>Ga0070740_10004641_pt1 | contig 13340 bp, 12 predicted proteins | sample Coa_R2_FD_67286 | JGI IMG/M metagenome (GOLD analysis project Ga0070740, IMG submission 67286) | Surface soil microbial communities from Centralia Pennsylvania, which are recovering from an underground coalmine fire - Coalmine... | ecosystem: Environmental > Terrestrial > Soil > Unclassified ...
GACGATACCGCCCGCCGTGCCCTACGTGGACTTCACCTCGCAAAACTCCCGATTCTTCCCCCCGGTGAGAAATCCGGGCTAGACGAACGCCGCCATGCCGGGCCGAGACGCCGCGCCGGGGAGGAAGGCGCGATAATGCCCGGCCTTCGAGACCGCCGGCAGACCGTCGGCGATGCGGGTCCAGCTTTCGCCCGCATCCTCGCTTGCATAGACCTCGCCGGTGCCGGTCGCGAAGCTCAATGTCGTGCCGCCTGGCCAGCGGTGCTGCGCCATCGCCTCGATCGAGCCGATGATCGGCGTCGGCAGGCCGGTACGCGGCTCGCGCCATGTACGGCCGCCATCGGTGCTTTTCAGCACCGCAGGATTGGCGGTGCGGTCGCGCGCCCAGTTCTGCGGCGGCTTCGCCGCGCCGGCCATGAGGACCGTGTCCGGCGCCGCCGGGTCGAGCGCAATGAAGTCCGGATAGCCCAGCCGGTCGCCACGCCGCGTCAGTGCCCGCCAGGTGCGCCCGCCATCGTCGCTGCGGTTGATGCCGAGCCCGGTGGTGAGATAGGCGACGTCCGGGAATTGCGGATGGATTTCGATCCGGTGCGTGTCGTGATAGGTGAGGTCGTCGGCCTGGACATAGCCGTCGAGCTCGACCCAGCTCCGCCCGTCATCCTCCGTCTTGAGCAGCGCGCCCTGCTCCACGCAGGCGTAAATCGTCGCCGGCCGCGTCGGGTGCGGCGTGATGCACTTCACATGCGCGATGTGCGGCGGCGGCGGGAAGGTCCATTTGTCCGTTCCGGGTACGCCGCGCAGCGCCGCAAGCTCTTGCCAGCTCTCGCCGAGATCATCGCTGCGATAGAGCGATGCGGGCTCGGCGCCGGCGAACAGCGTGAGCGCCGCACCCTCGCGGCGTGCGGCCAGCGAATAGATATTGGGCCGGTCGATCCCGCTCGACACGCGGCGCCAGTTGCTGCCCCGGCCGTCGTCGCTGATCCACACGCCGCCCTCGCCATGGGCGCCGGCGAAGAGCCTGCCCGACGCCTCATCGAGCACGAGCGCGCTCACATGCAGGTCGGGCAGCGACCGCTGCGCCACGGGCCAGGGCGCGCCGGGCCCGGTGCGCTCAAGCCGCGCCACGCCCGCGACGGTGGCGACCAGCATCTCGGTCGCGGGGCCTGCGCCATGCGTCGTCGGTTGACCGTTGGGAGAGAGGATCGCGACCGAGGCCATGCTGCGTGCTCCTTCGCGAACGATGCTAGGCGGGCTTGTCCCAGGCGGCGATGATCGCGTCGGCATCGACGACATCGAACAGGCGTTCCATCGAGGCGATGGCGATGTCGTAATCCTCTTTCGACCCGGTTCCGACGCAATCGCGCGCCACCACGGCATAGTAGCCGAGATTGATCGCCTCGCGCGCCGTGCCGCTGATGCCGGTCGCGACATTGACCCCGGTGAGAATGATGGTCTTGATGCCGCGCTTCTTCAACCACCATTCGAAGCAGGTGCCGAGGAAGGCATTCGGGCAGAACTTCTCGAAGACGATCTCGCCCTCGCGCGGCGCCACGTCCGGCACGAGACGCGGCACCGGGGAAGGACCCTGCGGCTCCTTCACCTTGAGGATCTCGGCGACCGGACGGCCCTGGCGATGCATGCGCATGCGGACGGTGGGCGCGCCAGTGTCACCGACGAGATGCATGTTGTTCTGCCGCGAGTAGGCGACCGCAACGCCATGCTGGCGGGCGGCCTCGAGCAGCCGCGCCGAGTTCGCGACCAGGCTCGTTGCGTTGAACGCATTGCGGATCACGTTCTCCGCGAAATCCCACATCACCAGCATGGTGTGCGCGGGCGCCACCAGCTCGTCGAGCGTCTCCAGCACCTCCATGCCGTTCCAGCGGATCATGGCCGGTGCCTCACGCAGCCGTCTGCGTCACGGTGACGAGGTCGCGCACGCTCTCGACCCAGTCGAGATGGTCGGGCACCTCGGTCGAGACGGCGCGCACGCGGTAGATGCTGGCGTCGCGGGCGCCCGGCGGAACTGCGCGCTTGTCGCGCCAGGCAAGCGCCGCCTCCTTCAGGAGGCGCCGCGCCTTGACGATGGTGAGATCGCCGACGCAGAGCATCTCCTTGCTGCGGTCGAGGATCGGGGTGGGTCCTTCGTTCTCCTGGATCGCCTTGTCCTGCAGGTTGACACCGGCGATGCCAAGCCGCCGCGTCTTGTGGATCTCCCAGTCGATCAGGTAGTCGTTGGCGCGGTGCGCTTTGGGGATCACGTGGCCGTAGGGCTGGTTCGTCGCGGGGATGTAATCCTCTTCGTCGAGGTAGTTGGCGATCGGCTCCTTCGTCGCTTCCATGATGGCGCGGGTCGGATACCAGCCATACATCCATTTGATGCAATGCTCGTCGTCGACCGGGACCCACATGCGCCCGCCGCGCAGGTCGCCGCCCGGCGGCATGGTGTAGAACGGCAGGATGAACTGATTGATGCGCCACAGGCTCCGTCCGTTGCTCATCGGCCGCCGCGCGCCGTACATGAAACCGCCCGCGGTGTCGACGACCTCGACGCCGATCGGCGTGCGCTTGCCCGAGGTATTGGCGAGGCGCTGCTGCGTCGGCTGGTGCGCCTGCGCAATCTGCGCGTCGGTGAGATCGTACGGCGAGTGCAGCCACATCACGTGCGTCGGGTCGATGCCGCCCTCGAGTGCCTGCAGGTAATTGCACTCGTGATGGAACAGGCGGAAGTGGCGCTGATCTTCCGGCACCATGGCGAACTCGAACTCAGGAAGCGGCGGCAGCTCTTGCGCCGCGCCCATGTAGATCCACACCACGCCGCCATGCTCTGTCGCGGGATAGGCGGGATGCTTCACGCGGTCGCAGAACTGGTGCGCGGGCGGAACGTTGGGCATCTCGATGCAGGCGCCGCTCGGCGCGTATTTCCAGCCGTGATACGGGCAGCGGATACCGTCCGCCTCAATGCGGCCGAAGTAGAGCGGCGCCAGGCGGTGCGAGCAGTAGGCGCCGACCACCCCTACCTGTCCCGCGCGCGTGCGGAACGCGACGAGGTCCTCGCCCAGAAGCCGGACTCGCAGCGGCTTTCCCCCGGGCTCCGCGAGATGCGAAGACGGCACGACCGGAATCCAGTACTGCCGGAAGAGCTCGCCAATGATCGTGCCCGGCCCGACCCGCGTCAGCAGCTCGTTGTCCTCCTGGCTGAAGGTCGTCGTGAGGCTGCTACTGCCGAACGCATCAATCTTCGCCATGCGGAGTTCCTTCGTCGTGACGGGCGCGAATCAGCATGAGAAACGATATCGGAAGATGGGTAGGTGTCAATGCTGGCGGCTCTCGGGGATGTCACGGCAGTAATGCTGATCTAGACTGCGTGCCGGAAATCGGAAGAGGAGGATCGCCATGCCGTATTGCCCGCTGCCTGGCGCGAAGCTCTATTACGAGACGCACGGCGAGGGACCGCCGATCGTGTTCGTGCACGGATCGGGCGGCAATCACGCGAGCTGGTTCTACCAGACCAATGCCTTCGCTTCCGAGTTCCGCGTCGTCGTGTACGATCAGCGCGGCTTCGGCAATTCCGAGGATCTCGACGGCCGTGGGCGCGGGGGCATGGTCGAAGACCTGGGCGGGCTCCTTGATCATCTCGCGATCGACCGGGCCGTTCTCGTCGCGCAGTCGCTGGGCGGCGGCACCTGTGCCGGCTTCACGGCACATCATCCCGGCCGCGTCCGGGCGCTGGTGCTTTGCGACACGCTGACGGGGATCCGCCTGCCGCCCTCGGTGGCGCCGCTGATGGCCGAGGTCAGCAAGCGCACCGCCGGTCTGCCACAGGTGATCCGCGTGCTCGGCCCGAAGACGCGCGAGCGGTTCCCCGAGAAGGCGGTCCTCTATACCGCGCTCGCGAGCTTCAATACCTACCGCTTCGGTGCGATGCCCGGCAATTTCGAGGGGGTGGACGCGGCGGCGCTCGCGGCGACGCGCGTGCCCATCCTCTACGTAGTGGGGTCCGACGACATCCTCTATCCGCCGGATTGCATCCGCGCGGTACAGGCGCTGGTGCCGAATTCCCGGCTCGCCGAGATCCCCGATGTCGGCCATTCCGCCTATTTCGAGGATCCGGAGAGCTTCAACCGGCATCTCCGCGCCTTCCTGGCCTCGCTCTGAGCAGGGTCAGGGCGCGGGGAACAGGATGGCGTAGCGCCGGTCGATCAGCCGGTTGCCGTCGATCTCGGCCTTGACCATGCCCTGCGCCTTGTACCACGCGGCCTGGCTCAGGACGTCCCGCTCGTTGACTCGCGCATCCGGGTCGATATAGGTGAGGTCGCGCTTCACCTGCTCGAGTGACTCATTCGATCCAGAAGCGAGGATCGCAGCCAGTTCGGGCGCGTTGCCGGTCCAGGCGGGCTTGCCGTCGGGCCCGATGAAGGCGGCAACATAGTCGTGCGCGCCGTGCCGAAAGGCGTCCAGGAAATGCCGAACCATGTCGGGCCGCTCGTCCGCCGTCTTCGCCGTCACGAAGATGGTGCCGGTCTGCACGCGCACGGCCTCGCCCAATTCGCCCAGCAGCCTGACGCTACCGGAGGCAACCGCGGGCAGCGCATAGTTGGTCGGCACCACGGCGACATCGGCGTTGCCGCCGGTCACGGCCGACAGCTCGTTGGGATAGGATTGCAGCGGCAGGATCCTGACGCTGTGCATGTCGAACCCGAACTTCTCGGCGAGCAGCGCCACCGAGTAATGCAGGCCCGTGCCGACCTGCGTCACCGCGATCGAGCGCCCGCCGAGATCCTTGAACGATCGCAGGCCGCCCTCCCAAGCGCGCTGCGACACGACATAGGCGATCGCCGAGAACCCCGGCGTGTCGGTGACATAGCCGGCGATGATGTGCAGCCGCCCGTCGGCGGCGAGATTGAAGAATGCGCCCGAAAGGCCGGTCGCGCCGATCTCGGCGCTACCCGCGGCGATCGCGGCGGTGATCGGACCCGACGCGTCGAATACGATGTGCTCCGCGTCGATCCCCTCCGCCGCGAAATATCCCTTGGCCTGGGCGATCAGGAAGGGCGCACTCGACAACGACCGCGTCGAGGCGAAGCGCACATGATCCGCCGCCGCGGCAACAGCCGGCCACGACGACGCGATGAGAAGAAGGGATGCGGCCCGCAACCGCGCGCGCACCGCCCCGCCGAACGCGACCCGACGCCGAGACATCTCGCCTTTCCACTCCTTGCTGCAGGATTGCACGTGATCCCGCGGTAAGTCCGCGGCCCCTTCAGGCGGACAAGTCGAAATCCTTGCCCTCCAGGATCGATGCCGCGGCGGCAACGACATTCTGCCAGCGCTGCATCGACACAGCGTCGCCGCGGTGGCGCGCCTTGAGGACCTGGAGCTCGGCGAACGAGGTGGCGCGGACGCCGTGCTTCTCGACGATCATGGCCGCGAGGCTCCAGATGCTCTGTCCGTCATCCATGCTGGTCTCCCGGCGCCGCTCAGGGCCCGAAGAAATTTCGCACGAGCGCCGTGAATTCGTCGGGCTTCTCCATCTCCGGCATGTGGCCGCATTGCTCGATCGTCGCCAGCCGCGCGCGCGGAATCGCCTGGGCGTAGATCTCGCCGACCCTGAGGGGCGTGATCGCATCCTCGCGCCCCCACACCAGAAGCGTGGGGGTGCGCACGCCCGCCAGGAGATGCCGCAAGGTGAGGCTGTGCATGTACGGCTTCCACGCGATGCGGCAGGTCATCTCGCGATGCTGCTCGACCAGGTCGGCTTCCTCGGGCGTCCAGTCTCTGCCCCAGAAACGGGCGTATTCCGCGGATTCCTCCGGGCGATAAAACGCGCGGCGCAGGCCGGTCGGGCCGGAATCGAGGAAATAGTCGAAGATCTCGCCGCGGTCGGGCTTGATCCCCATCGCGCCGACCAGGACCAGCTTGTTGAAGAACTGCGGCGCCACGGTGGCGAGCTCGGCCGCGACCCATCCGCCGAGCGAGCATCCGATCACGTTCGCCGGTGTTCGGATGTCGAGGTCGCGGGCGAACCACGTGACCCACGCCGCGAGATCGTGCACGCCCATGATCCAGTCGGGACGCGTCGACCGGCCGTAGCCCGGCAGCGACGGCACGATCACATCGTACTGCTCGGAGAGTCGGGCGAAGCTGTCGAGCCAGCCGGGCATGCCCAGTTCACCGTGGATGACGATGAGCGGCGCGCCCTGGCCGCCGCGCCGAAGCTCCACCGAGAGGCCGGCCGCGTCGATCTGGCTGTGACTCATTGCGGCCATGGCGTCACCTCCTTGCCGGTCACCAGCGCCGATTGGTGCTCGCGGAGCGCCGGGATCACCTCTCGGCCGAGCAGTTCGATGCCGCGCATCGTCGCCGCGTGCGGCTTCTTGCCCTCGCGCGCCCAGAAGGTCAGGTAACCGGGGTCGGTGCGGTCGATGATGTGCTTGAATTTCTGGATCACCGTCTTGGGGCTGCCGGTGACGATGAGGCCGGCGCGCACCGCCTCCTCGTAGCTCCCCTCCGAGGTCCGCCGTTCCTTGGCCATGTCGCCGGTCTTCGCCTGCTTCGACATGTAGCCCGGCGGCGCCATCCATTCTGGATGCGGCCCGCCGCTCGTGACGCCGGCAGAGCCGGTGCCGGCGGTGAGCGCCGAGGCCGCGGCACCGCCGCGGCGTCCGATCACCGAGGCGCCGCCGTAATGGTGCTTGCCCATCTCGTAGGCCTCGTCATCGGTATCCATCACGCAGGTGTGGATGAGGTAGCCGAGATGCCGCGCCTCCGGCTGCCATCCGTCCTGGCGCGCGACCTCGTGATAGATGTCGCGGCAGGCGGCCGTGGCGTTGAGCGCGCTGCCAAGGACGAGATAGGTGATGCGCTGCTTCGCCGCCCAGCGGATCGTCTCGGGGCTGAGGATGCCCGCGGCCCAGATCGGCGGGTGTGGCTTCTGCAGCGGGAGCTGCCACGGATTGACGACGCGCAGGTGGTAGTGCTTGCCCTCCCAGCGAAACGGGCCGGGCACCGTCCAGGTCTTCTTGATGAGCTCGAACGCTTCCTCGAACCGCTCGCGGTTGTAGGCGGGATTGGCGTTGGTCGAGAGCTGCTCGACGCCGGTGCCGCGCACGAAGCCGGAGATGATGCGGCCGCCGGAGATCAAGTCCAGCATCGCGATCTCTTCGGCGACGCGCACGGGATTGTCGTGGATCGGCAACGGGTTGCCAATCAGCGCGATGGTGCCCTTGATGCGCTGGCTGATCACCGCCGCCGAGATGTTGACACTCTCCTGCATCGACAGCACGTTGTTGTGGTGCTCGTTGCACACCGAGCCGTCGAACCCCATCGCGGAGGCGTGCTCGTGCTCGCGCAGGAACATCTGCCAGAGATCGCGCGCCTTCTCGGGTTCGAAGATGCTGTTCGGAAACATCAGCGAGGTGTAGCCGTACTTCTCGGCGGCCTCGAGCGGATAGGCGTTGTAGCCCATCTCGGAAAAGTAGAAGAATTGGCGCGTCATCGCCTGGCTCCCGTCGCGCGACCTCGGGCGCTACTTTAAGCGCGCACCCCCGAGGGCTCAACCCTCGTGCCGCCCGACCGCTAGCCCTTGACGCCGAACATCGTCCAAAAGGCGCCGGGACCGGTGGCGCCCATGAGCGCGCGGCCGCATTCCATCATGATCTCGTCGGCGAGCAGCAGATGCTGCGTCCCGGCATGCGCGTCGCGGTAGCAGCGCTGCAGCTTGCCGCTGCGCAACGAGGCGCCGCGCACCGCGCGGTGCGCGAAGGTCGTGACCTCGGACAGGGCGTCGTGGATGTGCCGCATCGCCAGCCGGATCAGCGCGATCTGCTCGACGCTGGGCGACCCGCCGCGCGCGACCGTGTCCGAAAGCGCACGCCAACTCTCCCGCACGAAGGCGCTGGCGGCGCGGAACGTGGCCTCGGCACCAGCGAACTCCTTGCGGAATGTCGGCCTGTCGCAGAGCCGGCCGAACACGTCGCCACGCTCGCGCGCGAGTCGGGCAAGCTCGTCGAGCGCGCGGCGCCCCACGCCGAGCGCCCAGGAGGTGTGTCCCCAGGTGGTGAAGCCCACGAGTCCGATCGCATATTCGGGGCCGCCGCGCTGCACCGTCGCCCCATCGAACGGGTAGCTCATATGATCGGGCACGAAAAGCTCGGGCTCCTTGAGCGTGTAGTCGAAGCTGCCGGTGCCGCGCAGCCCCAGCACGTCCCAATTGCCCTTGAGCTCGATGCTGGCCTTCGGATGGTGGGTCAGCACGATCACCGGCGTGCCGTCGTCCTTTAGGACGGGCTTGTCGCCCTCCATCAGGAAGCAGCCGGAATGGATCCACTCCGCATGATGGATGCCGCTGCCATAGGCCCAATGGCCGCGGATCATGTAGCCGCCTGGCACGCGCCGGGCATGGCCGCGCGGCACGCCGTTGCCGGACATGGTGACGTCGCCGCCAGCACCGTAGACGAGGCGCGCGCCCTCGTCCGAAGCGAAGGCGCCGAACGAGGCGCTCATCACCCCGTTCACCATGGTGCACCAGCCGGTCGAGGCGTCCGCCCAGGAGAGGCGCGCGACCACCTCCATGGCGTCCGCGAAGGGCAGCTCGCTGCCGCCCAGCGCCTTAGGCAGCAGCATCGCATAGAGCCCCGACCGGCGCAGCGCCTCGACCACACCGTCGGTGAGATGGGACTGGCGCTCTGCCGCGTCGGCCTCCGCCTCGATCAGCGGCAGCAGCTCTTCGACGCGCCGCATGGGGTCCGTGAGCGCCGCCGCGCCGATTGTGCCCTTCCCCCCGATCGTTCCCGCCATCGCCGCCTCCTGTGTTCCCGCCCGCCGGATGATAGCGATGAAACCGTCCTGGAGAAGCGTGCGGATCTGTGGCGTCGCCGCGTCCCCGAGCGCGAGGGGCTGCGCCGGGCGGGCAGCATCGGCGCGCGCCCGCACCGAAGCCAGAGCGCGAGGACGCGCAGCCCCCTGCAGCGGCACGAACTCGCTCCGCAGCGCTCGCTCGCGAAGCAGCACAGATGGCTCCCGAAGGCGCGCATGGACGCGCCGGCCCGAATGACCCGGCGCGACGAGGAGCTGCGCGGACCGACTCTCGCAATCCGCGGCCAGTCGACGAGACCGGCGACCGGGGCCCGCTTCTCGCCCGACCACGAATCGCGGCGAGGACCCGCGGTCCGGCGCGTCGCGCTTCCCGTCACAACCAAGATTTCGCTTGATTGCGGATCAGCGCGAGCCGCTTCGTGGCATTGATGTGACAAATTCCGCCGCTCCATTCAATCATCGTTCAAAGTGTCGCACCGATGACGCCTTAACCCTTACGGTGCGTCGTCATAGCGAAACTTGATGTGGCCAAAGAGCACGAACATGACAGAACGACCAGCGGTGCGCGCATTGGTGCTGGGCACAATGCCGATGTTCCTTCTCGGGGGCTGCATGGTCGGGCCGGACTTCTCGCCGCCGAAGGAGCCCGACGTCACGGCCTATAGTCAGGCGCCGATCGAGCCGCCGTCACCGGGAGACGACGAGGTGACTCAGCGCTTCGTCGTCGGCGCCAAACCGACCGACAAATGGTGGACGCTGTTCAAGTCGTCTGCGCTCGATCAAGTGCTGGCGCGGGCCGTCGCCCATAACCGCACCTTGGCGGCTGCGGAGGCGACGCTGACTCGCGCACGCGAGGCGGTGGCTCAGGCGGGTGGTGCTCTTTATCCTCAAGTCAGTTTCAATGGGAATGCCCAGCGCGAAAAATTCAATTTCTCCAATCAAGGTGGCAACGGCCCGGTAACCTACTTCAACCTGTTCTCGCTGGGTCCGCAGGTGAGCTTCGCGCTGGATCCGTTTGGCGGCAACCGCCGGCATGTGGAGCAGCAGGAGGCGCTGGCGGACGTGGAGAACTACCAGTATCGCGCCGCCTACCTCACCGTGACGGGACAGGCCGCGACGCAGATCGTCAATGCCGCCGCCGACCGCGACCAGATCCGCGCGGTACGTGACATCATCGCCGACGACGAGCGGAACCTGCAGCTCGTGCGCACCGAGAGCGGCGCCGGCGCGCTGACGCGCATCGACGTGCAAACCGCCACCTCGCAGCTCGAGGCCGACCGCGCGCTGCTGCCGCCGTTGCAACAGGACCTCGCCGTATCGGAGGATGCGCTTTCGGTGCTGGTGGGGGAGGGACCGGGACGCTGGCGGCCACCCGAGCTCGTTCTCAACGACCTCGCGCTGCCGGCCGAGCTGCCGGTGACGCTGCCGTCGGCGGTAGTGCATCAGCGGCCGGATATCCTTTCGTCCGAGGCGTCCTTGCACGCGGCGAGCGCGGCGATCGGCGTCGCAACGGCGCAGCACTATCCTAACCTCACGCTCTCCGCCTCGATGCAGCAGGAATCCCTCACCACCGCGCATCTGTTCTCGCCGATGAGCAACGTCTGGCAGGTCGCGAGCGGACTTACAGCGCCGATCTTCGAAGGCGGCGCGCTCGAGGCGCAGCGTCGCGGCGCCGTCGATGCCTTCGATTCCGCTCTCGCGACATACGAGCAGACTGTGCTGCAATCGTTCGGCCAGATCGCGGACATCCTGCATTCGCTGCAGCATGATGCAGAACTGCTTCAAGGCGAGCGGCGCACCATGGCCGCGGCGGGGGAAGCATTGCGGCTGATGCGTACGACGTTCTCCTATGGCAATGTGACCCTGCTGCAGGTGCTCGACGCGGAGCGCCAATATGCACAGGCGCGGCTCGGCGTTGTCAAAGCCAGGGCGCAACGCTATCGCGACACGATCCAGCTCTTTGTCGCAATGGGGGGTGGGGAGCCGGCGGCGATCAGCGCGGCAAGATGAGCCTCAAAAGGTCAGGATATACGCGAGGTATGCGGTGAATTCGTTGGTGTCGGCCGCATTCTGAAGGCCGCGTCCGACCGCGAAGACGACGTGATGTTTGGGGTTGATGTTGACGCGCGTACCGACGTCGAAGCCGGTTTGCGATTTGATGCCGACCTTGCTCGACGTGGCGTGGAACACCTCGCCGGTCAGCGACCAGGTCTCATCGATCACCCGGATCGCTCCCAAGGCGACGAAGCCCCAGTTGCGATTGTCCGGACCCGGATTGATCCAGTAGCCGCCGCCGCCATAGGGAATCCACGCCCCCAGCGTCTTGCTGAACCATAGCGGCAGGAAGGCATGGGTCCGGCCGGTGCCAAGATTCTCCCTCAGGCTTCCGGTCGGGAAATCCAACAGCGGATAGGTGGCGACAGCCGGGCGCCATCCCGCGGGGTCGTCGTCGATGAAGCGGTACCGGATTCCGGTCTCGAAGTCGCCCGGCCCATAATGAGTGGGGCCGCCGCTCAGCCGGTCGAACGCGAAAGGCATCATTGCGTGTAGCTGCAAGCGATCGGCTACGGAATAATCCACCTGGAGGCTGGGCGCCCATCCGGCCGTCTCGCCCTTGCGGTGGGTATAGAGGCCGCCCAGCGTAAGGGCCACATGCTGCGGCTCCTCAAGTGCCAACGGCTCGGGTTGCGACCGCTTCTGCTGCTGCGTGCTTGTCTGCGCGACCTCGAGCGGCTGAGTGAGCTGATACGCATTCGAATCGGCGAAGGCAGCGCGGATCGGCAGCACGATCAGAACCACGGTGATTGCCACGGAAAGATTGATCGTGCAGGGCATGATGAGCTCCGAAAGGATCGTCGCAATGCTAACGATAGCGGAGGGAGGAGGATCAAGCGCCAGTCTGCGGCAGCTGCCGTCTCTCCTCGGACTCCGCCATCACGTTAATCATCAAAAAGCGACCGCACCCTGCTCGCAAGAGCTATAGAGGCAGAGGGTTTCGCGATCAACACAACCCCTGGATCCGGGATCGAGCCTGCCAGGGGTCACGCACACCGAGACGGCAGGACCGCCATTGGCCCGGGGCCAGCCACCCTATCAGCTGCCGATATTTTCCCCCGAGACCGCTTCCCATGGGCAGTTCTTGCGCAGTCCGATTCGGAACCGGTTTGCGGCCACCGCGGTTCTCTCATCAGCATCGGAGGAGGCTGGTTCGAGGCCGATCCCGGGGGAGTTTCGTTTGGCCAAGCACACGGCAGCGCGCCGCGTCAGCTCCTGCTCCCTGACCGAACGGGGCGGTGGATGATCGTCGTCGTCACTGGCGCCAGTGCGGGGGTGGGGCGCGCGACCGCACTGGAATTCGCCGCGCACGGCTGGGACATCGCGATCCTCGCGCGGAACGCGGAACGGCTCGATGCGGCCGCGACGGAGATTCGGCAACACGGCGTGCGCGCGCTTCCGCTCGTCGTGGACGTTGCGGATTTTGCCGCAATGGATGCCGCGACCGGGCGTATCGAGCGCGAGCTGGGGCCTATCGATGTGTGGATCAATAACGCGATGGTCACCGTCTTCGCACCGGTCGGCCGGATCACGCCCGAGGAGTTCCGCCGCGCCACCGAGGTGACCTATCTCGGGCAGGTGCACGGTACGATGATCGCGCTCGCGCGCATGTGCGCCCGCGATCGGGGCACGATCATCAATGTCGGATCCGCGCTTGCCTATCGGGCGCTTCCGCTGCAAGCAGCCTACTGCGGCGCGAAATACGCGGTACGCGGCTTCACCGATGCGCTGCGCTCCGAACTGATGCATGATCGGAGCGCCGTTCGGCTCCTGATGGTCCATCTGCCCGCGGTCAACACACCGCAATTCGACTGGGCCCTGAACAAGACTGGCCGCCGGGCGAAGCCGGTGCCGCCGATCTTCCAACCGGAAGTTCCCGCGCGTGCGATCTTCTTTGCCGCCACGCATCCCCGACGGCGCGAGATCTGGGTCGGATGGCCCACGGTCAAGACGATCACGGCCAACCGGCTCGCACCGGGTCTCCTCGATCGCTATCTGGCGAAGGCGGGGTACAGCGGCCAGCTGACCAACGAGCCGTTGCCCGCGAACGCGCCGGCCAATCTCTTTCGCTCGCCCGATGGTGCGATGAGCGCGCACGGGCGATTCGATGCTGAGGCGCGCGGCGGCGCGTGGGAATTGCGCGCCGCTCGCCACCGCAAATCGATCGCCGCGGCGGCGATCGGCCTTGCCTCCGTGAGCCTCGTCGGTTGGGCGTTGCGGCGGTGATTTGCATCGAAGTCCGTGATGCCGGAACCGGCGCCGACGCGGCGGGTTTAAGAGACGGAGTCCGGCACGGGCCTCTGATACTGCGGTGCGGCAAGCCGGACGCACAGACCCGAGTTGCGAGCGAAGGCGAGGACCGTCATGGCCAAGACCGTCGCAGATTTTTTCGTGGAGCGGCTTCACGCTTGGGGCGTTCGGCGAATTTACGGATATCCGGGCGACGGCATCAACGGCGTGTTCGGCGCGCT
>Ga0070740_10004644_pt1 | contig 13329 bp, 15 predicted proteins | sample Coa_R2_FD_67286 | JGI IMG/M metagenome (GOLD analysis project Ga0070740, IMG submission 67286) | Surface soil microbial communities from Centralia Pennsylvania, which are recovering from an underground coalmine fire - Coalmine... | ecosystem: Environmental > Terrestrial > Soil > Unclassified ...
GGCCACGCCAATCGAGCACTGAACTTCTTGCGGGGTGCATTTCGGCGCGACCTGCGCCACCGGCGTTCTTGTGAGCGCCAGGAGGCCTAGAACAAAAAAAAGAATCGCTTCGCGCGGTGCCATTGCGCCAGCAATATTATGGCCATGCCTCTGCCGCGAAGTAGCGTCATAATACGGGAGCTTACAAAAAGCTGGATACGGTAAAAATACCACCCTGTTTTGTCGAGCTTCGGTGCCGTCCGACCGCGACGGTTGCGTCGCGGGCTCTGCGCTTTGCCCCACCTTTCAAACGCCTCATGAAAACGCCCTCCTTCGCGCAAGGAACTTTTTAAGTTCCTCAACTCACATCGGCGCCTCCGCCGACCGACACGGTGAAGTCGACGTCCTGCGCCAGCCAGATCCGCAGCGGCGCCCGCGCGCGCCCGCGTGCCTCGGGCGCATAGCCGTAGTGCCGCGCCAGCCGCTCCAGCGCGAGCTGCAACACCACCTTGGCGGTACGTTGCGGCCAGGCGCGCTCGCGCTCGACGTCCTCGAGACCCTTGAGGAAGCAGCAGACGTCGAGCAAGAGCCCGGCGAATTCCGGACCCGCGGCGTCAAGCGCCCGCTGCACGCGCTGGCGCGCCGCGACCATGACATCGGTCGGGCTCGTCGGACCGCCGCCATCGGCGGCGACCGGGTCTGCCCAATTGGTGGTGGTGCGCGGCATCAGGTTGGCGAAGGTGAAATCGACGCGCAGCCGCTCGCCGGCCTGCAATTGATGCGCCTCGATCAGGGCGCGGCCACCGCGGCCGCGGCGGCGCGCAAGCCAGGCCAGCGGACTCTCCGCCTCATCGACGGTGACCGCGGCGCGGCCGAACTCGGTGGCGACCTGCGCCCGGCCAAGCGCGAGATGGCGGCCGCGAAAGCCGTCGATCTCCGGCTGCGCGGTATCCGGCAGGCGGGCGGCGCGCTTCGTCATGGCCGCGCCGCCTGCACCATGGCGGGGTCAGATGCGGCCTCGGCGCAGACCTGCTCGAGCAGGTCGAGCCGCCGGTCGGTCGCGGGATCATCGCGGCGATCCTCGACCAGGCGGCAGGCATAGGCGACGGTGGTGCGGTCGCGGCCGAACAGCCGGCCGACGTCGCTGTAGTTCAGGCCGAAAGCGACGTGGGCGAGATACATCGCGGTCTGCCGCGCGAAGGTCACGTGGGCGCCGCGCCGCGTCCGCGCGCGCACGTCGGCGGGGGCGACGCCGAAGGCAATGGCGGCGGCCTCTTCCAGCAGCCAGCGCAGCGCCGCCCCGTCGCCGGACCGCGGCGGCCGCCGGGGATTGTCGAGGGAGTAAAGCAAGGTCATGCAGGCATCCTTTCCATTAGGAACGTTTGCCTACATGATCGCGCAGATTATGGCGGCGGGGATAAGTTTTTTATCCTACTACAAGCCATTGAAAATAATGACCTTTAGGCATAAAAACGCCCAAGGCCGCGGACGTTATCCACAGAAAATAGGAATTTTTCCAGAAGGTGTTGCGGAATTACCGCGCCCGGCGCCGGCGCTGCTGGCCGAGGCCCATCTGCCGGGCAAGCTGCGAGCGCGCCGCCGCGTAATTGGGCGCCACCATCGGGTAGTCCGCCGACAGACCCCATTTCTCGCGGTACTGCTCCGGCGTCATGTTGTACTGCGTGCGCAGGTGACGCTTGAGCGACTTGAATTTCTTGCCGTCCTCGAGACAGACGATGTACTCGGGCGTCACCGACTTCTTCACCGACACCGCAGGCTTCAGCGCCTCGCCGGCGCCGTCGCCGCCTTTGCCGGCGACGCGGTTGAGCGCAGCATGCACCTGGTTGATGAGCGCGGGGATATCGCCGGCCGGCACCGAATTGTTGCCGACATAGGCCGAGACGATCTGCGCGGTCAGCGCGATGAAGGTTGCATCGCCCGGAGTGTCGGCCATCGCAGCTTGCCCCTTTGCCTTGCCCGGCTTACGCCAATAATCGCGCGCTTTGTACTGTAAAGACTAGGGGCAAAAGCCAGATGCCGCAAGATAAAGCTTGGCGGCAGGCCGGCTAGACTTGGGCTTTGCTGGATTTAGCCGTTCTTTTCGAGATGACTGCGCAGTTCGTCGATCGAGGCAAAGCGCAGCGTGCCTTGCGGCAGTTCCGCTTCGATCGAGCCGTCGACATAGAGCGTATAGGCCATGCCGTCGACCACGCCCGATTTCAGCACCGCGGCGCGCGGCGGCTCGGCGCCGGATTCGACCACGGTCGCGCGCCCCGCCGGCTCGCGTTCGCGGTGCGGCTCACGCTTGGGTTCCGCCTCGAGCGGCGGCGCGGCGGTGCGCGGCTTGGCCGGCCACATCTTGTCGAAATAGCTGGCGCGCTCCTGCCGCGGCGGGCCGGGCGGCGGCGGTGGCGGCATCGGCTCCTCGGCGGGCGGCGGCGAATATTGCGGCGACAGCGAAACCTCGTCCTCCACCGTGACCGGCGGCGCCTCGGGATTGCGCAGCGCCGGCGCGAAGGATTGGCCGGGATGCACCTCGTCGAGGTCGGCCGGCACGGGCGGCGCCATCGGCGGCTCGCTCGGCCTGCCGGCCGCGGCAGGTTTCGGCGGGAAGGGAACGCGGGCGGGCATGGCGCGTTCGGCCGGCGGCTCGAAGGCTTCGGCCGGGGCCGGACGGGCCGGCATGGCGGGCGCGGCCGGCACCGCCGGCACGTGCCCCGCCGCCAGCGCCTCGGCAATGCGGTGCAACTGGCTGACGGCGGCGCTGAGCGCAATGACGACGATGCCGCCGGTCGCCAGGGTCGTTCCCGATCCGATCAGCGTATTGCCGAAGCTGAATTCATTGACTGGAATGCCGAAGCCGACCATGGCGACGCCGACACAGACCGCAACGCAGCCGATTACAAACATGATCATGGACATCGGCGCATTCCCCTTCCCGGCGTTAACGCCCTGCAACCGCCTCTAAAACCTGGAAATTCTGGCGTTTTCCGGCGGTCTCGGCAACCGCCTCGGGCAAATTAGCCGGAAATGACTCATACTTGATTAACGTTAATGAATTCGTCCCCGTTTCGCCGATCCGGCGTTGCCAAGCAGTCGTCACCGCGCCTAATTAGACCGGATCAGAGGGGAACTCGCCCGGGACGGGCCGGTTTCACCCCTGCGGGGTCCGACAACCGGTTTATTCCGCAATCGTCATTTGTGGATCGAGGAGGACGTTATGTCGTTCAAGCTGCCCGATTTGCCTTATGCCCACGATGCGCTCGCCCCCTATATGTCGCGCGAGACGCTCGAATACCACCACGACAAGCATCACAAGGCCTATGTCGACAACGGCAACAAGCTGCTCGAAGGCTCGGGGCTTGAAAACAAGTCGCTGGAAGAAGTGGTCAAAGCCTCGTTCGGCAAGAACGCCGGCCTCTTCAACAATGCCGGCCAGCACTACAACCACATCCACTTCTGGCAGTGGATGAAGCCGAACGGCGGCGGCGACAAGATCCCGGGCAAGCTCAAGGCCGCGATCGACAAGGATCTCGGCGGCGTCGAGAAGATGAAGGCGGATTTCGCCCAGGCCGGCGCCACCCAATTCGGCTCCGGCTGGTGCTGGATCGCGGTGCAGAACGGCAAGCTCGCCGTCACCAAGACGCCGAACGGCGAGAACCCGCTGGTGCACGGCGGCACGCCGATCCTGGGCTGCGACGTCTGGGAGCACTCCTACTACATCGACTACCGCAACCGGCGGCCCGACTACCTCAAGGCTTTCCTCGACCACCTGGTGAACTGGGATTACGTCGAGGCCATGTTCACTGCGGCGACCAAGTAACATTCGCGACGTTTCGATCATAGCGAGGCGGCCGGCAGAGAGGCTCGCCGACCGCATCGCGCTCCTCATCCTGGCGGCGGTGGCGATCACCGCCGCCTTGACGTTCCGCGACTACGGGCTCGGCTGGGACGATCATACCCATTCGCAGTACGGCGACCTGCTGCTCAAGCTGTACGGCTCGGGCTTTGCCGACAGGCGGGCGCTCAGCTTCGTCAATCTGTATTTCTACGGCGGCGGCTTCGACATGGCGGCGGCGCTCGCCGCCAAGGTGCTGCCGTTCGACCTGTTCGAAACGCGCAGGCTCTTCGGCGCCGCCGTCGGCATCGTCGGCCTGATCGGCGCCTGGCGGCTCGGACGAAGGCTGGGCGGGCCGCTGGCGGGCCTGAGCGCGCTGGCGCTGCTTGCGGCCTGCCCGATCTATTACGGCCACATGTTCATCAACGCCAAGGACGCGCCGTTCGCCGCGGCGATGATCGTGCTGCTTCTAGGCCTGGCGCGCGCCTTCGACGAATACCCGGCGCCCGGCTGGCGGACGGTGGCGCTGGTCGGGCTCGCGCTCGGCGCGGCGTTCGGCTCGCGGGTGCTGGCGGCACTGGCGGCAGCGCCGGCGGCGCTGGCGCTGGTGCTCATCGTCGTCGCCGACGCCCGCGCGAGCGACCGCAGGCGCGCGCTGGTGCGGCTGTGGCATTTCGTGCGCCGCCTCATCCCGGCGATCGTGCTCGCCTATCTGATCATGGCGCTGCTGTGGCCCTGGTCGGTACTCAACCCGCTCAATCCGGTCTACGCGGTCGTCTATTTCGACACCTTTTTCGAGAAGCCGTGGCGCGAACTTTATGAGGGCGTGCTGATCTCGGTGCCGCAGATGCCGTGGACCTACCTGCCGCACCTCATCGCCCTGAAGCTGCCGGAAATCATGCTCGGGCTCGGCGGCCTCGGCCTCGCCGGCGCCTTGATCGCCGCGGCCGGCAGCACGGCCGCAGCGGCGCGCCGCGCCGGCCTGCTGATGGTGGCGTTGAGCGCCGTGCTGCCGGTGGCGATCGCCATCGTCACGCGCCCGGCGCTGTATAACGGCATCCGCCAGTTCCTGTTCATCGTGCCGCCTTTTGCCGTGCTCGGCGGGCTCGCTGCCGGCCGCCTGTTCGAGCGCGCGGGCGCGCATGGCCGCGCGGCGCTGGCCGCGGCCGCCGCCATCTTTGCCGCCGGCCTCTCCATCCCGATCTACGGCATGGCGGAGCTGCACCCTTACGAGTACGTCTATTACAATCCCTCGGCCGGCGGCGTGCGCGGCGTCCAGGGCCGCTACATGCTCGACTATTGGGGGCTTGCCTTCAAACAGGCGGCGGACGAATTGCGCGCGCGGCTCGCCGCCGGCGGCGAGCCGCCGCCGCCGGGCAGGCGCTGGGTGGTGGCAATCTGCGGTCCGCAATCCTCCGCCGAGGTCGAGCTCGGCGACCAATTCGAGACCACCTTCGACGAAAAGAAGGCGGACTTTGCCATGTCGCTCGGCACGTTCTATTGCCAGCATTTGCAGCGGCCGATCATCGCCGAGATCCGGCGCGCCGGCGTCGTCTTCGCCACCGTCTACGATCTGCGCGGCGGCCCGACGCCGAAGCTCCTGACCGTGCCGCCGCCGTGACGAGGAGCCGCCATGATTGACGCCGCCGTGATCGGCCTCGGCCGCTGGGGCAAGGGCATCGTCGACAGCGTGCAGGGCAAGAGCCGCCGCTTCCGCATCATCCGCGGCGTCAGCAAGGAGCCCGAGCTCGTGCGCGACTTCGCCGCGGCCAAGGGCTTCGAACTGTCGACCGATTTCGAGCAGGCGATCGCCGATCCGCGCGTGCAAGCCGTGTTCCTGGCAACGCCGCATTCGCTGCACCTGCAGCAAATCGAAAAGGTGGCGGCCCTGGGCAAGCCGGTGTGGAGCGAAAAGCCGCTGGCGCTGACGCGCCGGGACGCCGAGCGCGCCATTGCCGCGGTGACCAAGGCCAAGGTGCCGTTCGCGCTCGGCAACAACAAACGCTGCTTCTCATCGATGCGCGAACTCAAGCGCGTGGTGGCGGAAGGCGCGCTCGGCGACATTCTGCATGTCGAGGGCCACTTCTCCAACGAGCATTCGACGCGCGTCAAAGGCGGCTGGCGCGACGATCCGCGCGAGTCGCCGGGCGGCGGCATGACCGGGGCCGGGCTGCACGTGCTCGACGCCTTCGTCAATCTGGCGGGGCCGATCGCCAGGGTCGACGCCCGCGTATTCTCGCGCAAGGCGCCGCCCGACCCGCGCGACGCCGCGGCGGCGCTCGTGACCTTCAGAAGCGGCGCAACCGGCGTCATGGCGACGGTGCGCGCCGCGCCGATGTTCTGGCGCATCCACGTCTTCGGCACCGCGGGCTCGGCCGAGGCGCGCGAGGAGACCACGCTGACGGTCGCCAAGATCGGCGGCGCGCCGCAGACCAGAACCTATCCGGCGGTCGATTCCCTCGGCGTCCTGATCGAGGCCTTCGGCGAGACCATCGAGACCGGCAAGCCGTTTCCGGTGACCAGCGCCGAGATGCTCGATGTGGTGGGCGCCTTCGAAGCCGTCATCCGCTCGATCGAAAGCGGGGAACCCGTGGCGGTTCAGGGGTAGAGCCCCCGAGGACTGTCGGCCGGCCGGCCCTGCGCCTAAATGTTCTCGGATGTCACACCGTCGACCAGCTTAAGTCGGCGCAACGCCGGCGCGAGACCTGTACCAGCGCGATCCCGCCGCCTGCCGCCAGCTCGCGGCGCACGCCCGCGCCCATGTGCGTGAGGCAAGGCCGCGATGCAGCCTATCACCGGCTTCGACGCCGTCATGAGGGCGCACGAACGGCTGGCGGTGCTGTTCCGCCACCAGGGCTCGACATTTGTCCGCGCGTGCTTCGTCAACGGCCTGCCGGGCTTTGTCACGCGCGAGGCCGACGGCGAGCTGCAGACCACCGCGCTCGACGTCGAGGACGGCAAAATCACGGCGATCTACGTGGTGCGCAATCCCGACAAGCTGAAGCACCTGCACTAGCGGCAGCGCGTCACTGCTTGGGCGGCGCCAGCGGCGCGGCTTCGACCGGCGACGGCTTGAGCGGCGCCAGCGGCGCAGCCTCGACCGGCCTTGCCGGAGCGACCTGCGCCGGCTCGAGCCTGCGCGCGGCGAATTCGTCGGCGCTGATCTCCATGGTGCCGACCAGCGTCGGCATCAGCGCGCGCACCGGGGCGACGATCGACAGGCCGGCGATCGGCGCCAGCCATAATTCGAGATCGTTCTTGCCGGCGAGATAGCGCACCAGCAGGCTGTCCGGACGATAGCCGGCGAGCGGGTGCAGCACCACGCCGCAGACCAGCGCCGGGCCGGGATGGCCACGCGCGAGCTTGATCGTATCGGTGCGCTTGTAGGTCAGTGTCAGATCGTAGCGCCGCCGGCCATCGAAGATGTTGAGCGTGCGGTCGCAATTGGCGGGATCGAGTGCCTTGCCCTCGAACGGCATCATGAAGGCGCTCAACGGATCGATGACATCGTGCAGCAGCTTGGCCGGCACCGGAATGCGGTCGGCCGGCGGCGCCGTGCCGTGGTCCGTGACGCGCTTGAAGACGCCGTCATCGAAGGTCATTTCCACTTCGTAGACGCCGTCGTCGTCGTCGACATTGAAACGCGACGTCGCCGGCGACAGCTTGCCGGCATTGAAAGCGCCGCGTGTCGTCAGCGAGCCCTCGCCCTTGACCAGCACGCTGAGCACGCCGCTCGCCTTGCCGACGGCCGAGGACAGGTAGGTAGCTTCGGAAAAATTCGCCGACCAGGTTATTTCGCCGACCGTCACATGCGTCATGGTGAGGACGTAGTGCGCGGCAAAGCGAACCGCGGTCTCCGCCTTGACGCCGCCGGCGCCGATAAATGTCGCCGACAAGGCCAGCACGGCCTTGCCGAGCGCAGTCCCAAATGTGGAGGGGGCGATCATCGGAGCCATTCTAGGAGTGCGCAAACTCCCAATAGAGTGCGCGCGCCTTGCGATAGAGCGGCCCGGGCTGCAGCGAGCGCTCGCCGATGCGCGTCACCGGCAGCACCTTGGAGGCGTTGCCGGTCGAGAAAATCTCGTCGGCGGTCTCGAAGTCCTCGTAGCGCATGACCGTCTCGACCACCTCGACGCCGGCGCCGCGCAGCAGGCCGATGACGCGCTTGCGCGTGATGCCGGCGAGGAAGGTGCCGTTGGCGATCGGCGTGAACACCACGCCGTCCTTGGCCATGAAGACGTTGGAATTGGCGAGCTCGGCGACATTGCCGGCAACGTCGCGCACCAGGCAGTTGTCGAAGCCGCGCGATTTGGCCTCGAACATGGCGCGGGCATTGTTGGGATAGAGGCAGCCGGCCTTGGCGTCGACCGGCGCGGTCTCATAGGTCGGCCGCCGAAACGGCGACAGCGTGACGGAGAAGCCGTCGGGCTTGCGCATCGGCGCCTCCCACAGGCTCAAGGCAAAGCGGGTCGAGTCCGGATCGGGCGGCAGCGACATCGGACTGGCGCGCTCGGCCCAATACATCGGCCGCACGTAGAGCGTCGCGCCTTGGGGAAATTTCGCCATGCCCTCGCGCACCAGGCCGAGCCATTCCTCGACCGCCACGGCCGGCCTCAAATACATCGTCTTGGCCGAGGCATTGACCCGCGCGCAATGCTGGTCGAGATCGGGCGCGACGCCCTCGAACACGCGGGCGCCGTCGAACACCGAGGAGCCGAGCCAGATGGCGTGGGTGCGCGCGCCCCAGAGCGGCACGTTGCCCTCGCGCCATTGCCCGTCGAAATAGGTCCAGGTGGTGGACCAGTCTGCCGCCATTGCCGTCTCCCGGGACTTTCTTTGCCCGGCCCGCCGTGCTTTGCACCATAGCGTCCGGGGCAGGAGGATACCATGCCGGGGATTTTCGTGTTCGACGCCTATGGCACGCTGTTCGATGTGCACGCGGCGATCGCCCGCTGCGGGCTCTCAGGCGCCGAAGCCGCGCGCATGTCGGAGATCTGGCGCAGCAAACAGCTCGAATATACCTGGACGCTGACGCTCGCCGGCCATTACGCGGATTTCTGGGTATTGACCGAGCGCGCGCTCGATTTTGCGCTGGCGCGGGTGCCGGCGGTCGATGGCAAGATCAAACAAAAATTGATGGATGCCTACTACAAACTTGATGCATTTCCCGACGCCCGCGCCGCCCTCAAGGCGCTTAAGGCCAAGGGCCACCGGACCGGCATCCTGTCGAATGGCTCGCCGGAGATGCTTCGGGGCGCGGTCGAGGCCGCCGGCATCGGCGGCACGCTCGACGCCGTGCTGTCGGTCGACAGCGTCAAGATGTTCAAGCCGCGGCCGGAGGTCTACCGGCTGGTGACGCAGCATTTTGACTGCGCACCGGCCGATGTGACCTTCGTCTCGTCCAACCGCTGGGACGTCATGGCGGGCACATCGGCCGGCTTCGACAGCATCTGGGTCAACCGCGGCAGGATGCCGGACGAATACCGCGATTTTCCGCCGACGCGGGTGCTTGGCGACCTCAGCGCGCTCGCCGCCTGAGCTATTGCAGCGCCTCGTTGAGGATCTTGGCGAGCCGCATGCCGCCTTTGGCGAGCTGCTCCTCGACCCTCGGCACGCTCTTGTCCTCATAGGCCTGGTCGAGCACGACGCAGTCCACGCCGTGCTTGTCCTTGGCGTGCGTCGAGGGGAGCTTGTAGGCGACGTCGCGGGCGACCGCGAAGGATTGCAGCGCCCAATCCTTGGGCTCGCCCTGCATCCATTCCGTTTTCCGGTCTTTGTATTTGGCGGCGAGCATCGCCGCCACCTGCTCGGAGTCCTTGCCGATCTTCTCGACCAGGACCTCGTCCCAGTAGTGGTGCAGCGCGCTGCCCGCGGTGTGCCTGCCGAACAGCACCGGCACCGAATTGCCGCCGCGGTCGTGATTGTCGACCGCGTGCATGGGCTGATGGATATCGCCGGCAAAGTGCAGCAGGAACTTGAGCGCCAATAGCCGTTCGGCCTTGGAGGTGCGCGGATCCTTCAGCTCGGCGCGGAACTGCTCGATCTTGTCGGCGACGCAGGTCTTGGCCGGCCCCTTGCTTGCCGGCGTGTCCGCCGGCACCGCGGGGTGGTTAAAGCAGGCTTCGTCGAAGTTCGGCGCGCTGAGCTCGATGTCGACGAAGTGCCAGTTCTGCGTGGCGAGATAATGCACCTTGGTGGTGTTGCGGTCGCTGTCGCGGAACTTGTCGGCCCAGACCGCGCGGCTGGCGAGGTCCGGCTTGGTCAGGGTGTCGTGGTCGGAGGCGAGCAGCGCGTCGAGCTTCGTCTTCGCCGCCGGCTCCAGGAAGTGCTCGGCCACCAGCGCGGTGACCTCGTGGCCTTCGACGCCCCAGGCGAGCGCCGGCGCGGCGCGGCCGGCGATCAGCGCAGCCATCACGACGATCGGCAAGGCGCGGCGGCAGGACTTTGCGTGCAAAACCATGTCTCTCCCCTTTAGGTTGTATTATTAGGGGATACTATTCTTGGTTGTATCGCCGGCAAAGCCCCTCCTGGCGCGCGTGGCGCGCGTCGAGGCCATTGAAATCGCAGGTCAAATAGGAGTGATCGGGGCGCCCTAGCCGGCCGCGCCGCGGTCGCCTATATGCGGTCGGCCGGCGTCAGTCGGCTTTGCGCCCTCCCCCAGCCTCCAGCCATTTTGCGGTCCATGCCACCGGTCATTTCCATCGCCAGGTTGTCGAAGACCTACGACAACGGCTTTCAGGCGCTCAAAACCATCGATCTGGACATCAACAACGGCGAGATCTTCGCCCTGCTCGGCCCCAACGGCGCCGGCAAGACCACGCTGATCGGCGTCGTCTGCGGCATCGTCAATCCGAGCGAAGGCCGCGTGACCGTCGGCGGCCACGACATCATCCGCGACTACCGCGCCGCGCGCGCGCTGATCGGCCTGGTGCCGCAGGAGATCATGATGGCGCCGTTCGAGACGGTGTGGGCCGGGGTGACGATGACACGCGGGCTGTTCAACAAGCCGAGCAACCCGGCCTACCTCGAAAAGCTGCTCAAGGACCTGTCGCTGTGGGACAAGCGCCACGCCAAGATCGTGGAACTGTCCGGCGGCATGAAGCGGCGCGTGCTGATCGCCAAGGCGCTCAGCCACGAGCCGCAGATCCTGTTCCTCGACGAGCCGACCGCGGGCGTCGACGTCGAATTGCGCAAGGACATGTGGCAGGTGGTGCGCGACCTGCGCGCCGCCGGCGTCACCATCATCCTGACCACGCACTACATCGAGGAGGCCGAGGAGATGGCCGACCGCGTCGGCGTCATCAACAAAGGCGAGATGATCCTGGTCGAGAAGAAGGCCGAGCTGATGCGCAAGCTCGGCCGGAAGCGCCTGGTGCTGCACGTCGCCGAAAAGCTTGCCGCCGTTCCGGCCGCGCTGTCGGCCTTCAACCTGACGCTCGGCGGCGACGGCTACGAGCTGACCTACGATTACGATACGCGCGCCGAACGCACCGGCGTTGCCACCCTGCTCGGCGAACTGAGCAAGGCCGGCGTGCGCATCCGCGACCTGCACACCGACCAGTCCTCGCTCGAGGAGATTTTCGTCGGCCTCGTCAACGACACCAAAAACGAAGCAAAGGGCGCGCCATGAACCTGCGCGCCGTCGCCGCGATCTACAAGACCGAGATGATGCGCACCGGCCGCACCCTGGCGCAGAGCATCGTGTCGCCGGTGATCTCGACCGCGCTCTATTTCGTCGTGTTCGGCGCCGCCATCGGCTCGCGCATCGCCCAGATCGACGGCATCGGCTACGGTTCGTTCATCGTGCCGGGGCTGATCATGCTGACGCTGCTCACGCAAAGCGTCATGAACGCCTCGTTCGGCATCTATTTCCCGCGCTTCATCGGCACCATCTATGAGCTGCTGTCCGCCCCGGTGTCGTTCTTCGAAATCACGCTCGGCTTCGTCGGCGCCGCGGCGACCAAATCGATCATCCTCGGCGTCATCATCCTCGCCACCTCCGTATTCTTCGTGCCGCTGCACATCGCCCACCCGTTCTGGATGATCACCTTCATGGTACTGACCTCGGTGACCTTCAGCCTGCTCGGCTTCATCATCGGCATCTGGGCCGACGGCTTCGAGAAGCTGCAGATCGTGCCGCTCTTGATCATCACGCCGCTGACCTTTCTCGGCGGCACCTTCTATTCGACCAGCGTGCTGCCGCCGCTGTGGCAGACCGTGAGCCTGTTCAACCCGGTGGTCTATCTGGTCAGCGGCTTCCGCTGGAGCTTCTTCGAGATCGCCGACGTCCATATCGCCACCAGCGTGGCGATGACGCTGGTCTTCCTCGGCCTGTGCCTTGCCGTGATCTGGTGGATCTTCCGTACCGGCTACCGGCTCAAGAAATGAAGCGCCGGCGGCTCGCCGGCGCCGTTGCCGTCACGACAGCAGGACATCGCCCGCGCTAAGCGCGCCCACGGTCGCGTTCTTGAGCGTGATGACATCGTTGGGATGCCCGCCGTCGTGCAGGTCGAGCACGACGTCGGTGCCGACCTGCGACAAGTGCGGCTGCACATCGGTCGAGAAGTTGGCAAAGCCGAAGCTGGCAAGGTCGATCTGGTCGACGCCCGGCGCGAAGTCGGTGACGGTGTCGCGCCCGTCGCCGGCGCTGTAGACGAAACGGTCGCTGTCGTTGCCGCCGGTCAGCGTGTCGTTGCCGGCGCCGCCCGTGAGCACGTCATTGCCATCGTTGCCGGCAAGCTTGTCGTTGCCGGCGCCGCCCGACAACGTATTGTCGTCGGCATTGCCGGTGAGCGAATCGTTGCCGGCATCGCCGATGACGTTCTCGAAATTGGCGATCGTGTCGCCGGCGGCGTCGCCCGCTCCCGTCACCTTGGTGAAGACATTGGCGGCACCGAGCGTCACGATGACGGCGATGGCCGGAGTGACGATGCCGGAATAATCCAGCGTATCGACGCCGTCGCCGCCGTCCATCTTGTCGGCGCCGGCGCCGCCGATCACGGTGTCGCTGCCATCGCCGGCAGTGATGGCATCGTTGCCGCCGCCGCCGTCGATCGAATCGTCGCCGTCGCCGCCCGAAATCGTGTCGTTGCCGGCCGCACCGCCGATGACGTCGTCGCCGCCTAGGCCCGCAAGCGTATTGTTGCCGGCATTGCCGGTCAGCACGTCGCTGTTCTCGCTGCCGGTCAGCGAATTGAAGCCGGCGATCGTGTCGCCCTGGGCGTGGGCGCCAAAGGCCGTGTTGGCACCGATGTCAACGGTGACTCCGGTGTCAGAGGATGCATAGGACAGCGTATCATTGGTACCGCCGCCGCCGTTGAGGTTGTCGCGCCGGCGCCGCCTTCCAGCGTGTCGTTGCCGAGCCCGCCGTCGAGCGTATCGGCGCCCGCCCCGCCAAACAGCAGGTCGTCGCCGCCGTGGCCGGACAGCGTGTCGTTGCCGTCACCGCCGCTGAGCGTGTTGGCGATCTCGTTGCCGGTCAGTTGGTCGTTGCCGCCGCCGCCGATGAAGTT
>Ga0070740_10004645_pt1 | contig 13329 bp, 9 predicted proteins | sample Coa_R2_FD_67286 | JGI IMG/M metagenome (GOLD analysis project Ga0070740, IMG submission 67286) | Surface soil microbial communities from Centralia Pennsylvania, which are recovering from an underground coalmine fire - Coalmine... | ecosystem: Environmental > Terrestrial > Soil > Unclassified ...
GCTACGGCGGTAGCAGCCTTGTCCTGGGACCGCCGGCTTCCAGCCGGCACGCGGAGGCCGGCAGGGATGCCGGCGGTCCCAGGGCGTACTCCGCGCTCCTCGTGAATAAAGCAGGCTAGCAGGTCACGTTCTTGCCCTCGCTGCCGAAGAGCGCCAGCCGCTCCTCTTCCGTCGTTTGCCGCACAGCGGCCGGCGCATAATGGTACTGCACCGCACGGCGGCGCTCGCCCGTCGGGTTGTAGGGCGTCCCATGCTGGGTCAGGCCATCGAAGAGCAACAGGCAGCCCGGCTGGAAGGGGACGGCCACGGCTTCGGCGCCACGTCCATGTCCATTCCTCCTATCACGCGCTCTCGGCTTCAACGCCAGGTCGTGACGTCGTATACGATACACCTTCGTAGCTGCCGCCGTGCCCTATACTCCAAGCCTCGCACGCCTGACCAACTCGCCGCGCGTTCGGTTGGTGGAAGGGGTGTGACCTTGCAACGGCAGGATCTGCTCGTGAATGGCGTCCAGCAGCCACCGTGGTTGCGGGAAAAACATCGCCTCCAGCTCCGCGGCGGGCGTAATCCAGTTCCTGGAACCGACGACGACGGGCGGCGCGTCCAGTTCATCGAAGCATAATTGGGTCAGGCTTGCCGCAACCGTCTGCATCACGCTGCCGCGTTCGACCGCGTCGGACACCAGGAGCACCCTGCCCGTTTTCTGCACCGACTCGATGAGCGGCTCGTAGTTCAATGGAACCGCCGTGCGCAGATCGATCAGCTCGGCCTCCAGGCCGAAGGCCGCCGACAACTCGTCCGCCGCGGCCAGCGCCGTATAGAGCGCCGGACCGAGCGTCACGATCGTCAGATCCTTTCCCCGCCTCTTGATGGACGGCTCGGACAGCTCGATCTCGTAATATCCCTCGGGCACGCCCTCCGGGACGAACATCTCGCCGACATCGTAGATCTTCTGGCTCTCGAAGAAGATGACCGGATCGGTCCCGGCCAGCGCCGCGTTCATCATGCCTTTGGCGTCGTAGGGTGTGACCGGGTACACGACCTTTAGTCCGGGGATGTGGTGCACCAGGGCCGTCCAGTCCTGAGAGTGCTGCGCCCCGTATTTCGAACCCACGGAGATGCGCAAGACGACGGGCATCGTCAAGGTGCCCGCCGACATCGCCTGCCACTTGGCGAGTTGATTGAAAATCTCATCGCCGGCCCGGCCCATGAAATCGGCGTACATCAGCTCGGCGACGACCCTGCCGCCTTCCATCGCATAGCCCACCGCCGCGCCCACGATGCCGGCCTCGGAGATGGGCGCATTGAACAAGCGGTGATAGGGCAGCGCCTCCGTCAGCCCGCGATACACGGCGAAGGCGCCGCCCCAATCCCGATTCTCCTCCCCGAAAGCAATCATGGTGGGATCGATGGCGAAACGGTGCAGCAGCGCCTCGAAGATAGCATCCCGCACGTTGTAGACCTTCAGCCTGGGCACAGCTTGCCCGTCCTCAAAGGCCGTGCGGACCTTACCGCGAATCTGCTGCACGCGAGGGTTGTCCGCCAGGTCCTGCAAGAGCTCGGGCTGCCGGTCGTCGAATCGCTCGGCCCGCCGGTTGGAGAACATCACCGTGCCGACCATCTCGGAATCGATGCCGGCGCGCGGGCTCGCGTCGAGGCTCGTGGCGAGAGCGAACATCTCAAAGACCATCTCCTCGACGCGCGCCTTCGTCTCGTCCAGCACATCCTCGCCGATGACGCCGCTGCGCAGCAGGCGGTCGCGGAAGGCGGCCAGGCCATCGGCCGCCCGCCAACGCTCGATCTCCTCCTTCGAGCGGTAGCTCGACGCATCGGAGGGCGAGTGCCCGCTAAAGCGGTAGGTGAGTGTGTCCAACAGGACCGGCCCAAGGCCTTGCTGCAGGAGATATTTCTTGCGCCGGAAGGCGTCGATCACGGCCAGCGGATCATAGCCATTCACCCGCTCGGCGTGCATCTGCTCGGGGTTGACGCCGGCGCCGATGCGCGCGATGAACCGGACGCCCATCGTCTCGCCCCAGGTCTGCCCGCCCATCCCGTAGAAGTTGTCCATGCAATTGAAGATGATGGGCAAACCGCCGCCGAGGGATTGGTCCCACAGCGTGCGATACTGGTCCATGCTGGCAAAGGTGATGCCTTCCCAGACGGGACCGCAGCCGAAGGAGGCATCGCCGATATTGGCCACGACGATGCCCGGCTTGCGATTGATCCGCTTGAACAGGGCCGCGCCAGGGGCGATGGAGCCGGAGCCGCCGACGATGGCGTTGTTGGGATAGATGCCGAACGGGGCAAAGAAGGCGTGCATCGAGCCCCCCAGGCCGCGGTTGAAGCCGGTTTCGCGCGCGAAGATTTCGCTGTAGGCGCCGTAGACGAAGAAACGCAACGCGAGATCCCGTACCGTCCCGCTGTAGCCCTTTTCGACGGGGCCCAGGATGGCACCGTCGCGGTAGGAGCGCATGATCGCGAGCAGGTGGTCGTCGCCGAGTTGCCGGATGGCCGAGAAGCCCTTGGCCAGGATCTCGCCGTGACTGCGATGCGAGCCGAAGATGTGGTCGTCGGGGGTCAGCGAGAAGGCCATGCCGACCGCGGCCGCCTCCTGGCCGATGGAGAGGTGGGCGGGACCGGCGTGGCTGTAGGCGACGCCCTTGTAGCTGCCCGTTACCTTGATCTCGTTGAGGATCGCCTCGAATTCGCGAATCGCGCACATGTCGTGCCACATGTTCAGGAAATCGTCCACCGCGTAGTGCGCTAGCTCTTCCTCAATCGTCCGGTCATAGGCGTTGACGGGGATATCGGAGAACCGCACGGTATCCCTGCTGAAGGCCTGCCGTGGCTCGACAATGATGGATTTGGTCAACTCACCTGACTCCTAATGGGTCTGCGGCTTGCAGAATCGCCTCACGTAGCGCTCCGGACACCGCGGGATGCAGAAAGAACACGTCCTTCGTGACCGCCGGAGTCCGATCCTCCCGCGTCCTCGCGGTGAGGCGAGCAAAGGCCGGGCGGGTGGAATGCGGCGAGGGTCGATCTTCTCCATTATAGGGCATCCGAGGTCGACGCTCGGGCCAGGCACCGCGGGCGACTTGCGCGCCGGGAGGGGGGTCAGTATACTCATCCAATGCGCGGCGGCGGAAGCACTTGTCGGCCCGTCGTGGGCGCGCCCGCACCTGGAGAGGAGCATTTGACATGCAAGCAGGCGGTACGGCGCAGCAGCTTCGCGGCCTATTTCGCCTCGACGGAAAGGTTGCCCTGGTCGCGGGCGGCTACGGCGGCATCGGTGAGGCCGTTACCTGGGCGCTGGCCGCGTACGGCGCGCGCGTGGCTATCTCGGGCCGCTCGGTCGAGCGCGCGCAAGCGCTGGCCGGCCGGCTGGGAGATGCGGGGTACACCGCATTCGCCACGTCGTTCGACATCCTGCAGGTCGAGTCAATCCGCCGCCACGTCGATGAGGTGGCGGCCGCGCTGGGCGGCGTTGATATACTGGTCAATTGCGTCGGGGCACAGCGCGAGGAGCGAGCCGAGGAGGTGACGGAAAGCGCCTGGGATAACGTGTCCGACGTCAACCTCAAAGGCGCCTTCTTCCTCTCCCAGGCGGCGGGGCGCCACCAGCTCGCGGCGGGCGGTGGGCGCCAGATCCATCTCTCTTCCGTACGCAGCCAGCTGGGATTGCGTGGCCGCGGTTACGCGGCATACTGTAGCGCCAAGGGTGGCCTCAATCTATTGGTCAAGCAGCTCGCCGCCGAGTGGGCCCCGCATCACATCCTGGTCAATGGGGTTGCACCGACCTTTGTCCGGACCGAGTTTGTACGCCCGTATCTGGAGGATAAGGGTTTCTATGAGGGTTTGATCGGCCGCATTCCGCTGCAACGCATCGCCGAACCAATTGACTGCGCGGGGGCTGTGCTCTTCCTGGCAAGCCCGGCGTCGGCATTCATCACAGGGCAGGTTCTCTTCGTCGACGGCGGGATTACCGCGACACAGTGACCCGAAGGGCGCAATATATGCCGTGGTTCATGGACTTTCCCGTCCAGGACGGGAAGCGCCTCTTCGCCGATACAGTATCGCCTCGACTGGCCTGACGGGAGCGACGATCCGGCATGCGTCAGGCCATCGCCCTTGTCCACCTGGTCATCAGCCGCTCCCTGTCCACACCGGGTCTGCTGTTCATCCGCCTGTTGGGAACGCTCCTGGCGGTGACGCTGGTCTGCGGCGTGTCCCTCTACAGCAATGCCATGGGCGACGCCATGTTGCAGTCCACCCTGGGGCGCGATTCGGGGAGCCAATACCTCGCCATCAGCGCGTCCAACCGCAGCCTCACGGCGACCGAGTACGCCTCTCTTGACGCCTATGTCCGCCACCAGATGGCCAACGACCTCGGCCTGCCCATCACCGACCTATACGCCCATCACAACACGGCGAATATGCCCATCTATCAGGGCAATCGGCCGCTCCAGGCCCAGACGGCCCCGCTGGCCGGCGTCGTCTTCGACTATTATGAGGGTTTTGCCGGCCAGGTGAGGGTGATGGAGGGGACGCTGTCGGTCCCGGCCCGTCCGGCGAGAACGGTGATCCCTATCGCCCTCTCCTCCTCCACGGCCCACCGCCTGCACTCCCGCGTAGGCTCGCGCCTGCTGATCTCCAGGGCGGGGCGCAAGGCCCTTGGCCCGCCGCTTATCGTGACTGCTATCTACATGCCCAGGGACCCTGGAAGCGCCTTTTGGGCCGATAATTCCGGCACTCAGGGCTATCTCTCGGCCATTGTCCCCAGGTTCGACGATTTCATGGCCCTGCAGAATCTCCCTGCCGATGTGCCACCGCAGTTTTTCTGGCGCGTACGTACCGACGTGCGCCTCATCCACCTGGATATGTCTCAACACGTGCTCGACGCTCTGGCCCGCGTGAACAGCCGGGCCGCGGTGCTGGTGCCGGGTGCCACGTTGATCGAGTCGCTCAGTCTGGACATCAACGGCTTTCTTTACCAATACGCCCTGCTACCGTTCATCCTGTACGTATTGGTCGTGCCGATCGTAGCGGTCATCCTCTATGCGGTGGCGGTGACGACGGCGCTGGTGATCGAGCGTCAGGCCGCGGAGATCGTGCTACTGCGCAGTCGCGGCGCGAGCAATGGCCAGATTCTGGGCCTGTATCTCATGGAGGGACTACTGTTCGGTCTGCTCGCCACTCTCATCGGCCCGCTGCTCGGCTTGCCGCTGGCGGGCGCGATCGGCCTGGCGTCGGGTTTCCTCCAATTCTCCGGCGGTCTGCCCTTCTCGTTCTCCCTGGGGCCACAAACAGTCCTGATTGGTGCCCTCACTGCCCTCATCGCTTTCCTGATTAGCCTGCTGCCGGCGTTTGCGGCCGCGCGGCAAAGCATGGGCGCCTTCAGGCAAGGACAGACGAGGCTTGGCCGTCGCCCTCTCTGGCAGCGCCTCTTTGTAGACCTCCTGCTGCTGGCCCTGGCGCTCTATGGCTATTGGATCTTGCGACGCCAGGGCGCGATCGCCTCCTCGAACGGGCAGGCCGCGCTGGCCCAGGACCCGGTCATCGCGCTGGCCCCATTGGCCTTCGCCCTGGCACTGGCGCTATTGCTGGCTCGCGTCCTGCCGTGGTTGGCCGCGCTTGCTCTCGTGCTGGGCCGGCGCTCCTCGGCCCCGCTGAGCATCAGCCTGCAGAGCGTCGCCCGCGCGCCGCGCCAACCCATGCGGCTGGTGCAGTTGCTGGCCCTTACCCTGACCCTGGGCGTGTTTGCCGCCACCGTGGCCGGCGTGGTCGGCGCCAATGCCGCCGACCGGGCGCTGTACCAGGCGGGCAGTACGCTCCGCCTGGCGCTATTCAATCCTGCCAACAGGAGCTATCAGACCTTGCCGCAGGTCCGGCACCTGCCGGGCGTCCGCGCGGCCAGCCTGGCGCTGCGTATCGAGAGCCAGGGCAACGATGCGAACACCACTATCGATGGCTCGACCACGGTGAACATGCTGGGCGTGGACCCCGCTTCTCTACGGGATGTGATCTGGTTTCGCCCCGACTTTTCGGACCAGCCAATGCCCCGCCTGCTGGGCCACCTCGCCGGCGCGACGAGTCCCAATGCCATCGTCAGCCCGGGTTTCCTCAGCGCTACCGGGCTGCACATCGGCGACGCGTTCGAGATAGTCACGGCGAAAGGGCGCCATGTGCGCGGCCGTGTGGCCGCCGTTGCCTCTTACTTCCCCACGCTTGATCCGACACAGTATCCCTTCGTCGTCTTCAATCTGCACTACCTCAACGCGACTACCCATGCCCCTGGTGCCAATGAAATCTGGCTCAAAACCATTCCCGACCCGCGATATCTGGACGCCCTGGTTCAGACCGTCCGGAGCGATCTGCTGCTGCCGGTCATCGACTATCAGGGCGTAGCCCCGGCCTTTAGCGCTGCCGACGATCCCTTGCGGGCGGGCGTGTATGGTGTCGTCTCGATCGGCTTCCTGTTTGCCCTGCTCCTGGCGCTGCTCGGCTTGTTTACCTATGCCTATCTGGCCTTGCAGCGCCGCTTGGGCGAATTCGCCATCGTGCGGGCGTTAGGCCTGTCCCCCGCGCAATTGCGCTGGCTCCTCCTCAGCGAACAGTTCTTCTTGCTGGGTGCAGGGGTCGGCGGCGGGCTGGTCGGCGGCGTGCTGACCAGCCGCCTCTTCCTGCCCTATATGCCGATCGCGTCCGGCATCATACCGCCGTTCCTGGTCACGATCCCCTGGACGGCCATCGAGCAGTTCGTCGCCGTTATCCTGATCGCCGCCGCGCCAATCCTGGCAGCACACGCCTGGGTGCTGATGCGCCTGCAGCTCGGCCATGTGCTGCGCCTGGGCGAGGGTTAGCGCATGCCTATCCGCGCGACGGTTCGGCCATCGTCTCCCGCGCCTTGCGCGATAGCTCCGCCAGATGGCCGTCATTGGCCAGTACCTGCTCCAGATGCCGCATGCGCTGCGGTCCCGCGGTCCGGAGCATGGTCTCTCCGTATGCGCGCTCGATCCAGAAGCGCGCCGCACCGGCGATCGTCTCGCGCAATTCGGGGAGCAATGCGGCAGGATAGCGCTGGCACAGATTGATCGTGAACATGCGCCGCCGCGTGCCGCCGCCGAACGAGGCGTGCTTGGTGTTATGGTTGAACAGGACGAGGTCACCGGGCTGGGTCTCCAGCGCTATGGCCGGCACCTGGCGGCCGTCGATGCCCCACAACTCCTGGCCACGGCCGATCTGCTCTTGCAGCGCTTGCGCAAAGCGGTCATCGGTGAAGCAACTACCCGGGATCACGCGGAGGCAGCCGGAGCCGGCGCCCACCGGGTCGAGATAGAAGGCCATCTTGATGTGCAGGATGCCGTTGGTGCGCCAGCCGTCGGAATGCCAGCGGGTATCACCCACGTAGAAGTTGCCGTCGCTGCCCATGTAGTTGAAGTCATCTCCCAGCAGCTTGCCGGCGATCTCCAGGATGCGCGGATCGTCCAGCAGGGCGCAGAGTCGCTCGTCCTGGTCGATGAACGGGACCAGTGCCGAGCGCGCCCGGCCATCGTGTGCTTTACCGGCATGTCCGCCGCCGTGTCGCTGCCAGACATCCTCAAAGGCCTGGGTCATCTCCTCGATCTTGTCCGCGAAGAGGCCGGGGAACCCCAGGTAGCCGAACGTCCGGAAAAATGTACACTGCTGCTCCGAGAGATACATCCTTGTCCCACCTCCTGCGTGGTCCGCATCCCTACTCGGCGGCTCCAACCGCGGCGCCGCGTGATCTCGGTGCTCACAGCATAATCGCGGGCAGACCTGTCCTGCAAACTGTTGACAGAATACCGCTGCCCCTATAGTATCTACTATCATGGGCCGGTGGGAGGCCGCCAGCTCCATGAGAAGCCCGTCAACCGCGGCGAGGCATGTGCGGCTCATGACGCGGCCCGCGCCCTTGTGGTACTCTGTGTCAACGGGTGCTCCCAGTGAAGCGGAAAGGAGGTCGGAACCGATCGTTAGCCACGTTCCTGACCAGGGAATCGGGGCTACTCACGCCATGCATTGGACGCTAAGGCGCGTATCGCCGGTCATCAGTTCAACATCTAGATCGAAGGAGATGTCAAGATGCGCCGCGCATTCCCATCCTGGCTTCGCTGGGGCCTGGCAGCCTGCATCGTCAGCGCCCTTGCCACGTTCCCTTCAGCGCATTCCTCGCACGCCGCCGGCAAGGTCACCCTGACCTGGGAGACCTCGGACGACCCCTTCTGGACGTCCGCCTCCCAGACCGTTATCAACGCCTACACCAAGCTCCACCCCAACGTGTCGGTCAGCCTGATAAAAGTGCCCAGCGCCAACTACGACCAGAAGTTGTTTCTCCAGGCCGCCTCGGGTACCCTGCCGGACGTCGTTCGGACGTCTGATGGGGAGACCGTGCCGCTCGCATCGCACCATATCCTCCTCGATATGCAGCCCTTTGTAAACGCCGATCCCAGCTTCAACGTCGGCGATATCTACCAGAACTTCTTGAACCTGGGCCGACTGCCGGGCCAGAGCGGCCTCTACATGATGCCGTTCTCGGCCGATGCCGTCCTGATGTTCTATAACAAGGACATGTTCGACAAAGCGGGCGTGGCGTATCCAACCGCGAAGTGGACGTATCAGGATTTCCTGAAGGCCGCGCAGAAGCTGACCCTGAAAGACAGCAGCGGCAAGGTCACGCAGTGGGCTATATCCGGAGCCCTGACCGGCTGGTGGGCAACCTATGCACCGTGGATTCGGGGCTTCGGTGGCGACGTGTTGACACCCGACGGAAAGCACTCCAACCTCTCCTCGCCGGGGTCGCTGGCCGGCATACAGGCCCTCGCGGATCTGGTCCTCAAGTACAAGGTAGAACCCGGACCATCAGTGGTGTTCCCGACTGACCCCTTCTTCTCCGGCCACGCGGCTATGTATTTCAGCGTACATGGCGCTGTTGGCGCGGTTCAACAGGCAGTCGGCAAGAAGTTTAGGTGGGACGTCCAGGTGATGCCGTCTTTCCCCAACGGATCGCGCTGGAATGGCATGGGCACAGCCGGCTGGGCCGTCTCGGCCGGTTCCAAGAACCGCAGCGCGGCGTGGGATATCGTCAAGTTTGTCGGCAGCGTGCAGGGCCAGACCGCCCTGGCCAAGCTGGGCGTTACCATGCCCATCCGCAAGTCGATGCTCAACAACCCGGTCTGGAAGGTACCGGGACTGAATAACCAGGCTTTCGTCCAGGCCATCAAGACCGGCATGATGCCGCCGCAGTTGACTCCCCTGGACTCTGCCATCAACTGCGGTACCGTCTACTTTGGGCTCAGCAGCACGACAATCGCGACGATGTTTAGCCAGATCCTGCACGGCACACCGGTGGCCACGGCGGCGAAGACGGCCGACGCGGCAATCAACGGGTGCGTCAATTCGCTCAGTAGCTAGGACGAGTCTGGCGTAAGTCGCCGATGCGGAGCGGTGGGGCCTCCTCCACCGCTCCGCCCGGACAACCTGTAGCACGTGGAAGGATCCTGGCCTTGGCACTCGTGATGTCGTCTTCGGCTAGCGCCAGGCGGCGGGCGCTGCGGCGCAACCTGGAAGGCTGGCTCTTCGTGTCGCCGGTGGTGTTGGGCCTGCTCTGCTGGACCCTGACACCCTTCGTCGCCGCGTTTTATTTCAGCTTCACCAACTACGACCTCCTGTCGGCGCCGATCTTCCGCGGACTGCGGAATTACGGTCGCTTACTGGGCGATCCCCTATTTTGGCAAAGTGTGAAGGTCACGCTTTCTTTCACAGCCATGTTCCTGCCACTCAGCATGATCATCGGCCTGGGAATGGCCCTGTTGCTCAACCAGAGGGTACGCGGGATCGCGCTATTGCGCACCGCGTTTTACATCCCCTCCATCGTGCCGCTGGTCGCGACGGCGGTGCTGTGGATCTGGATCCTCAATCCGACCGGCGGCCTGCTCAACACGGCGCTGCAAGCGCTGCACCTCCCCACCGGGCTGTGGCTCACCGATCCGAAGAGCGCCCTACCGTCGCTGGTGCTGATCGGCCTGTGGTCCGTCGGGGGTGGTATGATCGTGTTCCTGGCCGGCCTGCAGGGCGTGCCCGAGGAGTACTACGAGGCCGCGAAGATCGATGGCGCTTCCACGCTCAGGCAGTTCTGGCATGTGACGCTGCCGATGATCTCGCCCACGCTGTTCTATCAGTTGATTCTTGGCCTAATCGCCTCGATGCAATACTTCACCCAGGCCTTCGTCCTGGGCGGTGCCAGTGGCGGTGGTTTGGGAGAGCCGGCCAATAGCACGCTATTTCTCTCCATCTACATCTATCAGATAGCCTTCAGTTACTATCAGATGGGTTACGCTTGCGCCTTATCGGTGGTTCTCTTCGCGATGATCCTGGCGCTCACGCTTGTCCTGTTCGGTTCACAGCGGTTCTGGGTATTTTATGGTGACCGCTGATGAATACGACGCTCGTACCTGGTAGCGCCGCCGCGCCCGATTCCAGGGTCGCCACGGCCCGAACGCGGGCGCGATATGGCCGCCTCATCTGGCGGGTGATCCTGCACGTCGTGCTCTATGCCGGCGCCGTGATCTTCCTGATACCGCTCTTCTGGATGCTCTCCACCGCGCTCAAGACGCTGCAGGAGACCTATGCCTACCCACCCAGCCTGTGGCCAAGCGTACCGCAGTGGCAGAACTTCAAAGTGGCCTGGACGCAACTCAACTTCACGCTGTATACCTACCACACCTTGTTCATCACCGCGACCTCGATGGTCGGCGTGCTGGCGACCTCGTCGCTGTGCGCTTATGGCTTCGCGCGCTTGCAGTTCTGGGGCCGCGATGTCCTGTTCATCTGCGTGATTGCCTCGGTGATGCTGCCGTTCACCGTCACCGTGCTGCCGCTCTATATCATTTTCAGGGATCTGGGCTGGCTGGACACCTTCAAGCCGTTGATCATTCCGGCCTGGTTCGGCGGCGGCGCCTTCAACATCTTCCTGTTGCGGCAGTTCTTCCAGACCATCCCCCGCGACCTGGACGAAGCGGCACGCATCGACGGCTGCTCGACCTTCGGCATCTTCTGGCGCATCCTGCTGCCGCTCGCCAAGCCGGCAATATCCGTGGTGGCCATCCTCTGGTTTCAGAACTCCTGGACCGATCTGCTCGGACCGGTGATCTACCTCAATTCGGCGGACAAATATACGCTGGCCATGGGCGTCTACTCATTTGCCGCCAGCGCTGCCAGTGTGGCCGTCCATCACGAGGAGTGGCTGATGTCCGTGGCCTTCGCCATGGTCTTGCCGGTCGCCATGATCTTCCTGGCGGCGCAACGCTATATGATCCGCGGTGTCGTCCTGAGCGGCATTAAGGGCTAGCGTCGTTTGAGCCTGGGCGGAGGTCAATGTGGATTTTCTAGAAAGGATTGGCTACATCGATGACGGCGGCAAGCGCCATGAGCCAGGGGCCCCGGCCATCTCTCTCCTTTGGCCTGCAATTGGGACCGCAGACCGTCCCCTGGAGCGAGTTGCGCCGCTGGACGCTCAAGGCGGAGGGACTGGGCTTCGATAGCGTCTGGCTGGCGGATCACTTCATCTGGGGTTTCAGGCATACCCCGCACCAGATCGTGGAGATGTGGAGCGGGCTGGCCGCCCTGGCCGCCAGCACCACGCGCATCCGCCTCGGCTCGCTGGTCGCCAGCGTCACGCATCGCAACCCCGGCATCACGGCGGTAAGCGCGGCCACCATCGACCAGATCAGCGGTGGGCGCTTCGTGCTGGGGCTCGGCGCCGGCTGGTCCGAACGGGAGCATCGCGCCTACGGCATCCCCCTGCCTCCGCCGTCCACCAGGATGGCCATGCTGGCCGAGGCCATCCAGATCTGCCGCCTGCTCTGGACCGGCGATCGCGTCAGCTTCGAGGGCAAGCACTTCCACCTTGACGACGCGGCCTGCGAGATCAAGCCGCTGCAGAACCCGCTGCCGATCCTGGTCGGCGCCATGGGCGAGCAGATCGGCTTGCGCGTAGTCGCGCAGCACGCCGATATCTGGAACATGGTCGGGGGAGACCTGGAGGTGCTGTCGCGCAAGCTGGGGGTGCTCGATCGGTACTGCGAGGAGGCGGGGCGCAATCCGGCGAGCTTGCGCCGCTCCATCGAAGTGCCCATCGCCGTTGCCACCGACAAGGTAACCCTTCAGCGGCGCCTCGAGCGCGTCATCCAGCACCGCGGCTACCCGCCGGAACGCGCCGCCGAGATCATCATCGCCGGCAGCCCCGAGCAATGCATCGAGAAGATCCAGCGCTATGGCGAGCTGGGCGTGAGCGAGTTCATGCTGATCACCCTGACGCCATTCGACGACGATGAGCTTGAGACGTTCGCCGAGCGCGTGCTGCCCGCGTTCAAGCAGAATGCCATCGGTTCCGGGGAGGCCAGCTGATGGCCGATTCGACGCTGGCCCTGGCGCTGGTCGGCTGCGGCGGCATGGGGTTGCGCCACCTGCAAGGGATGGCGGAACTGCAGCGTACGGGTATCTCCCCATTCGATTTGGCCGCGGTCTGCGACGCCCGGCGCGAGGCAGCCATGCGCGCCGCCGATATGGCCGAGGAGGTGCTCGGGCGACGTCCGGCGATCTACACCGGACTCGACGAGCTGCTGGCCGGCTCGGACGGTCGGCTGCTGGATGCCGTCGATCTGGTCACGGATGTCGGCGCCCACCATAGCCTGGGGGTGCCGGTGCTACTGGCCGGCAAGCACCTGCTGTGTGAGAAGCCGTTGGGGCTGACGGTGCGCGCCTCCCGGCTGCTGGTCGAGGCGGCGACGCAGGCCGGCGTGGTGCTCGCCACCGCGGAGAATTATCGTCGCGACCCGATCAACCGGCTGGTCGCGGCGCTGATCCAGGGCGGCGCCATCGGCCGCCCGTTCATGGCCCTGCAGGAATCGGTCGGCGGCGGTCGCGCGGTGACGATCACGCCCTGGCGCCACTATAAGGACCGTGGCGGCATCGTGGTCGATATGGGCGTGCACTACACCGATCTCTGGCTCTACTTCCTCGGGCCGATCGCGCGCGTCACGGGCCGGGTCGCCCTGTTCGAGCCGCTGCGGCAGGTCGAGGCCATGACCGGCCCTCTGGCCGCCTTCTATGCCGGAGGAAGCAGCACGGATGCGCCGGTGGCGGCAACGGCCGAAGATACGGTCTCCGGCCAGGTGACCTTCGCCGATGGGGCCCTCGGGCACCTGCTGCTCAGCCTCGCGGGCCATGGCGAAGGCTATTTCATGCGCCGGTTCTACGGCAGCGACGGCGCGCTGGACGCACCCGCCGATCGTACGGGCCGCTCGG
>Ga0070740_10004648_pt1 | contig 13327 bp, 8 predicted proteins | sample Coa_R2_FD_67286 | JGI IMG/M metagenome (GOLD analysis project Ga0070740, IMG submission 67286) | Surface soil microbial communities from Centralia Pennsylvania, which are recovering from an underground coalmine fire - Coalmine... | ecosystem: Environmental > Terrestrial > Soil > Unclassified ...
CTCCGAGCTGGCCGCCCTGCGGCGCCTGCCTTACGTGCGGGGGCTCAACTACTGGGTCGACGCCGGCGGTCCCGGCTACGGCGGCTACACCAACCTTCTGCGCAAGGTCCACGGACACTGGCAGCCGCGGCCCGCCGCCGCAGTACTGGCGAACGCTTTCGGCAATGGCAAAGGGTAAGTGGACGACCCATCTACCCCACTGTTTTGTATTATGGATGTGAGTGTTAGTAACCTGTATTGAACATGAACACCGCCGGTTTGCCGAACAGTTGGTTGTACAGGCCAAAGTTCCACTCGGTACGGGCAAAGCCAATCACATAGCAATAGGTTTTGGTCTGGCCGGGACGCGCCGTCTCCCAGGGCACGACGCCCCCATACGTCTTCGCCGCGGACTTGGCCATGGCAATGAAGACTTGCTCATCGCGGTTTAGCGGCGCGAAGCCCGAGGTATACCGGGTGAAGCGTGGTGGCATCACCTTGATCTCCAGTGCGAGGTCCGTGTAGGGAGCCTCCGTGCGGTGCCCCGTGTTGGTCAGACGCAACGTGACCACGATAAAGCTGTAAAAGTTGGTCTTGTAGCTCACCCAGTAGACACCGGGGATGCGGTCCATGCGCCATACGTGCAGCAATGAGGCGCGCCAGGTCGTTTTATACCCCTGCACGGTGACCGTCGAGGAGTTCGCGGCTGCGGTAACGGATGCCGGCAGCAGCGTTGCAGCCAGTACCAGTGGTATCAGAAGATGTTTGGTTGGAGATACGTTCACGGCTCGGATAGCTTTCTACGAAGAAGTGAAGGCGGTACGAACAACGGTGATCACGCCGTCCATGCCCAGGTGGAACGGATCGACATAGGTATACTGGCCCGGTACCGCGAAGGTGATGGAATAACTGGACGGGACCTGACTGACGCTGTCAGGCGGACCATTGTAGAGAATGCCTGATGTCCAGCGGCCACCATCCCTTTGCTGTAGCATCTTCTGCGTATCCGTGTCGACGATAGTCTGCGACACCAGGCTGGCCGTCCGATAGGCCGGATTGATAATGAGGCCGCCATCGGCGGCGCGACCGGTGAAGAGCTTCACCCGGGCACTCGATTCCGCACCGGTCGGGAAGAACACCAGCGCATGCAGATCGCCGGAGCTCTCCTTGATGCGCCACGTCACCGTCCCGCTGATCGGCAACACGATCCCGGAGGGGGTGAATTTGTTCACCGATACATTCTGGTCGCCAAGCCCGATCAGGACATTACCGGAACCGCCATAAGAGTTGGCGCTCTGAGCTTCGGGACCAATGGAGCCGTTCAATAGGCTGGACAGAGAGCGCAAAGCGTCGCGCAGGCTGGGTCCACGATCCGGCGTGTCCGACGATGCCGGCTTGTTGGCCGCCACGACATCGATCTCGCCGAGGGTCGACGGGTGGAACAGCGAGCGATAGAAGTACGTGCCCTGTTTTGGGAAAGTAAAGGTGTAGCTGGTGGAAAAGCCGGAGACCCCGCTGAGCAGCGCGCCGGAGGAGTACGTGTTTTGCGACGTGTCAGCGATACTGCGCCCACCCTGCGCCTTCACCACGAACGGGTTGATCTCCCCGGCATTGGAGTCGATGATCAGCGCCGGGGTATTCGTGACTGAGCCGAACGTGATGGTCTGAGGAGAATTGCCGTTGATGTTGGTGAACTGGACGCTATCGCCGACGTGAACAGTGAGATGGTCGGGCACGAACTTGTTGATCTCTAAGAGCGGGTAGGGCAAATCAACTCCGATGGCGACGTGATACAGATGATGTGAGGCAGCGGTACTTGCCGCGGGAGCCACGGCAAGGCCATCCGCGACAACGAGGGCCACGGCCGCGGTGACGGCGGCCAAGCGATGGTATAGCCTCATTCCTACTCCTAGCTACGTCGTGATGCTGTTGACCTGATTCTGGATGGCGCCGCGCAACGCCTCGGGAACGGGGATGAAACCGTGAGCCAGCTCCTTCTGGGTCGCCTTGCCAACCTTGCGGAACTCAATTGATTCGATATAGGCCTGGCCGCCGTTCGGGGCGCTACTGATCGACCAGTTCAGGAAACCGGTGATGGCCTTGCCGGTTGCTCCGCCCAGGTAATGTTGTTTGAGATTGCGGTGGACCAAGAAGAACTCGAAGCAGGCCGGATTGAAGGCGTGCTGGCCCTTCGCGGCCGAAGCGGGATCGTCCTTGACGGTCACAAATGGCTTGCGGAAGTCGACCGGGAATCCGTCTATTAGGGCTCTATTGATAGCCGCGGAGAGGCCATTCAGCGAGGGGAAGACGAAAAAGCCCGAGGCATTCCTCAAAGCCGCGGCTTGCAGCTTATAGGAGATGGCGTAGTCGAAGCCGGCGAAACCGAAGCTGTACGGCGTGGTCCGAATAGCCTGCGCCATGTTGCCCGAGCTGGCCTGCCCGGTGCTGCACGGTGGCCATTGTGGCTGCAGGCCGATGCCGACAGTATCCATCCACTCCTTGTCCGAGAGGGCCAACCACTGGCTGAAGATGAAGCCGGACCCGCCCGGCTCGGAACTATTGAAGAGGCGGATACGTTGCGCCGGCAGCGGGACCCCTCTGTTCAGTTGGGCGATCTCCGGATCGTTCCACATTTTCACCTTGCACAGGTACATGTCGGCGATAACCTTGGCGGTCAACTTGACGGGATGCTTCAGGGTAAATCTGTCAGAGGAGTAACGGTCGTTAAAGTACGTGCCGGGCAGATTGTAGACGGCGGGCGTGGCGCTGATGGCCACGGGTATGTTGATCATGTCGCTGCAGACGGCGGTGCGCAGTTGATCGTCCTGAATGTAGACATCGCTCATGCCCACCTGGCTGCCCGCATCGCTGCAGGTATCGTCAAAGGCCGCCTGGCTGCTGGTCGGGTTGACGGCGATTTGCACGCCGTTGTTCTGCGATGTGTAGCGGTTGGCCAGGAGGGCGCCAAGCGTATACATCTGCGTGGAACCGGTAATTGTGAACGAGATTTCGGCGGCGTGCGCGATGGGCAGCCAGGTCATGGCGCAGAGCACGGCGGCAGCCAGTGCCCCCGAAAGTAGGTGTCGAACGCGGCGGTGTGACATGCGATAGCTCCTTATCTGTTGTGTGCTTAACCGGAATTAGCCAAAGCGCCCCGCCACGTAGTCGGCAGTGCGCGGCTCGGTGGGCGTCTCAAAGATGGTGGGCGTCAGGCCAAACTCGGCAAGCTCACCACCCCCGTTGGCCGAGGGCAGCATGACGGCGGTGAAGTCGGCGATGCGCCGGGCTTGCGCGAGGTTGTGCGTGACGATGATGACGGTAATCTCGGCGCACAACTGGCGAATTAGCTCCTCGATCTTGGCGGTGGCCCCGGGATCTAGCGCTGCGCAGGGCTCATCCATCAAGATGACCCTGGGCTTCACGGCAAGTGCCCGGGCCAGGCAAAGGCGTTGTTGCTGGCCGCCGGAGAGCGAGCGGCCCGGATGATGCAGGCGGTCTTTCACTTCATCCCATAGAGCAGCCATGCGCAGGCTCTCTTCGACCACGGCATCCAGGCCGGCACGCGAACCGGCCAGCCGGTGCAGGCGCGGCCCGTAGGCCACGTCATCGTAGATCGACATTGGCAGCGGCACCGGCCGCTGGAAGAGCATGCCCACGCGGCGACGAAGGTCCTCGACGGCAAGATCCTTCCCGTACACCTCCTGACCCAGTACCGTCAGGCTTCCCGTCAGCCGGTAGCTGGGTATTGTGTCGTTCAGGCGGTTAATCGAGCGCAGCAGCGTCGTCTTGCCGCAGCCGGATGGGCCGATCAGGGCGGTGACGGCGCGAGGCGCCACCGTCAGGGTCACATCGCGTAGCGCGGGTGCTCCGCCGTACCAGGCATTCACATTGCGTAAGTCCACCGTTGCCCCGCGGCCATTCGCCGGCGCGGAGCCGTCAACCTGCATAGTTCCTCCGTCCAATCGCTGTGAGCGCCCGAGAGAGCAGGCTCATGATGAGAACAAGGCCCAGCAAGACCACAACAGCTGCCTCGGCGGGCGCGTGCAGCAGCGTGGTCGGCTGATACAAATAGAGGTAGATCATCGACCCCAGGTCGGTGACGTTGCCTTGCGGCCCCCATGGCGGCCAGCGCGGCATCAGATAGGTATAGCCGTTGGCCAGCAGCAGGGCCACGGTCTGGCCGATGGCGTTGGTCAGAGCCAGCAGCACGCCGGTCAGGATGCCCGGCAGGGCTACGCGCAGGCCGATGCGGCGCATGGTGGCCCAGCGCGTGGCGCCGAGGGCCAGCGAGGCTTCCTTGAAGCCCAGGGGCACCTGGTGCAGCGAGATCTCGGTGACGCGGGCCACGATAGGGGTCATGAGCAGGCCCAGGGTGAGCCCGCCGGCGAGGGCCGAGCGGTTGAGGTGCAGGCCGACCTGTGAGATGGGATTGGCGAACAGCAGAAAGCCGAACAGGCCCCAAATGACCGACGGCACGCCCAGCAGCGTATCGCTGAAGGCGCGGATGGTACTGCCCAGGCGACCGCCGCCGAAGTCGGACAGATACATGCCGGTGACGACGCCCAAGGGAACGGAGATCAGTCCGCCGATGAAGAGCAGCAATACCGTCCCGACCAGGCCATTCAACACGCCGCCCTGAGTGCCGATGTAGGGCAGACCGGCGGCCGGCTGGCTGAAGAAGGTCCAGTTGAGCCTGGATCCGCCGATGTTGATGGCGGTGTAGAGGACGTGAACGAGCGGAGCCAGCGCGATGAGCAAGGCCAGCACGCACAGCGTCACGGCGAGGCGCTCGACCAGCTTGCGGCGGGCGAGATTGCCGCTCCTCATCGCCCGCCTCCCAACACCAGCGCCCCGGAGAGGCGCCGCGTCAGATAGCGGCCGGCCAGTCCGGCGAGCAGCGAGAGCGCCAGCAGGATCAGGCCAAGCTCGTACAGCGCCGCGGCGGTCATAGTGCCGGACGAGGCATTCCCGCCGAAGAGCTGCGTGAGCAGGATGGTCGACAGGGTATGGCCCTGATCAAACAGCGACTGCGGTATGCGCGGCGACAGACCGATCACGTAGACCACGGCCATGGTCTCGCCCAGGGCGCGCCCGCAGGCCAGGACGATGGCGCCCAGCATGCCGGTGCGCGCCCCGCGCATCACCACGCGGGTAGCGGTCTCCCAGCGTGTGGCGCCGATACCCAGCGAGGCCTCACGCATCTCCAGCGGCGTGGCCGCGAACGAGCCACGCGTGACCGAAACGATGGTCGGGAAGATCATGGCGGAGAGCACCAGGCCGGCCGTGAAGATGCCGTAGCCGGTGATGCCCGTGGGGCTATTGTTGGGGTCCAGGGGCGGGAACCAGCCGAACACCGCGGCGATGGCAGGCTCGGCGGTATTGCTCATCCAGGGCAGCAGCTCCAGCAGCGCCCAGGCCCCGAAGACGATGGTCGGTACTCCCGCCGCGACGTCGATCACCACGCCGATGACGCCGGCAATCGAGCCCGGCGCATACTCGGTCAAGAGGATGGCGATGCCGATGGAGATGGGCACGGCGATGAGCAGGGCCAGTCCCGTCGTCATGAGCGTGCCGACGATAAACGGCGCGGCGCCGTAGACGTTGATGGTGGGGTTCCAGACCGTGCCGGCGAGAAAGCCGGGACCGTAAGCGGTGATAGCAGGCCAGGCCGTGCTGATCAAGACCAGCAGAATCGCGACCAGAATGATCACTACGGCCAGAGATACGACAAACGAGCCCCAGTGATAGAACGCATCTACCCGGCTCCGCCGTGAAGATCGGGTGCTGTGCGGCGGGACAACGACACTGACCGACGCCGCGTTAACCGCCTGATCCGGCGACTCTGTTACCTCTATTTCCACGTCATGCTGCGCTTCTGGTTCAACAACCTATGACCGTTGTCCGGTAGATGGGAACCCAGCGGGCTGACATCTGTGTCCCATCTACCGGATAGTTATGGATTCATCAGGAGGCTGTCCCTACCTTGTCGCTCGCCCTCATCGCGTCAGGGTGAACCTGGCGGTCACGGAGGCATGGGCGCGGCCCTTGGTCGCGGTGATCGCCAGGGTGGCGGTCACGCGCTTGCCCTTGGGCGGCTTGAAGGTGATGCGCAGGCGCAGCGTCTGATAGCCGTCGCTGTCGGCCGTCGTCTTACCCCGCTGCACCGGTGCGCCCTTGCCGAAGCTGACCACGTAGGTCAGCGAGGCGTTGCTGGCCGCCACCACGTCAGCCGTCAGGGTGTCGCCGCTGTGCAGCGTGCCCTTGCCCAGGTGCACGCTCACCTTCTTGAGCGTCAGGATCGGGAAGCGGCGCGGTAAAGACAGGCTGACCGCTTTCGGCGTGAACTTCTTCTTGCCGGCAGTGACCGTGGCGCTGAAGGTCAGTTTCAGCCCGGTGGCTCTAGGCGGCGCACGGCCGATCTGCAGGCAGAAGCTATCGTTGCCGTGCGCATCCGCCCGACGCGTGAAGTGGAAGGTGCCGCGATCGCTGATCGTGGCCGCGCAGGCCGGCGCTTTGGCCCCAGCCGCGGGCTTTTTGCCCTTGGTTGTCGGCTTCGGCTTGGTTTTTGTCTTGGCCTTCGGGGTGGGCGTGGCCTTGGCCAGCAGGAGATGCGGACTCGGACCGTCAGCCTGGGCCTGCGTATCGCCGCTCGTGCTCGCGCCCTTGCTGCCCTTCGTGCTGCCGGTTTTGGTGCTCTTCTTTCCGGTCTTGCCAGTCTTCTTGTGCGACGCCGGCTTCTTTGTCGTCGTCTTCTTGGGTGCTGCCGGGTAGGTAAAGGTGACCTTCAGCGTGTAGGCCACCTGAGCCTTCGGCTGCGTCCGTGTGCGTACCGTCAGCCTGTAGTTGGGCTTGAAGTAGGAGGAATCCACGCTCAACGTGAAGCTCTTGCCTCCCTTGCCGGTTCCAGGCCCGGTGTTCGTCACCGGCGTGGCCGTGCCGACAACGGTAGTTATGGTGCCAGTCGCGCGCACCGTTGGCGTCGCGGTGCCCAGGGGGATGGTCGGCTGGGAGGTGAACGTGGCTCCTGGTAGAACGGTGTGTTGGACGACCACCGCCGTGGACGTGGCGGTCGGCACTGCTACTCCGGCTTTGAGAGCGAAAAGTTGGCCGCTGCTCCCAGAGAGATAGATGGTACCATCCGCGCCCACCGTTGGCCCGCCGAGCAGCGCCTGGTTGCTGTAGCCCTGGCCGAACAGTTGGCCCTGCAGATTCGCGCTGTAGGCGATCAGCGCCCCGGTGGTCGTCGCCACCAGCACGTTGCCGTTGGCGTCCACCGCCGGGCTCGCGTCGATCTCCGAGTTGCCCGCCTGCCCCAGCACCTGCCCGCTCGCCGTGCTCAGCGCGTACAGCGCGCTCACCTGGCCCGAGCTGCTGGGGAGGAACGGCACGTAGAGGGTGCCGCCGTCGGGCGAGAGCGCAGGGCTGCCCACCGTGAGCTTACTTGTTGACACGCTGAACGACCACTCCTGCGCGCCGCTGCCCGTCTGTAAGGCGAAGACGTGGGCCTGGTTGTCGGTGGCGTACAGAGTGTTCCCGTCCGCCGAGAGCACCACCGCCGTCAGCACCTCCCCGCCCGGGGTCGTACTATTTGGCCCTGTTACCGTGGCCGGTGATCGAGCGGTCCAGAGGACCTGGCCGCTCGGCGACACCTTCATCACACCGCCGTGCAGGCCATTCTTGATATCTCCCGAACAGCCGTAGCCGATGTACAGGTTCCCGCCGCTATCGAGCGCCGGGCTGCCCTGGATGAGCGGCGATTGCCCGCCGCCACATCCGTTGGCAGGCACCGCGGCCTGGTACACCAGCGTGCCATTGGGCTTGACAGCGTAGACGGTGCCGTCCACGCTTCCCGCGTAGATCGTCCCGTCCGGCCCGATTACCGGGCTGCTGCCCAGGTACCACCCCTTGTCCAGGATCTCCGTCGCGTTGCCGGTGGTCGGGTCGAACTTCCAGATGCCTCCCGCCTGCGCCGTGCCGTAGTTCGCCTCGCTCACCGCGTAGATCGTCCCGTCCGCCCCCACCGCCGGCGAGGACGTCTGGTAGCTGACGACGAACGAGGCCGGGTAACCCGCGTCAGACGCGTCGGTGCCCAGCACGGCCTGGGAGGTCCACAAAGCCTGCCCGCTCGACGCTCGGAACGCATGCAGCCGCCCCTGATCGTCCACCTGGTAGAGCGTGTCGTTCGGCCCCAGCACCGGGCTGGAGGCGAGGTAGCCGCCGGTGACCTGTTTGGCGTAGGCGATGCCCGGCGGCGCATTGAGCTGCAGCGGCACGCCCGCCTGGCCGTCGTTGTGCGCGTCCCGCCGGAACTTCGCCCATCCCGTGGCCGGCCCCGTCCCCACGGTGGGACTGGCCGTCGGGCTGCCGGTCGCCGTGGCCGGCGTCCCAGTTGCCGTGGGCGAACTCGCCGGCGTGCCGGTGCTGGTCGGGGTGGTCGTCGCCGTGCTTGTCGATGTATGTGTCGGCGGCACGGGCGTCTGGGTCGGCGTGGCCGACGGCGACGCCGTGCCGGTCGGCGCGCTGGTTGGGGGCGTGCCGGTGCCCGTGGGCGTGGGAGAACTGGTCGGAAAGGCGGTGCCCGTGGCCGTGGCGGTAGGCGCCGGCCCACCCCGGCGGAAGCCGGCGACGATGCCGTTGTTCCCCGCCACGTACAGCGTCCCGTCCGCCCCCAGAGCCGGGCTGAGGTAGCCCCCGGCCCCCACCCCCGTCTGCAGCGCGAACAGCGCGCTCCCGTCCGGCCCGAACCCGTACAGCGTCCCCGTGCTCCCCAGCACGTACACGTCTCCCGAACCGTCCACGAGCGGCGAGACCGCCGTCCCCCCCTGGACGTGCACCGGCTGGCCCCCGTTGAACCCGCTCGCCGCGCTCCCGTCCGCCAGGGAGATCGCGTACAGGCTATCCGCGTTATTCGCCACGTAGACCACCCCGCGCGCAACGTCCACCGCCGGGCTCGCCACGAACTTGATCCCCTGCGCCGGCTTGGACGTCCACATCGCCCCGCCCGTCGCCGCGTCGAAGGCCGCCACCTCCCCGAACTGGTCCGCCACCAGCACCATCCCGTCGCTCGGCGTCAGCGGGTTCGTCGTCGCCACCACCGCCCCCAGCTCGTCCAGATGCAGCGGCGCCGTCCATGCGATATTGCCCCCGGCGTCCACCTTGTACAGCGTCCCCAGCCGCGGCCCTTCCGCGATCGGGTTGGTGTCCGAGCTGGCGATGTACAGATTGCCGCTCGCGTCCAGCGCCGGCTCCCCGTAGAAGTAGAACGGCGCCTTGGAGCGCTTGCCCGCGTAGTACCCGCTCGTCTGCACCGAGCCCGTGGCGAAGGTCTGGTAGAGCACCGTCCCGTCGGTCGCGACGTGGTTGATGCTGCCGTCCTGCGCCCCGAAGTAGAGCGTGCCGTCCGGCCCCACCTTCACCGTCTGCGCGATGCCCGCCCCCCCCAGGTCCAGCAGCGCGCTGCCCGCCCCGCTCGTGTCGTCGATCCGCCACAGCTTGCCCTGGTCGTCGCCCACGTAGTCGTGCCCGTCGCTGCTCGCCACCGGGTTGGAGGGGGAGCTCTGCCCGTCGGAGTTGAAGCTGTCGCCATTGGTGTCGAAGGCCCACTTCTGCGTGCCGTCGGGGCGGTAGGCGTAGACCTGGCCGGTGGCCTGCGTAAACAGCACGCTGCCGTCGGCGGCCAGCTCCAGGCCCTGGGGGGCGTCGGGGAAGCCACTCGCCGTGAACACCGCGGTGGGGGTGACCACCGGGCCGCTCACTGCCTCCTGACCTGAGTTGCCCGGGTCCGCCCCCCGCCAGTCCGGCTTCGGGCTCGCCGCCAGCGCCCGCGGCGCCGCTATCGTTTTCCCCCGCCCCACCGACGCCCGTGGGAGCGGCCCCGCCGAGTGCGGGGCGATGGTGGCCAGTACCAGAACGGAGATCAGAACCCCCGAGGCAAGGCCCGGCCCTTGGCCGGGCAGGCGGCGCAGTGTCACGTCTTTACCACTCCCCATGCAAAATCAGCTCGAATAGCTCTGTTGAGGACGCTCTCTCGGCGCACGTACGTGCCGCGGGTTGTGGCACTGCGCGCCCAGCGACCATGCTAGCAGGGGGGCGCGTAACAAAGCCATTACAATGCGTCCGGCAGGCGCATTTGCTCGAAGGTGATAGGGAGTGGAGTATATCTCCCGGTTTCTGTCTCATGGCGCCCAATCTCGCTCCATAAATCGGCGCGAGGGGGGGACACGCTGCTCGGCGTGTCCCCCCCTCGCGCCGGTGTCAGCCGGAGCTTAGCGCCGGCGCGGCCTAGACGACGTGGCCGGGGCCGTCACCAGGAACGGGCTGGATGCTCCCAGGTTGCTGCTCTGGCCGATGCCGCCAACGCCGTGCGGACCGGCCGGCGCGTGCATCGGTACCTGCACCTGCACGCTGAAGGCGCCGTTGCCGTCGGTCGTCGCGGTGATCAGCGGCACCGTCCCGACGCCGCAGTTGTTGGGCCAGCAGTAGAACTTCACCGGCACCTGCTCGTGCGGGCCGAATCCGCTGCCATTGACGGTGAAGGTCGAGCCTGCAAGGCCACTTGAGGGCGCCAGCGCCACCGCCTGCTGGCTGGTTACCGTGTACACGGCGTTCACGAACAGCCCGCTGCTCGTCCCGGTGGCCCCCACCCCGTGCGGACCGGCCGGCGCGAACGGCGGCACCGTGGCGGTCAGGGTGAATGCCCCCGTGCTGTCCGTCGTCGCCGTGCCCAGCGGCAGCGTGTTAGTACTGCTGCAGTTGTTGGGCCAACAGTAGAAGGCCACCGGCACCTGCTCGCCGGCTGCAAAGCCGGTGCCCAGGACGGTGATAGAGGCACCCGATGGCCCGCTGTTCGGCACTACCTGAAGCGTGGGCGGAGCGGTGACCGTGAAGCGCGACCAGGCAAATGAGCCCGCCGCTCCGACCGCTCCTACGCCATGGCTGCCCAGCGGGGCGAAGAGCGGGACGGCCACCTTAGTGCTGAAGGTTCCGTTGCCGTCGGCGGTGGCCGTGCCTACCTGCACTGCCCCACTTCCACACTCACTGGGCGAGCAATAGAAACGGATCGAGACCATCTCACCGGCGCCGAAGTTCGTGCCGGTGACGGTGAGGGTCGAGCCGGCTGCGCCGCTGGCGGGCGCGAGCGTCAGCCTGGCCGTCACGGGGATGACCGTGTTGGTTGGCACCGCTGTCGCCGTATTCGTTGGGGCCGGGGTGTTCGTCGGCGTATTCGTCGGTGGCACGGCGGTGTTGGTCGGCGTGTCCGTTGGCACAGCCGTCTTCGTCGCCGTGCCGGTTGGAACAAGAGTGCTTGTAGCGGTATCCGTCGGCGGAACGGGCGTATCAGTGGCTGTATCGGTCGGTACCGCCGTGTTGGTGGGCGTGTCCGTAGGCGTATCGGTAGACGGCACCGGCGTATTGGTCTCCGTGTCCGTAGGTGCCGGCGTTGTTGTAGCTGTGTTCGTGGAAACCGGCGTGTGCGTCGCCGTGTTCGTCGGCACAGGGGTGTTGGTAGAGGCAGCCGTTGGGACCGGCGTCTGGGTCGATGTATCGGTCGGCACCGCCGTGTGCGTGGGCGTAGCCGTCGGTGGCACAGGCGTATTCGTTGCTGTATTGGTTGGAACCGGCGTATTCGTCGGCGGTATAGGCGTATTTGTCGCTGTCGCGGTCGGAGGCATCGGCGTGGGTGTCGCCGTCGGTTGCGCGGCGGTCGCATATCCCACGACGTTGCCGTTTTCACCGCCGATGTAGAGTGTGCCGTCATTCGCGATAGCCGGGCTCATGAAGACGCCTGCACCGGTCGGCGCAAGGATCGAGTAGAGCAATGTGCCTGTTGGGCTAAAGGCATACAGCGTGCCCGTGCTGCCGACAATGTAGACGTTGCCCGCGGAATCGACCAGCGGCGCCGAGGTTGTGCCGCCCTGAATGGCCACGGGCTGTCCACCATTAAAGTTGGTATCGGGCTGGCCGTTGCTCAGATTCAGGGCGTAGAGGCTATCTGTTGTGTTGGCAACGTAGACGACGCCGTTGGACACGTCAACAGCCGGACTGGCCTGGAACTGCGTGGCGGTTGGCTTGAAACTCCAGAGCCTGTTGCCGTTCGTGTCGTAAGCGGCAACCTGGCCGGCCAGCGTCGCGGCAATGATGGTATTGCCGGTTAGAATAACCGCCCCAACCGGACTGCCGATAAGTGGCTCGCTCCAGACAATAGTTCCATCGGCCGTACTGACCTTGTACAACGTGCCGAGGTGTATCGGACAGCCGGGCGGAGGCGCATCGCTGCTTGCGATATACAGGTAGGTGCCCGTGTCGTCAAGTGCCGCCTCTCCGTAGAAGAGGTGAGCCGTTGTCGCGGTGCTCTTGTTGATACAGGGCCCGTCGATCTGCTTTGATCCGCTGGACGCACTGATCCAGTTCTCGGTTACTGGATAACTGCTGCCCGTGGTAGGAACGCTGTAGATGTTGCCGTCCTGGGCGCCAAAGTAGGCTGTATGTGTCGAATCGTCAACCTTGAGGGTCTGCTGGAACTGGGCAAAGCCGGGCAGCGTGTAAAAGTTGGTGGCCTTTCCGGTAGCGTCGGCGATCTTCCAGAGGCTACCGGTGTCGTCGCCGATGTAGTCGTTGCCGTCGGAGCTAGCCACCGGATTGGATGCGGCACCGGTACCGTCTCCGCCAAAGGTGCTCGCCGAGTCGTAGAACTCCCACTTCCGCGTGCCGTTCGGCATGAACGACTCGACGTATCCCGCGGGATTGGTATATAGAATGCTTCCGTCGGCGGCGATCTCGATACCCTGCGCGGCACCCTGCTGCGGGCCCTTATTAAAAACCAGGCTGGGTATACTGGCCGGACCCTGCACATTCTCCTGCCCGAGGTTGCCCGGGCCGCCTCTCCAATCCGGTTTCGGTGAGTTGGCCAGATGCGGCAATGGCCCGATGCCAAAGCGCGGACCTGGACCCTGCACGCGCGCCTGGACCCGTGGTACCGCGGCCAGCGCCAGCAAGGCTCCCGCGGCCAGCACGGCAAGCTTGCCTCGTGGTTTGTTCCGTACACTCATGGCTCCCGATCCCCCCTGTTCCTAAACGAAGCCGTGTGCTGAGCTGTACCGGCACGCGACGTGTCCCACACCCGCCGGTCCGGCTCCCACTCTAGCAAAACGGCGCGTTACAAATCCATTACAATGGGATCTTCACCGGGTGTGCAGTGGTAAAGCGCACGGGCGGCCTGGCCCTTTAACGGTACTTTGTTGACGCAGGGTGAGCAAAGTGGTAGAACGGGAGCAGGAGGAGAAGACCATGACCCCGCGCCGCCCCGTCACGCCTGCTCCGGGTCCCCTGGAGACCTATTGTCAGCAGT
>Ga0070740_10004649_pt1 | contig 13325 bp, 14 predicted proteins | sample Coa_R2_FD_67286 | JGI IMG/M metagenome (GOLD analysis project Ga0070740, IMG submission 67286) | Surface soil microbial communities from Centralia Pennsylvania, which are recovering from an underground coalmine fire - Coalmine... | ecosystem: Environmental > Terrestrial > Soil > Unclassified ...
AATCAGGCCGACGGATTCCCGCGCGACCGCTCGAAGGCGGTGGCGCAGGCGCGCGGACCGATCCGGAACGGAGTGGGCACCTGCGAATTCAGGGGCCTTCCCCCCGGCACCTATGCGATCGCGGCGTTTCATGACGAATTCGAGACCGGAAAGATGAAGACCAATTTCCTCGGCGTGCCGCAGGAGGCCTACGGCTTTTCCGGCGATGCGAAGCCGTCGGCGCTGACTCCGCCGCCGTTCAACGCGGCCGCTTTCAGCTACCCGGGCGGCGCGATGGACATAACGATGCACGCCCAGCACTGATGCGGGGGTATCGGCGGGTTCAGGCGGGACTTTGCGGCCGCTCGACTGGAATGATCCGGCCGCCGGTTTGCCAGGAATGGAGTTCCGGGACGACCTCGCGTCCCAGGAGCTCGATCGAGCGCATCACGCATTCGTGCGGAATCGCGCCGTACTGGAGGAAGAACAGGATCTGGTCGGCGCCCGCTTCGCGGTAGCGGCGGGCGACCCTGATCGCTTCGGACACGGGCCCGATCGCCACCAGATCGCTTTCCTTGAGGAAGTGGTAGTAGTCGCGGGTGATCTGTTCGGGATCGAAGCGTGAGGCCGTGTTGAGGTAACGGTAGGACTCATCCAGCGAAGCGGAACGCGCGACCGCCGAGACCAGTTCGAACCCCTTGCGCACGTACCACAGGACCGCGTCCCGAGCGATTTCCTCGGTCCTGCGCGGGTCGTCGCCGAACAACCCCATGATGTTCATCGAGACCTGGTTGTTGATGGCGAGCCCGACCGGGCGGGCGCTCGCGATGCGATCGCGGTAGAGCTGGATGCGCCTTTTGACTTCATCGAGTTCCACCCCCAGCGTGAAGCACAGAACGCCCAGCCCGCGCTCCGCCGCCAGCACGAACGTGTCGGGGCTGGTCGATGCGACCCAAAGGGGCGGGTGCGGCTTCTGGATGGGCTTGGGGAGCACGGAGACCGGGGGATCGACGGTCCAGAACCTTCCGCGCATCGAAAACGGATCCTCGCGCCACATTCGTGGAATCGCCTCGATCGCTTCGGCCCATCGCGGCCGCGTTTCCTGCGGCGGAATTCCGAATCCCATCAACTCGTCCATCGTCGTCGCGCGGCCGGTGCCGAACTCGACCCGTCCGTTGGACATGATGTCGAGCACGCCGATTCGTTCGGCGACGCGGACGGGATGGTTAAACGGGAGGATGACGACTCCGTGGCCGATCCTGATGTTGCGGGTGCGCTGGCTGACGCACGCAAGGAAGACCTCGGGCGCCGAGCAGTAGGAGAATTCGTTGAGAAAGTGGTGCTCTACGGTCCAGACCGAGTCGAAACCGAGCCGGTCCGCGAGCTCGATCTGCTCCATCGTTTCCCAGTACACGCGGTATTCATGATTGGGGCGATGGGGTTTGATGGATTCGATTTCGTAGATGAGGCCGACTTTCATTCGGCCGCGCTCCACTGCTGCAGATATTCCTTTGCCTGGCGGCGGAACGACTTGCGCAGCTCGAACCGCGATCCGTGAAGATACCAGAGGAGTTCCAGACCGACCAGCGCACTCCACAACTGCGTGGCTGCCCAATCGACGTCGAGGCTGGGCGCGAAGACGCCGAAGGACTTTCCCTGCTCGATGACGTCGCGCAGGTATTCGATCTGGCGCGAGTTCGCCTTGCGCATCGCACGGAGCACGCGCGGGCTTATCTTGTGCGACTCAAGGGTGATTATCAGGAGCAGGCGCGAGACCCACGGATTGGTCACGTTGAGTTGCGCCGAGGTCTCGAAGATTTTGAGGAAGCGCTCGCGGAAGTCCGCGGGCGTCTTGACCTGAACGTCCTGGGCGAACGCCGCGTTCCAATGCTCGAGAACCCGCTCGGCGACGGCAAGGAAGAAATCTTCCTTGTCGTTGAAGTGCCAATAAAGGGCGCCCTTGGTTACCCCGGCCGCCCGCGCGATCCGCGCGAGCGAAGTTCCGCGGTAGCCGTACGATGCGAACAGGTCCATCGCGGCATTGATAAGAACCTGGTCGAGCGCACCCCGCCGCCGCGGAGCCGTCGCCTCACCCACCGCTTGTCGTCTTGCCGAAGTAATCATCGAAGGCTGAACGAGCGGTATGGTGAGTCATGTTGGAAAGCCCGTCAAGGGCGCGCATCCGCAAACCCTGGCCACACCACCCCATGACCCCGATCCATCCGGAGCCGCATCCACCAGAAAGTCGCGTATTTTCAGGGGCCCCGGGGGTCAATCCGGGAAATTGTCCGGGCGGAGCGTCCTTCAAGGGCGCTCCGTCCGGTCGAGTCGTGACAGGATGCCAGCCTTAGTTGCGGGAGGCGTCCCCGCCCCGCATGTTCCGTTCCATGCACCAACGATCGATGACTTCGGCGTTGAAGCGCCAATCAGTCCCGATCCGGAAGCCCGGCAGTTCACCGCGTCTGAGCAGCTTGTAGATGGTGGATGGGTGAACACGCAGGTACTCGGACAGTTCCTTCACGGTCATGACCCGGGGCAGGCTGTACTTAGCATCAGTAGCCATCTTCTCTCCAACCGCGGGTGGTCCGATCCGCATCGTCAAGGCGCAGCGATTTATTCTCCCCCACTACCATGCTCGAACCATCCGCGCTTCTTCGCTCACCTTGACTATAGTTGAAGGTCGCAGAACCGAAGTTTGGGGTCAAGAGAAATCTCACGGGCGGGCGGTACGAAAAAATGCTTATTTTTCGGACCCTTAGCTCCAGACAAGTGATTTGTTGCGAAATTCCGGGGATGCGCTTACAGGACTCCGCATGGCTTTTGCCGATGGATCGTTGTGTGGACAAGTGTCGGTTTGAGTCGAAGCGGAAGCTGAGGCTCCGTTAAATTCTCCCGGGCTTACCCTCATCCGGAGGCGCCCGGAGAAGGCGAAAAAAGTGGAAACGCCGATTCTATGAGCGAATATTTCGTGCTGCTAAGCTCGATGCCGTGGCCCTTCTTGTGCGCATCCTCGGCTGTCGCGCCTGTGGCTGCCTCATCGCCGGCATAGCTCTCGGAATCGTTCTGGCCGCTTCGGCGGCGCGCGCCGAGCAGATGGCGGTGAGTAGTCCGGCCTTTGAACCGGGAGCGCGCATTCCCGCCCAGTTCACCTGCACGGGAAGCGATTTCTCGCCCGAACTGAAGTGGACGGGGGTGCCCTCCGGAACGAAGTCGCTTGCGCTCGTGGTGGAAGATCCCGATGCGCCTTCCGGCACCTTCATCCATTGGGTGCTCTTCAATCTCCCCGCGGGGTCAATGGGGATTCCCGACGGGCAGCCCGCAAGCCCTTCCTTACCGAACGGAGCGAGACAGGGTGTGAACGGCTTTGGCACCTTCGGCTACAAGGGTCCGTGCCCGCCCCCGGGACCGGTGCATCATTATCACTTCATCCTGTTCGCGCTGGACGCGATGGTGGATCCGGGCGGCGAAGCGGACGCGACAGCATTACGCTCGGCCATGGAAGGTCATATCAAGGCATCGGCGGAACTGGTGGGTACGTTCAGCCGTTGATGGGGGACGGGGACAGGCAATGAGCAGGACCTACAAGGCAATCTTTGCGCTGGTCGCGATCATGGTCGTCGCTTACGGGGGATGGCGTGTGTATCAATCGCGACGGGCGAGCAAGGCGGGCCTGCTCAGCGAAAATATCGTTCACAGCGGCAACGACTGGACGGCGGAGTTCACCGCGATGATTCCGGCGCCGGAACCCGACGTGTTCCAGGCAGTGCGCGACGTCGAGAAATCGCGGTCCGATCAGATTCGCAGCATTCGGGTCATCTCCGAAAGCGGCAATACCAAGACGGTTGAACTCGAGATGAACGGTCCGAACGGACAGGTGGTCACCACCCGGATGGTGTTCGATTACGATCCCCCCGCCCGGCGCATCACCTATCACACCATCGACAACCCCGCGATGGATATGAAGGCGGAGTTCCAGTTCGACGACCATGGCGCTTCCACGCTGGTCAGATACCGGCAGACCACGACGATGGCGCAACAGCTTCCGGTGCCGGACAGCGTGGTCAGAGAAACGATCAGAAGCGCGTTTGTCTCGCAGCTCGAGGGGCTAAAGCGCGCGCTCAATATCGCCACCACCGAGGAATCCGGAGAGTCGGAGGAAGAGCCGTAGGGCGAAGGCGCGGCCTGATTCCGATACTCGCTCCCGAAGGCAGCCGCGATGAGCGGGATTGACGAACACTTTCGCGCCGGGATCGATCTCTTCAATCGGGGCGAATTCTTCGAAGCGCACGAGGAGATGGAGGAGGCGATGAACCTGGCCGAGGACGACGGGGACTGGGATTTTTACCTCGGGCTGCTGCGCGCCGCGGTGGCGAATCACAAGGTTCAGCAGGGCGAGTTTTCGAGCGCGGTGTTTCACCTGCGGGCGGCAATGCGCTTTCTGTCGGCCTACCCCGGGCGTCATCGCGGAATCGACCTGGACGCATTTCGGAGCGCTCTGGCGGACGAACTCGCGATGATGGAGAAGGCGGCGGCGGGCTCGGAAATCGCGCCGTCCTTCGCGCCGCCGCAAATCCAACGCATCGTCTGACCGACTTCATTTCGATGTCCGCGATCAAGGCTGAATTCGCCGCTTCGGCTTCGGCGCTCAAGGATTGCCCGCGATGGACGCGGCGGGAGGTCGCGATCGCCGGCAGGTCGAATGTGGGCAAGAGCTCGCTGCTGAACGCGCTGACGGGGGTGCGCGGCCTCGCGCGCACGAGCCGCACGCCGGGCCGAACTCAGGCGATCAATTTCTTTGCGGCGGGCGACTCGATGGCGCTGGTCGATCTGCCGGGCTACGGCTATGCGAAGATCCCGCAGGCGCTCGCCGAAAAGATCGCCCGCGCGATGGACGAGTACCTGGCCGGGCGAAAGAACCTTCACGCCCTGGTTCTGCTGGTCGATTGCCGTCGCGGACCCGAAGAGGAGGAGGTTCGACTCGCCGGCCTGGCAAGGGAACGCGGCCTCGTTCTGATCGTTGCTGCCACCAAATTCGACAAGCTAAGGCGCTCCGAACGGGCGGCCGCCGTCGAACGTATGCGCGCGCTCGAAATCGAACCGATTCTCTGCTCTTCTGTCACCGGAGAGGGAATCGACGCGCTGAGACGGCGAATCCTCTCCGTCGGCGCCCGAGGGACCCGATGACTCCGCAGGTCAGCGTCATTATTCCGACCTTCAATCGCCGCGAAATGACGGTGGAGGCGGTGCGTTCCGTCCTCGCCCAGCGCGGCGCATCGTTCGAACTAATCGTCGTGGACGACGGCTCGACCGACGGCACCGCCGATGCGGTCGAAGAAGCTGTGTCGGGAGCAAGCGCGCCAGTCGCAATACTCCGGACGGAAAACCGCGGAGCGGCAGCGGCGCGCAACGCGGGCGCGGCAAGGGCGAAGGCGCCGCTGCTTGCCTTTCTGGACTCGGACGACCTGTGGATGCCCAACAAGCTGGCGCGCCAGATCGCCGACTGGTGCGAACATCCCGAATGGATAATCTCGCAATGCAACGAGATATGGATTCGCAACGGACGGCGGGTCAATCCCGGATTGCGCCATCGCAAACGCGCCGGCGATATCTTCATCGATTCGCTCCACACCTGCCTCATCAGCCCCTCCGCCGTGATAATGAGCGCCGAGTTGTTTCGCCAAGTCGGCGGGTTCGACGAAACGATGAGAGCGGCGGAGGACTACGACCTCTGGCTGCGCATCCTCCTTCATCATGAGGTCGGGCTTCTGGAGGAAGACCTCGTGACGCGGCGCGCGGGGCACGACGGGCAGCTTTCGGTCCAGACAGCGGCGCTCGATCGGTTTCGGGTGCTCGCGCTGGCGAAGCTGCTCAATGATCAGTCGCTCACCGGAGCGAAGCGGGCCGCCACGGCGCAGGTGATGGCGGAGAAATGCCGAATCCTGGCCGGCGGGCTTAGGCGTCGAGGACGAGGCGGCGAACTGTACGAAGCGATCGCGGAGTCGGCGCGGAACAACTGGAGAAATGAGCCGGATGCCGTGCTGGGGCCGGCGATTCGCGAATTGCGGGCGAGAATCGACGATGCTCAGGCGCCGGCAAAATCGGGCATCCGGAGCAAGGGCTCGCCATGAACTCGCTGGAAGCGGAAATCTGCGAACTCGCCGCGCGGCGTCATCTTCCGCAGGCAAGCCTTGAGCGATGGCTTGCGCTGGACGATGCGGGGCGGGCCGCATTTCTCCTTGCGGCGCGATCGTTAAAGTTGCGCACAGGCCAGCTTGTCGGCGCGCTGGAGCTGCTCGAGGAAATCGCGGCGCGCGAAAGGACTACGGCCGCGCAACTGCTTGCGCGGCCGCGGCTTCGCGGGCTGCTCGATGGCGCTGGGTCGGCTCCCCAGCGGGCCCACGCCTTCGTTGAGGAATTGCGCGCGATTCGGTTCCCGCGCCTGCGCGAGCATCTCGGACGGATCGAGTCCGCGATCGCCGCGATGCGCCTGCCGCGCGGACTCTCGGTGCTCTTGCCCCGCGATCTCTCCTCTGATGAGCTGACGATTCAACTCAGGGCGTCCGGTCCCGCCCAACTGGGCAGGCTGCTGGACGCGCTCGTGGAAAGGCGCGGCGATCTCGCGCGAATCGCGGCGATGCTTGGCGGCGATGAAGTTTGAGCTGGACGAGCTGATAATCGAGGAGGGTTCGCGCGAGTCCGTGCTTGCGCAACGCGTGCTCCGTGCGTTCGGCGGCTCTGTAGCGGCAAGCTTCGTGGCCGATGCGCGCGATGCGGTGCGGCCGACGCCGGGACTCGATCCATTCGGGGCCGGCAAACGGCGGCTCGTCGTGATGAAACGGCGCGGCGCGTTCCTGATGGCGTGTCCGGCGGGATCGGCGAAGTTCGCCTGCTGCGGTTACCTGGTCCTGCTGCTCGCCTCGAACTGTCCGATGGATTGCAGCTACTGCTTCCTGCAGGAACACGTCGCCAACAATCCTGCCTTCCAGATCTACTCGAACTATGCCGACGCATTCGACGAGATGGACCGTCTGGCGGCCTCCTCCCCAGGGCGGCATTTCCGCGTCGGCACCGGGGAGCTTGCCGACTCGCTGGCGCTGGACTCGGCGACGGAGATGTCGGTGGATTTGGTGGATTTCGCGCGCGCCCGCGAGCACCTTACGATCGAGTTCAAGACCAAGACCGACGAGATTGGAAACCTGCTGAAGATCGATCCTCGCGGCCGCGCGATCGTCGCATGGACGCTTTCGCCGCGCGCGGTCTGGAAAAGTTCGGAGCATCGCGCCGCCTCCCCGTCGGCGCGAATCGCGGCCGCGCGCGCGGTACTGGACGCCGGCTATCGGGTGGCGTTCCATTTCGATCCGATAATCGCCTACGAGGGAGCGGCGCGCGACTATGAGCTGTTGATCGAGGAGCTGCTCGACGTCATTCCCGCCAAAGGAATCTCGTTCGTGAGCATGGGAACGCTGCGCATGACGCCCGCGCTGCGCACCGCGGCGCGGCGGCGTTTCCCGGACGATCCGATGCTTTTGGGAGAGGAAGTGCCGGGAGCGGACGGACGCCTGCGCGCATTCGCCGCGCTTAGGGCGAATCTCTACCGGGCGATTCATCGCCGGTTCTCCGAGGCTGGAGCGCCCATTCCGGCGTACCTGTGCATGGAAAACAGAAGGATGCACGAGCGGGTGTTTGGCGTTGCCCCCGAAAACCCGGCTACAATCGGCGAACGCCTCGCCATCGGATAGGACAACTTCTGCGATGCCTTCGCGAACCAGGGCGGCCCGTCCCGCCGGATCCAGAAGCGCCACGTTGGCGGCGGGCAACGGGAGAATTCCACCGCGTCCCGCGGACAGACCCATCGGCGTGTTCGATTCGGGAATCGGCGGCCTGACGGTGCTGAAGGCGCTGGTGGAATCGCTGCCCGACGAGGATTTCATCTACCTTGGCGACACGGCTAGGCTGCCCTACGGAACCAAGACCAGCGAGGTGATCATCCGGTACTCGCGGGAGAACACCGAGTTCCTGCTGGCCAAGGGGATCAAGATGCTGGTGGTCGCGTGCAACACTTCGAGTGCGGTCGCGCTCGAGGCGATTGCCCGCGAAACGATGATCCCGGTGATCGGCGTGATCGAACCGGGGGCCCGCGCGGCCGTAAAGGCGTCGCGAAGCGGCAAGATCGGCGTGATCGGAACCGAGGCGACGATTGCGTCGGGCGCCTACACGCGCACTATCCAGAAATTCCTGCCCGGGGCGGAGATCTACACCCGGGCGTGCCCGCTTCTGGTTCCGCTGGTCGAGGAAGGATGGACCGACAACGAGATTGCGGAGCGCACTGTGTCGATCTACCTGGAAAGCCTGAAGCAGAGCGGGATCGACACGCTGTTGCTCGGATGCACGCATTATCCGCTGCTGGTCGGCACTTTCCGCCGGGTGTTGGGGCCGGGCGTAAAGGTGGTAGATTCGGCCACCGCCACCGCCGCCGCCGTCCGTGAGCGGATGCGGGCGCTAAAGATTGCGCGGCGGAGCGGGAAAGGAAGCCGAAGTTTCTTCGTCACCGAAAGCCCCGAACGCTTCGTTCGGGTCGGCAGGCGGTTCTTCGGGCCCGAGGTGGAGTCGGCGGTCCGAATCGAACGCTGAGCGCTCTCCCCTGCCGCCCCTTGAAGAGGATAAAATAATCATCAGCTTGATCATGGAGACCCGTCGTCATTCGCTCCCGCCGCGCGCGAGAGCCCGCTGATTCCGACGCATCTACGATGGCATTTGCTCTGGCAGGACTTGGACGAAAGCTGTTCGGTTCGAGGAACGACCGCGAACTCAGGCGCCTGCGGCCCGACATCGAGGCTATAAACCGGCTCGAACCGGAGATGGAAAAGAAGAGCGCCGACGAGCTTCGCGCGCGGATCGCCGAACTCAAGGCCAATCTCAGCGCGATCGAGGAACGCGAGGCGCGCGAGGAGGCGATGACCGAGGTGCTGCCGGAGGTGTTCGCGATGGTGCGCGAAGCGGCCAAGCGCACCCTGGGCCAGCGCCACTTCGATGTCCAGCTAATCGGCGGAATCGTGCTCCATCAGGGCAAAATCGCCGAGATGAAGACCGGAGAGGGCAAGACCCTGGTCGCTACTCTGCCTGCGGTGCTCAACGCGCTCGGCGGACGGGGCGTCCACGTGGTCACTGTGAATGACTACCTGGCACGGCGCGACGCGGAATGGATGGGCCGAATCTACAACTACCTGGGGCTTTCAGTGGGCGTGATCGTCCATGGGCTGACCGACCAGCAGCGCAAGTCCTCCTACATGGCCGACATCACCTACGGCCAGAACAACGAGTTCGGGTTCGACTACCTGCGCGACAACATGAAGTTCAATCTCGAGGACTACGTCCAGCGCGAGCACAACTACGCGATCGTGGACGAAGTCGACTCGATCCTGATCGATGAGGCGCGCACCCCGCTGATCATTTCGGGCGCTTCGGAAGAATCCACCGACACTTACTACGTGGTGGACCGGGTGATACCCAGGCTTCGCAACGAGGAGCACTACACGATCGACGAGAAGATGCGCACGGTCGCGCTCACCGAGGAGGGGGTGACCAGGGTGGAGCAGCTTCTCGGAATCGACAATCTTTACGACCCGCGCAACATCGTCCTGCTTCATCACGTCAACCAGGCCCTGCGCGCGCATACGCTGTTCAAGCGCGACGTGGACTACGTGGTGAAGGACGGCGAGGTGATCATCGTCGATGAGTTCACCGGGCGGCTGATGCCGGGGCGGCGATGGAGCGACGGGCTGCATCAGGCGGTCGAGGCGAAGGAAAACGTCAAGATCGAATCCGAGAACCAGACGCTGGCGACCATCACCTTCCAGAACTACTTCCGGATGTACAAGAAGCTGGCGGGGATGACCGGGACGGCGGATACCGAAGCGCGGGAATTCCAGGAAATCTACAACCTCGAAGTGGCGATCATCCCCACCAACAAGCCGATGATCCGCATCGACAACCACGATGTGGTGTACAAGACCGAGGCGGAGAAGTTCGATGCGGTGATCGAGGAGATCAAGGACTGCCACCAGCGGGGACAGCCGGTCCTGGTCGGCACCGTTTCGATCGAAAAATCCGAGCGCGTGGCCGAAAAGCTTAAGCGAACCGGCATCAAGCACTTCGTCCTCAACGCCAAGAACCACGAGCGCGAGGCTGAGATCGTCGCGCAGGCGGGCCGCGAAGGCGCGGTCACCATCTCCACCAACATGGCGGGGCGCGGGACCGATATCGTGCTCGGCGGCAACCCGGAATTCCTCGCCGCGGCCGAGGCCGGAACCCGCGATCCGTCCGACTCGAAGTACCAGGAGGCGCTCGAAAAGTACAAGGCGCAATGCGCTGCCGAGCGCGAGCGCGTCCTGGCCGCGGGCGGACTCCATATTCTTGGCACCGAGCGCCACGAATCGCGGCGAATCGACAATCAGCTCCGCGGCCGCTCGGGGCGTCAGGGCGACCCCGGCTCCTCGCGCTTCTACATGTCGCTCGAAGACGACCTGCTTCGAATCTTCGGAGCCGATCGGCTCAAGGGCCTGATGGGAAAAATCGGGATGGAGGACGGCGTCCCGATCGAGCATCGATGGATCACGCGCGCGATCGAGAACGCGCAGAAAAAGGTCGAAGCCCACAACTTCGACATCCGCAAGCATCTCCTCGAATACGATGACGTGATGAACAAGCAGCGCGAGGTCATCTACGGCCGCAGGCGCGAGCTGCTCTCGGGCGCATCGCTCAAGGAGGACGTCCTCGACATGGCCGGCCAGCTCGTCGAGGACATCGTCAATGCCCACGCCGATCCGGAAGTCGATCCGAAGGATTGGGACTGGAAAGCGATCGACGACGCGTTCTTTCAGCAGTTCAAGTTCCGTCCCGGCTTCACGCACGAAAACGGAGCGCTGGACGGCGGTCCCATCAACTCTCCCGACGATTTGATCGAGGCCGCGGAGGATCGCGTGAGCAAGGTTTACGAACAGCGCGAAGCCGAGTTCACGCCTCCGGTGATGCGGCAGATCGAGAAGATCGTGATGCTGCAGACGCTCGATTCGCTCTGGAAGGACCATCTGCTCGCGATGGACCATCTCAAGGAGGGCATCGGACTGCGCGGCTACGCGCAGCAGAACCCGCTGGTCGAATACCAGAAGGAAGGGTTCGCGATGTTCGAGGCGTTGATGGCGACGATGCAGAAGGACGTGGTCGAGAAATGCTTCTCGGTGCAGGTCACCCGCCAGCAGGACGTCCAGCAGATGCAGGAGCAGCCGCGGCCGCAGAAGATGGTCATGAGCCACGGCGGTGAGGCCCAGGATTCGGCGGCGCAGCCCGTCAAACGCGAGACCGACAAGGTCGGACGCAACGATCCGTGTCCCTGCGGATCGGGAAAGAAATACAAGCGTTGCCACGGCAAGTAGCGCCGGTCCCCGGCCCGTTAACCTAAGCTTCACGAGGATCGGCCGGATCGATGCCGGCCGATTCTTTTTCTTGGCGGTCCGCTGCGCGTATAGTGCGCCCCACGGAGGATTCGCATGAACGTGGACCTTGGTCCCGCCCGCGTGCCCGGCTTCCGGTTCGCCGGCGTAAGCGCGGGCCTCAAGAAGGCATTCGGCGCCCTCGACCTCGGCCTGATCGCCGCCGATCGCGTCTGCTCGGCCGCTTCGGTGAACAGCGCGAACAAGGTCAAGGCCGCGCCGGTGTACGTCACTATCGACCGCCTGCGTTCGGGAAGACTTCAGGCGGTGGTTGCAAATTCGGGATGCGCGAACAGCTTCACGGGCAAGCCGGGCCTAAGACTCGCCATCGAGTCCTGCAAGGTCGTCGCGCGAGAGATGGGAATCGCGCCCGAGCTGGTGGCGCCCAGTTCCACGGGCGTCATCGGCCATCTCTATGATTTCGACAAGTTCAGCGCCGGAGCCCGCGCCGCCGTGGCATCGCTCTCGGACGACGCGATGGAGAACTTCGCGCGCGCGATCATGACCACGGACACACGCCCCAAGATGGCATCGGCGCGCGTCAGGATCGGCGGAAAGACCGTGACCGTCGCCGGAATTGCCAAGGGTTCCGGGATGATTGCTCCACATATGGCGACGATGCTCGCATACGTGGTGACCGACGCCGCCGCGGCTGCGCCCAGGCTTCGCGGCGCCCTCAAGGCCGCCCTACCCTCCAGCTTCAACGCCATCACCGTTGACGGCGACATGTCCACCAACGATTCGGTCGTGCTGATGGCGGGCGGAGCGGCGGGGAACGGCGCGATGAACCGGAGGGACGTCGATGCGTTCAACGGCGCGGTACGCGCCGTATGCGAGGCGCTTGCAACCGAACTGGTGCGCGACGGCGAAGGCGCAACCAAGCTGGTCACGATCAAAGTGATCGGCGCCCGCTCCGCCGGCGATGCCGAACGGTGCGCGCGGCAGATAGCGAACTCGCCCCTGGTCAAGACGGCGTTCTTCGGATGCGACCCCAACGTCGGAAGGATCCTGATGGCCGCGGGATCGTCGGGCGCCGCCGTCGATTCCGAGAGGCTCGTGCTGTATATCGGCGGGGTTAAGGTCGCGGCGCGCGGGATGCTGATGGTCGATGCGCTCGAGGCGGCGGCCGCCCGGATGCGTGAACGCGAGTTCGAGGTGCGGCTCGATCTGCGCCTTGGCCGCGCGGGGGCTAGGATCCTTACCTGCGATCTCAGCTATGAGTACGTGAAGATCAACGCCGAATATACGACCTGAGCCAGGCGCGCCGCCTGATCCTTCATCGCGAGAACAAGGGAGCGAATTTCTCGCGGTAGTCCCAGGCCAGGTACAGCTCCAGGATCGCCACCACTATCGCCATCACTATTCCTTCGGGCGCGAGGAACAGGTGGAACAGGACGATATTGACGATCACCGGAGCGAGGACCAGCAACCCCAGCGGCACCATCCCGGCAAGCACAAGGATTGCGCCCGCCACCTGAGCCGTGAAGATCAACGGCATCATGTAGCCGGTCGCCGCGAGCCCTCCGAAGAATTCGGCCGGCGGACCACTCATTGGCGGCGCCTTGATGAAATGCAGAAATCCGTTCAGACCGAAGACCAAAAAGATGAGCCCGAGCAGTATTCGGGCGGCAAGTCGGACGCCTTTCATGCGGCTCTCCTTCGGATGCGAATTTCTCGAATGCCACTACCCCGAACGCCATCGCGAGCGCAATATGCGATTTGCCGCTCCCGCCCGCTCGCCCTACAATCGCGTCCATCGGACGGAGGTGACAGTCAATCGTGGGCAATTTCATCAAGGTAGCCACGCGATCCGAGGTGCCGGAGGGCAGCGGCAAGCTGGTCGAGGCGCAGGGAAGG
>Ga0070740_10004653_pt1 | contig 13323 bp, 12 predicted proteins | sample Coa_R2_FD_67286 | JGI IMG/M metagenome (GOLD analysis project Ga0070740, IMG submission 67286) | Surface soil microbial communities from Centralia Pennsylvania, which are recovering from an underground coalmine fire - Coalmine... | ecosystem: Environmental > Terrestrial > Soil > Unclassified ...
AGAAAGGACAGGATCCGCCGAAAGCGTCCGCCGCCGTGCGAAGCCTCAAGACAAGCCTCTTCTCCTCGCCCGCGCGGCGGCGCGCCGCCGTCTCGGTTGCCATTCTCGCCGCGATCGCGATGGGCATGACCATCCTCGCCCGCCGGCATGGCTGCGAGCGGCAGCTCCCGGCGGCGACGGCTTCACGCCGTCCGGCCCCGGTTTCCTTCATCGGTTCAACCGCCTGCGGCCAGTGCCATCCTTCCGAGTTCCGCCAATGGCTCGGATCACATCATCAACTGGCCATGCAACCGGCGAGCGATGCCACGGTGCTCGGCGATTTTTCCGGAACCAGCCTCACCCTCGGCGGCGTCACGATCACCTTCTTCCGCAGAAACGGACGGTTCATGATCCGCGCCGATGGCCCCGACGGCGCGATGCACGACTATGAAGTCGGGTTCACATTCGGCGTCTCGCCTCTCCAGCAATACCTGGTGGAATTTCCGGGCGGGCGCCTGCAGGCCTTCGGCATCGCATGGGACTCGCGGCCCAAAGCCGCGGGCGGCCATCGATGGTTCGCTCTGTATCCCGATTCGGTCGGGCATCGCGACAATCCCACTCACTGGACCGCCATCGATCAGACATGGAACTACATGTGTGCCGACTGCCACTCGACCAATGTACGCAAGAACTACAATCCCGCAACCCGCTCATACACGACTTCGTACGACGAAGTGTCGGTCGGATGCGAGGCGTGCCACGGCCCCGGCTCAGCCCATTCCGCATGGGCGAAGGCCGGCCCCCGCGGCACCATCGGCGATGGACTCACAGTCAATCTCGGCCGGGCATCGAAGATCGGATGGCGCACCGATCCGGCAAGCGGCGAAGTTCGGCCCGACTCGCCTCCGCACAATTCGAACCAGGTCGAGTTGTGCGCGCGATGCCACTCGCGCCGCGGCGAGATCCATGAGGACTACCCTCACGGACAGCGGATCGGCGACGACTATCGTGTCGCGATGCTCGATGAAGGCATGTACTTCCCCGACGGCCAGATTGAAGCCGAAGACTACGAATACGGATCGTTCATCCAGAGCCGGATGTTTAATGCCGGAGTTTCGTGCGGCGATTGCCACGATCCCCACACCGCCTCTTTGCGCGCCGAGGGCAACTCCTTGTGCACGCGATGCCATCGCGCGGACCGCTACGATACCCCCAGCCATCACTTCCATCCAGCCGGCTCTTCGGGAGCGCGATGCGTCGAATGCCACATGCCGCGGCGGACCTACATGGTCGTCGATCCGCGCCGCGACCACGGCATCCGCGTCCCCCGGCCCGATCTTTCCGCCTCGCTCGGTGTCCCCAACGCGTGCAACAACTGCCACGCTGACAGGACTCCGCAGTGGGCTGATGCCCGGATCAAGGCGTGGTACCCGGACCTCGATCGCGGATTCCAGCGCTTCGCATCGGCGCTTTATGCGGGCAGGATCGGAGCGCCGGGCGCCCGCGGAACCCTGCGCGGCCTGATCGCCGACAGCACTCAACCTGCGATCGCGCGCGCCAGCGCCATTCTTCTGATGGGCGCTCTCGATGCCGATATGCTTCGCCGGGCCGCCGAAGATCCTTCGGCGCTCGTGAGGCGCGCCGCGGCGCAGTCTCTGTCGGGAATCCGCCCCGACGCCGAATCGGCGGCGATCCTCAAGCTGCTGGAAGATCCCGTGCGCGTGGTGCGAATCGCCGCGGCCGATTCACTCGCCGGCGCACCGCCCCCCGCTATCCCGGACGCGCTCCGCACACCTCTTAAGCGCGCATCCGACGAATACATCGCGGCCGAGCAACTCAACTCTGATCGGCCCGAAGCGTTGATGAACCTGGCCGCGTTCTTCGCCCGGCAAGGCCGGGTCGAAAAGGCCGAGGCTCACTTGAAGACCGCACTGTCGCTAGACCCCTCCTTCAGTCCCGCGGCCGTCAACCTTGCCGATCTGTATCGCATGCTCGGCCGGGACGATCGGGCCGAGGCGGTTTTGGAGGAAGCGATGCGTCGATCCCCGAACGATGCGCCGGTGCTTTGCTCGATGGGTCTTTTGAAGGTGCGGATGGGACACAAGGCGCAGGCGCTTGCGCTCTTCGCCTCCGCCGCACGCGCAGATCCGTCCAGCGCCCGCTATGCCTACATCTACGCGGTCGCGACGGGCGATGCCGGCGATGTCAGGGGCGCGATCGATATTTTGGAGCGATCGCTCAAGCGGCATCCCTACGACCGCGACTCGCTGGCGGCTTTGGCCTCCTTCTGCGATCGCGCGGGCGAACGCGCAAGGGCCTCTCAGTATCGCGAAACCCTAAGACAGCTCGCGTCCGACAACTAGCACCGCGATACGGGAGCGCGCCCTTCGGGCCATCCCGGCACTCCCGAATCGAGCGGAACCTCCGCAGCCTTGAGATAAAGCGCAAAGAAGCGCCAGTTCGCGGTCACCGCCAACAACTCGACGAGTTGCGGCGGAGCGAAGGTGCGGCTCAGCTTTTCCCACAGATCGGGGGGAATCTCAGTGCCCTCGAGCAGCGCGTCCGTCAGCCGTATGACTGCGCGATCAACGTCGTTGTACGATCGACATGATTCGGGATCCCGCACGCCAAGAATGTCCTCGTCGGAAATGCCGAGCCGCCGCGCGACGGCCACGTGCTGGCAGAATTCATACTCCGACCCCGACCGCCATCCGGTGCGCAATATCACCAGCTCGCGCAACCGCGCATCGAGCGACCCTTCGAACAGAAGCGTCGTCAAAAGCTTTCCGATCGCGCCGGCGACGGGGACGTTCTGAAGCAGGCTCCTGAACGCGTTGACGCCCGCGAGATCCTGTCGGATTTCGGCTTCGGCTCCGCGCCGCCTGGCCTCTTCGAGCGACAGCAGTGGAATCATGATGCCTCCGCCCTGCTGGAGGGCTGTTATCGGTGACGCGCGCGGCGATCAGTTCATCCGCCAGGACTCGCTGCCCGCCGGCAATCCGAACAGCCGCGCCGTGTTGTCGCGCATGATCGCCTGCCGCTGCTCCTCGCTCAGATGAGCCGTATGCTCGGCCAGCAGTTGGCGCGAACGCGGCCAGGTCGAGTCCGTATGCGGAAAATCGCTCGCCCACAGCAGTTGCGTGTAGGGCATTTGGTGGAGCGAGTTGAAAGCCGTCGGATCGTCCTGGAAGGTCATCCAGACGTTGCTCTTGATGTACTCGCTCGGAAGCTTCGAAAGCCCCTTGATTATTCCGTTTTCGGAATTGAACCGCGCCGCGTGATCCATCCGATGCATGTAATGCGGCATCCAGCCCGCATCCCCCTCCGCGCATACCAGCTTCAGCCGCGGATGACGTTCGAAGACGCCGCCCAGAACGAACAGTCCCACCACGTCCTGCACCGCCCTGATGATCGCCAGAAAGTTGTTCATCTCGTGCCCGCGATGCGGCATCGTCAGGCTCCCTTCGCGCGAGGTCAGGATGTGAAAACAGATCGGCAGCCCCAGGTCCTCCGCGCATTCCCACAGCGCATCGTAGTCGCAATGGTCGTAATCCTCGTACACCGGATGCCCCGGCATCATCATCCCGACCATCCCCATCTCCTTCGCCCTGCGGAAGTCGTCGATCGCGCTGTCAACGTCGAGCACCGCGGTCTGCGCGAGGCCGAAGACCCGCTCCGGGGCCTCCGAACACATCGCCTGCAGCCATCGGTTGTATGCCTTCATGCAGGCGTCCTTGTACGCCGGGTCGCGATGCATGCATAGGCCCATCCCGATCGAGGCGTAGACGATCTCCGCGGCGATTCCGTCGCGATCCATGTACTCAACCCGGGCCCGCCCGCTGTACGCGGCCTCGCGGATATCGCTGAATTTGATCCTTCTCGCCCGCTCCACCCTTTCCCTGACGCTCAACCCCGCGCCGTCGATGAATCCGATCGCGAACGGCCGCTTCATCCCGTGCACGACGAATGCCTCGGTGCCGTCCGGCTGCTCCACCATCCTCGGAGCAACGTCCCGAAATTTCGGATCGATGAAATCCACGTAGCAGTTGGGCGGTTCGCATACGTGACCGTCTGCCGAGATGATGCCGCGAGGAATCATGGCGTCTCTCCTTTCGATTGCGGAAGGCTTCCCTGCGCCGACCGATTTGGCGGCCGCTCTCGACGCCTTTGTACCACGAAAGCGCGCCGGGGTGGGAAAGGATCGCCCCGCCGCCCGCTACGACCGCGCTCCGCCGCGAATTACGTTGACGTCCCAGGGGTTAACCAGGTCGTTCACGGTCCAGCCGTCGAGATCGTAATCCTTCATGCAATCTTCAACGAAGTCCTTCAGTTCCTCGTTGAACCCGCCCGCCTCGCCCGCGAAATAGCTTTCGAGCCGGATGTTCTCGTGATTGCCCGCGTAGTTGCGTTCGTAGAGTTCGTGGCGTCCGCCGAACTCGGTTCCGATCGCATCCCACAGAAGCTTCATCACCTTGGCCCTCGCATGCGCATCCTGGCCGAACGACCCGCGAAGATACTTGTCGATTAGCGGGCGAATCTCCGGATTGCCGAAGTCCTTCGCGCTCGAGTTCAGGTAGATGAGCCCGCTCGAAATCGTCTGCTCGACAATCTCCTTGATTCGCGGATAAACCAGCGGCGCCGCCATCCGGTAGGCGGCCCCGGCCCGCCCGTTCGGAAGAACCGTCCCCTGATGCCAGGGCTCCGCTCCCCGCGCCATCGCATCGCTGAGCGCCCAGAGCAGATGGCGCCAGTTCAGCACTTCGCCGATCTGCATCTGCGCGAACCGGTTGCCCTTGGCTCCGGTGATCTCGGAGGCCCTGATCAGCAATCCCGCGATGAAGTCGAGCTTGACCGCAAGCCGCGTGCATCCGTGGAGCACGAGCCTTTGCGAAAATCCCGAACGCGCCCCGAACGCGTTGGTCTTCTCCACGTCGCGGTACACGAACACGTTCTCCCACGGAATCAGCGCGCGATCGAAAACCAGGATCGCGTCGTTCTCGTCGAGCCGGCTCGACAGCGGATAGTCGAACGGCGTTCCCATCACCGCCGCCGTCATCTCGTACGACGTCCGGCACAGCAGCTTGAGCCCCGGCGTGTCCATCGGGATCATCGCGATCACTGCCTGATCCGGGCGATCGATCGGAATTCCGCCGTAGTAAGCGATGAAGTTGTGATGGGTCAGCGCGGAACCGGTCGCGACCACCTTCGCGCCGCTCACGACTATTCCGCGATCGGTCTCCTTCTCCACGTGCACGAAAACGTCGTTGGCGGCGCTCGGCGGCAGGCTGCGATCGACCGGCGGATTCACGATCGCGTGGTTCATGAAGTAGCAGTTCTCCTGCGCCATCCGGTACCATCGCCGCGCATTCTCCTGGTAGGGCGCGTAGAAGTCGGCGTTCGCTCCGAGCGTGGCAAGGAACGACGCCTTGTAGTCGGGCGACCGCCCCATCCATCCCCATGAAACCCTTGCCCACTCGGCGATCGCGTCGCGCGCGGCCACCGTTTCTTCGGCGCATCGGTCCGCACGAAAGAAGCGATGCGTATAGCCGCCGCTGCCGGTGTCCGTTTCCGTCGTCAGAATTTCCCGGCGCGCCGGATCGTGCAGCGCGTCGTACATCCGCGCGAGCATCCGCGCCGTGTTGCGAAATGCCGGATGGGTGGTCACGTCCTTGACCCGCTCGCCGTAGATCCACACCTCGCGGCTGTCGCGCAGACTCTCGAGGTATTCGCTTCCGTTCAGCGGACGCGGACCTGCCGAAGCCCGCGCGCCGTTTCGCTCGCCCTCGCTTCCCGTAACCATCGAACTCTCCTTGCCGATTTGCGGCGCGCGCTCTCCCTACAATCGCGACACGGCGTGCGTTCGCCGCCGGCCTCGCGCGGGTTTTCCAGCCCGCCGCCTTGATTCAACTTTTCCCGCCGCATCCGGATCTCCGGGGCTGCGCCTTCCTGTCCGCCGCAGCCCGCACAACTGAAGCTCGAGCGACTCGCGCAGGCGGCCGTAGTCGAATCGCGGCCGGGGATTCGGCGCTCCAAGCCATATCTGCAGTTGCTGGAAGAAAAGTCCGAACAGGTTGCGCGCGAGCATCGCCGCCGGCACCCCCCGCTCAAGCTCTCCCCGCTCCTTCGCCCGCTCGATCAAATGCTCCATCCCCGCCAGCAGCTTCGTCATGAAGCCTGCAAGCCCGTAGCGGCGCCCATCGATGAACGGGGTCTCCTTCACGAACACGCGCGCCAGCCCGGGATTGTCCTGATGATGGGCCACGATGGCGCCGAGGACGTGCGTCACCTGGTCAAGCAGCGGCCGCTCCGGCACCGCGCCCAGCGCGCGATCGACGGCGGGATCGACCTCGTCGAGGAAGATCATCACCAGCAGCTCCTGCTTGTTGGCGGCGTACGAGAACATCGTGCCGAGCCCGATATCGGCGGCTTCGGCGATGTCGCGGATGGTGGTCGCTTCGACGCCGCGGCGGCTGAACAGCGCGCGCGCCGCGCGCTTGATGCGCGCGAGCATCTCGGCCTTGTTGCGCTCCCTGCGCCCTTCCCGAACCATCCCCACCCGCGATCGCGCCTCCATCGTCTTCATCCCTTCACTTGTGAATGAAAATGTTCAAGCTTGAACATGTTCGACTTCTATGCCGCGCGGCGCCCGATGTCAAACGCTTTCCTGGAGGTCGGGATGATGGCAGGGTTGGAGAAACGGCCGCCCGCGGTTTCAAGGGAGACTGCCGATGCCTTCGGAAAAACACCACTCCGGCCACTCGCACCGGCGCGAGGGCGCCAAGCAGCCCCGGGTCTTTGATCCGTCGCGCGCCGCGCTGCTCGACGATCCCGCAAGGTTCGCGTTCCTGCCGCCGGACACGATCTTTGCCGCCCTCGACGCTCCCCGCGATGGCGTCGTGGTGGATTTCGGCGCCGGCACCGGCGCGTTCTCGATCGAGCTCGCACGGCGCCGCCCCGACCTCAGGGTCATCGCCCTCGACGAGCAGCCCGGAATGATCGATCTGATGAAGGCGAAGCCCTCGATCCGCGAGCTGGGAAACGTGCATCCGATGCTCACCGGCGAGATTGGCTCGTTGATGGGCGCCGCCGACCGGATTCTAGCAATCGACGTCCTTCACGAAGTCGGCGATGAACCGCTTCGCGAGATGGTGATGCTTCTAAAGCCGGAGGGCCGGGCGCTGATAGTTGACTGGGACAGCGACATCGAAAGACCAACCGGCCCTCCGCGCGATCACACGCATACCCTCGCCGAAGCGCGCGCCCGGCTTGCCGAAGCCGGCTTCCAGACCGAGCCGATACCGCATCTGCCCTATCATTTCGTTCTGCGGGCGCGCCCGCGCATCGGCGCAAGCTGAACCTCCGCCGGCGGATTCAAGGCAGCGAGCCGGTCAGATGCCGATTTCCCTGAGAAACGGCCTCAGCGCGTCGAGCAGTCCCGCCGGGTTGTCGCCCTGAATCGTGTGGCCCGCATCCGGGACTTTCACCCATCGGCCATTTGGAAGCGCGGCGGCGAGTTTCGATGCGTTCTCATCGGTGAAGACATCGCTTCGATCGCCGCGCAGGACCAGGGTCGGGCAGGTTATCCGGTCGATTTCTTCCAGCATCCGGCGCGCCCGGGCGAGCCTTTCCTTCACGAAATCCCCCGCCATCGCCATCCGGTTCGGATCGTGCTTCCATGTCCATTTGCCGTTGGGCAGTTGGCGCAGATTGTGAAGAAGGCTGCGGCGCAGCAACACCGGATTTCGCCGCGGGTTGAACGCCATCGCCCGCTCCACAAACGCATCGACCGAATCCAGCACGCGATCCTTGCTTAGAAAGTCGCGGATGCGCCTTGACCCGCTCAGGTTGAGTTCGGGTCCCACATCGACCAGCACCAGGCCGCAAAGGCGCGCGGCGTGTTTCAGCGCATAGCCGAGCGCCGCAAAACCTCCCATCGAATGCGCGACGATCAGCGGGCGGCGCAGTTCAAGTTTATCGATGAAACCTTCGACATCGCGCACCTGGCTTTCATGGCTGTAGTCCGCGGTGGGCTCCCATTCGCTGTCGCCGTGGCCGCGCTGATCGAGCGCAAGGCAGTGATACTCGCGCCGCAGCATCAGGCAAATCACGTCCCACGTGTGCGCGTTGAGTCCCCCGCCGTGAAGAAACAGGATCGGCGGCCGCCCCGCTGCGCCCCAGTCCAGGTAATGAAAGCGCATCCGGTGTACGACGATATGATGCGACTCGGGAAGGACGATCTCGGGAGGCTTTAGTCCGGCATGGTCGGCAATCAGCTCGAGATGCTCGAGCTGTTCGGCAGCACTCAGCACACTCAACACTCCTGGTCTGTTTCAACGGCGATAACAGCCACGCACGTCCGAGCCTGTAGCAAACCCGAAACACCCCGGCAACCTCGCGAAACGGCGGCCGAAGCGATAGCCGGGGAAGAATCGCTAGGCAACTCACGCCCCAGGTCCTGGTTGGTCTTCATCTCGAGGCACACCAAGATGCCCGCCGCCCTTTCCCTATTCGATCCTTATCAGATCGGCACGCGCGCGAGACAAAGCGAACAGCTCATAACCATGCGCAGTGCTGATTTCCATCCGTATTGCCGGGTTTGAGCCGATGGCAACCCATCGTCCGTCCGGAGTCGCAGCCGCACTGATCGTGTCGTCCCCGGCGTCCTGGCAGGCTTACGTCATCAGGCAACCCCCAAGAGAATTCATTGGTTGCGCCACCTCTTTCCAACACCATCCTATAGTGCCCTGCCAGCCAGGATGGTTTACGGATTCCGCGCCGGCCCGCTCAGGCCCGCGTCGGGTTCGGAACCCGAAAAAACGTCCCGGAGGTTTGCTGAGCTAAAGGCCGGTGATCTCGCCTATGTAACCATTCGGATAGTGTTCCTCCGCTTACGAACCTGCCACGGCTCCAGTAGCCAGGTTAAGCGCGAAGCATTTCGATCGGATCCCTACCCAGCTCTCCGGCAAATCCGAGGCCGCCGTTTAGTTGATACCCCACCAGCTTCTGGAGCTTCTCCGGAAGTGTACGGGCAAGCTCAGGTGGAACCGCCAGATACTGGTTTTCCTCCTGCCTCAACCATCCGAGAATGTAGGCCGCGGCCGCACCGAAGCGTGGAGCGTCTGAGCGGTTCGCGCCGGCGCCATGCAGCACGTGATCAGTCCAAAGCAGAACCGAGCCGCGCCCCATCTCCGCCTGAGCAATCTCGTCCTCGCGCGGAGTCCGATCGTCCCACCATAGATTGCTTCCGGGTACGAGATGGGTGGCGCCGTTCTCCCTGGTGAAATCGCTAATCGCCCACATTGCGGCAACTTCGAGCACCGGATGGGGCGAAGGCAGATTCCAGAGTTGATCCTCGCGGTGGAGCGCCTGAGCTTTGGACCCCGGGCCCGGCACCAATACCGCCGTGGTGCACAACTGGTAGGTTGCACAATTCGGCAGCAGCATCGCGTCGCATACGGCCATGATCATTGGGTGTGTCACCAGGGTCCGGTAGGCCCGCGACTTCGCGATAACGCCCACGATGCGCCCGGTTTTCGCGGGGAGAAAGTCCTCGTAGCCGTAGGGCGCATTTATCGGCGGCTCATCTTTCCTGGCCGCAAGAAACGGCGCGAGTTCCTCCGCGAGCAAAGCGCACAACTGAGGGTCGGCAAGCGATTCAACAATCACACAGCCATCTCGGTTCAGCACCTCAACCACTTCGACGGATGACGCGTTCGCGGCTAGAGACTTAATCATGTTCATTTCCCCTGACAGGTGTGAGCGTTGTCTCGGCGGCAGTCAATCTTTCGACGATTCCGCAACCGCGACGGCGCGGATTTCGACGCGCAATTCCGGAAGCGCAAGCTGAGTCACACCCACGGCAGTCCACGCCGGATAGTCTCGCGAGATGTACTCATCCTTGACCTTGGTGAACTCATCCATTTCTCCGCGCAAATCGATGTGAAAGGTGGTCAGCTCTACGACATCGCTTAGCGATGCGCCCGCGACGGCCAGGGTTCGCTTCAGGTTCTCGAATGCGAGGCGTGCCTGCGCGGCCATTCCGCTGGCAGGAACCAGATTGTCGTCAACCCCAACCTGCCCTGAGACCCAGATTGTGTCGCCGACTCGATTCGCCTGTGAAAAATGGAGGCCCTCATACATCGGCTGGGTTTCTTTGGCATTTATCAGTAATCGTTTCACCAGAATGTCTCTGTTGGTTTCTCAATTGGAGGTCGATTCAAATCGACCGCCTCACCTGAGTTGCTTAAAGAACGGCGAGCGAAACGGATCGCCGTCCTTTAGGTGTCCAATGTGCTCCAGGAGAAGTAAACCGGCCGGTGTGAAACCGTTGTCACTGTGGCTCGGAAGCGAGCGAAAGATCGCATCGTCCCCGAAAAAGCGCAGCACCAGAGTATGCCGGTCGCGGAACGTTGCATCGACCGGAGCACCACCGTGCAATGTCGCCGGATGCAGCACTACTATGTCTCCGGGCTGGGTAGCCCATGAAATGATGTCGTACTTGTTCGGGTCGGCTCTCCGCTCCGCTTCGATATCGGGAAGGCGCGGCAACGCACCTCCGCCATGTAACGGCACTGTCGGATCGTTAGCATCTTTGAAGTCAGTGCCGTCGTAACGAATTTTTCGATGAGACCCGCGAATCATTTCAAGAGCATTAGGCTTGGGCACGGCTTCGAAACTGATCCATGCGTTCGCCCAATGCATTCCGTCCCATGGCAAATAGGAGGTGTCCTGATGCCACGGGGTGCGCCCGCCTTTGCCGTTCCTTTTGAGGAAGACCTCTTCGGCGAAGTACCAGACGTTTTTCGAACCCCATAGATCGGCGAACAAATCGCCGAATGGGATCGACGAGACCAGCTCGTTCGCCAGTTCCCTGACCCCGGGGTTCGCGTTCTCGTTATGAATTTCTTTTTCGGTTCCCGCAAACAGTTCGACGGCAAACGGACCGGGGTGCTCGAGGCACCAATCGAAAACCGCTCTGCATCTGGCGAGTTGTTCCGGGCTGAGGAATCCCTCGATCAAGACCGCGCCGTCTTCGGCGAATGCCTTTTGGGTGGTTGCCTTCATTATCCTTGGTCCTCCGATTCGTTAGAGAGTTTTAGCGGTCGGTTTTGCGCTCTGGACTGACGGTGCTCCTGTTCGCGAGCGACCTGACCAGCAGTTCCGCCGCATCGCGCGCCGCGCGCGGGCACCTGGCGGCAGGACCGATAAAGGTCTGCCACCAGTTCTGCTCGGCGAGGCAGATAAGCGCATAGCCGACTGATCGGCAGGCTTCGGCGTCGGCTTTGGGAAAAGCGGATTGTAGCGCGGCCGCCATCGCCTCGATTCCCTCCTCCCAGGCCCGCGCGAGCATCGCCCGCACGCGCTTGTCACGACCTGCCAGCGAGGTGATTTCCGCCATCACCACTACGTCCTGGAGTTCCGCGTAGTGTGGTCCTTGAAAAAGGAAGTCGAGGATTGCCTCGGCGCGGCGCAACTCGGGCGCTTCGAGCAGCGGAAGCAGTCGATTCCCTGTCTTGGAAAAAACGTGTTGCGTGACGGCCTGCACCAGGGCGTGGGTGTCGCCGAAGTAGTGAAAAACGAGGCTCCGGCTGATTCCCAGCAGCTCCGCGACCCGCTCAACCGTTGCGCCGTGGAGGCCGTACCTGCGAACGCATTCGGCAAAGGCCTCGACGATTTGGGGCCGTCTGTCCTTCGCGATACTGGGACGGCCGACTTTTCGCCCCGCTCGCTGCCCTCTCTGCCGCGAAGCTGAAGCTTGTGATGCAGCCGCGGGATTCATCGCCAAATGGGCGCTCGGTACACGCGGCGCTTTATCTTTTGGTCTGGTCCATACGCGTCCATCAGGGTCGTTTTGTCTCTCACAATAATTAACTGTCATGACAGTTAATTAATAGCGGACGCCACGGCCCAAAGTCAAACGTCGGGCGGCATCAGCGATGGTTACGCGCTTTCAGGGCTCGATTCACCGCCGCTCTGATTCGCTGGGCTTCGCGGACTCCACCCTGGGCTGTCATGTATCGCGCCTTCGGCGCTCGGGAAGCAGAGGCGCTTCGGATCTTCGTGGTAAGCGCCCACATCTATGTAGAGGGTCAGGGGAACTATCAGGGCGGCTACGGCATCCTGAAGGATTACCTAACGCCGCTCCGACCGGTGGCGAAAGCGGAGCCGGCAATTCGCTTCGAGACCGATCCGGGACGCTAGATGCAGGTCGACTTCGCGACCATCCGGCGCGGGCGCGACTGGCTTACCGTGTTTATTGCCACAAGGAGGACACCGCCATGAGGAAGATAGACAGGAGCAGAGTTGAGGAGCAAACCGGTGCGAAGCAGTGGCGTCTGCCGCTGGGGCGGATGGCGGTAGAATCGCTGTGGGATGCGGTGGCGCTGTCGGGAGTCGAGTTTGCGTTGGAGCGGCTCGAAGCCGAACGCACGATGCTTTGCGGCGCGCGTTACGCGCATCTGGCCGAACGCCAGGCGCTGCGCGCAGGGCACGCGAAGAGTTCGCTGAGCTTGGGTGGCCGGCGCGCCGAGCTCGAGCGTCCGCGGGTGCGCAGCAAAGATGGTCACGAGCTTTCACTGCCGAGCTGGGAGGCCTGGAGCGCGCGCGATCCGCTGGAGCGGCGCGCGGTGGAGCAAATGATTTTGGGCGTATCGAGCCGGCGCTACGCGCGAAGTCTGGAGCCGCTGCCCGAAAAGATCGCGGTGAGCGGCATCAGTAAGAGCGCGGTCAGCGAGCATTTCGTGGTCGGGACGCAGAAGAAACTCGCCGAGCTGATGCGGCGCAGGCTTTGGGGTCTCAAGCTCCTCGCGGTGATGATCGACGGGGTGCACTTCGCCGACCACGTCGTCCTGGTCGCAATCGGCATCGATCTCGGCGGCAGCAAGCACGTGCTGGGCTTGCGCGAAGGGGCGACCGAGAACGCCGCCGCGTGCAAGGCGCTGCTCGCCGACTTTACGAGCGCGGTCTTGCCGCCGAGCGCTCGCTGCTGTTCGTGACCGACGGAGCCGAGGCGCTGCGCAAGGCTGTGACCGACACCTTTGGCGCGCGGGCGCTGATCCAACCTGCCGCCAGTACAAGAAGCGCAACGTGACCGACGCCCTGCCCGAGCGTGGATGCGCGCGCAGGTGGACAGCGCGACGAGCCGGGCCTGTGCGAGCGGCGAAGTAAAACGGGCGCGGCGGTTGCTCGAGAACCTGGCGCGCAACCTGGAACGCAACCATCCGGGCGCCGCCGCCTCGCTGCGCGAGGGGCTGGATGAGACGCAGACCGTGATGCGGCTCGATCTTCCGGAGAGTCTCGAGCGCGTGCTGTCCTCGACCAACCTGATCGAAAACCTGTTCAGTT
>Ga0070740_10004654_pt1 | contig 13323 bp, 11 predicted proteins | sample Coa_R2_FD_67286 | JGI IMG/M metagenome (GOLD analysis project Ga0070740, IMG submission 67286) | Surface soil microbial communities from Centralia Pennsylvania, which are recovering from an underground coalmine fire - Coalmine... | ecosystem: Environmental > Terrestrial > Soil > Unclassified ...
CTGTACGGGATCGCGCGGGAGGACGTGGACTACATCATGGACACCTTCCGGGTGTGGCGGGAGAAAGAAGAAAAGCAGTGCGGGGAGTTTCGCACCAAGCGCGTGATCCTGGAGATCTACGACGAGATACAGCGGGCGATGGAGAGCGGGGAGGCGTATCGCACGCGCGTGACGCCGGGTCCGGCTGATCCGGCGGTGGCGCATCCGGCGAGAGTGAAGGTAGAGGTAAGGGGGGATTAGCGCGAAATGCCGTGTCAGAGGTCGTGGGGATAGGGTCAAATTTTTTTGGAGAAAGGATCGTGCTATGAAGGCTACGGAGACCAACTTTCTAAAATTTTTGCAGGGCACCAAGCAATTTATTATTCCCATCTATCAACGCACCTATAGCTGGCGCATCAGCGACTGCCAGCAGCTCTGGGATGATATTCTCAGGGTCGCGGAAGACGACCAGATTCCCGCTCACTTTCTGGGCTCGGTCGTCTATGTGAGCAAAGATATTTATCATATCAGTTCGATAACGCAAATGCTCGTCATCGACGGGCAGCAGCGCCTGACCACGCTGTTGCTGCTGCTGGCCGCTTTGGGCGAGGCGCTAGAAGCCCAGGAAGCCGGGCAGAACGGCGCGATTACACGCAAGAAAATTTGTAACTACTACCTCTTCAACGCTGATGAAAGCGACCAGGCCCATTACAAGCTCTTGCTGACCCAGAACGATAGAGACACCCTTATCTCAATCCTAGAGCAGAGCGAAGAGCCCGAACACGTCTCAGTGCGCCTCAAAGAGAACTACCAGTTCTTTAAGGAGCAGATCAGTCAGAGTCCGGTGAGCCTTGCGACCCTCTACCAGGGCATCAGCAAGCTGATTATCGTCGATATTTCCCTTGAGCAGAAAGATAATCCGCAACTCATCTTTGAGAGCCTGAACTCCACCGGCATGGACCTATCGCAAGCCGATCTTATTCGCAACTATGTTCTGATGGGGCTGGATAACGAAGAGCAAATCAAGCTCTACAGAAAATACTGGTATCCGATGGAGCAGAGTTTTGGCCAGACCCAGAACGTCGCCTTGTTCAACCGTTTTATGCGCGATTACCTGACGCTCCGCACAGGAGAGATACCGAACGTTGATAAGGTTTATGCCACCTTCAAAGTCTATCATCAGAAACACCCCCATCTCTCGATGGAAGCCCTGGTTGCCGACATTTACCAGTACTCGAAATATTTCACGCGCATGCTGCTCTCGCGCGAGCAAGATCCTGACTTAAGGAAGGCATTTGACGAAATAAAGACACTTGAAGTCAACGTCGTCTATCCATTTTTATTGGAAGTCTACCACGATTATGAGCAGCAGCGGCTCTCCGCGCCCCACTTCCAGGCAATTCTCGAGCTCATCGAAAGCTACGTTTTTCGACGGATCATCTGTGGCATTCCTACGCATGGACTGAACAAAATATTCGCCACCCTGGCCAAAGAGATCGATAAAGAGCATTATCTAACGAGCGTGCAGGCGCTTTTCCTCCAAAGGAGTGCTGGCTCTCGTTTTCCGCGCAACGAAGAGTTCCAGGAAGCCTTTGTCATCAAAGACATCTACAACTTACCTATCCGCCAGCGTCGCTACCTGCTGAGTAAGCTTGAGAACTACCAGCGCAAAGAACATGCCAACATCGACGAATACACCATCGAGCACATCATGCCGCAGAACCCCAACCTTTCTAGGGAATGGCAGGAAGAGCTTGGGCCCGATTGGCAAGAGACGCAGCGCAAATATCTGCACACCATTGGCAACCTCACCCTGACAGGGTACAATTCGGAAATGAGCGATCGTCCATTCCGTGAAAAACGCGACATGGAATTTGGCTTTGCGCACAGCCCCCTGCGGCTCAATCTTGGCCTGGGCGAACTGGAGCACTGGAATGCGGAAGAAATCAAGCGGCGAGCCAGACGGCTGGCCGAATTCGCGACAAAAATCTGGGCTCTACCGGTCATATCCCCCGAAGAGCAAAATCGCTATGGGAAGCGCGCCCAGAGGGTCCTGCTCACAGAAGTAATCGGACCAACGGAGCATCTGCTCGCCGGCTTTGTGCCATCTGGTTGTAAAATCGTTCCCGTCAACGAGCATAAATTCTACTTTTACCGAGAGATTGAAGGGCAATGGGTGCAGTACGGCAACGGAAAATCGCCCTGGTACGCAGAGTCCTGGGAGAGAGCAGGCAAGAAGCTGCGCGATCTTGTGAAGCGCGATGAGCAGCCGCTTGGTGTTGGAGGAACGCTCGATCCGCGTTATGCCCGCACCGCCGGTGCTGAAGGAGCCGAAACCGACCAGAACGGCGAGGAGCCCGGTGACAAGACAGTCTATACCCTTGCCAGCTACGCACACCTCCAGGGAGGAGCGCTATCCACACTTTTCGAGAGCCTGCGCAGGCGTATTCTCAACCTCGATCCCTCAGTCAGGGAAGAGTACACAAAGCACTACATCGCCTACAAAACGACCACCAACTTCGTAGACATCGAGCCATACAAAAGCTTCCTCAAGCTGACCTTAAACATGCGATTTAACGAGATAGACGATCCCAAAGGCTTATGTCGAGATGTAAGCGCGGTTGGCCATCATGGCAATGGCGATATAGAGATACGCTTATCCACTCCCGATCAACTCGATGATGTGATGGAGCTCATTCGCCAGGCATTTGAGGAGCATTGGGAAGAGGGAGCGGCGTAAGCATGTTGCCCGCAGGGAAAGCGCACCATCTCCTCCAGGTAGAAACAACCTTTTTTGTCGGGTCGAACAAGAATAGTTGTGTAAGTGATCAATGCGATTATACGCAAGCGAGGAGGTTTCTACCATGTGGCGACACGGAGATGTGCTGATTGCAGCTACAGAGGCAATTCCGCCAGGGGCCAAACGCAGCCAGCATGGAGTACTGGCCTACGGTGAGATTACAGGTCACAGCCATCGAGTTGAGGAGCCAGAGAAGGCGGAGGTCTGGGAATATCGCGGCGAGCGCTTTCTCAAGCTTATAGCCACCACGCGCATCATTCACGAAGAACATCGACCCATTACGCTGGGTCCGGGGATCTATCGCGTCTGGCGGCAGCGCGAATACAGCCCAGAAGCCATTCGACCTCTCTGGGATTAGGGAGAGAGGAACGTATGGAGACACCGACTCTGGAAGCCATTGAAGCGCGCAAGCTGCTTCTGAGCGGACAGGCCCCGGCGCACCTCAGGGTGAACGGCGATCTTGATCTTTCCCATGAAGTTAGTCTGACTGTTCTCCCTGAGGGACTCAACGTTGGTCGGCTTGTACTCGATCATTGTCCTGCCTTAAAAGCCTTGCCGGCAGGTCTGCATTGCATCTCGCTTTCGGCCTGTGGTACGCCGCTGACCGAGTTGCCCGACGACCTGCATGTGACCTCCCGGCTGGACCTGAGTGACTGCAAGCTGCTGACTCATGTGCCGAAGGGTTTCGCAGTAGACACACTGATCTTGCGCGGCTGCACAGCTCTTGAAGAATTGCCCGAGCAGATGCACGTTTTCGTATTGGATATGTCCGGCTGTATCAACGTGCAGCGTTTTCCCACCAGCGGACCGGAACAGATGGCCCGTTTGAATGCTCAAGGTTGCACGCGCCTCACCGCCCTGCCTTCCTGGTTGAAGCGCGTGGGACAACTGGATGTCAGCGGCTGCGCCCGCCTGCACGAACTGCCAGAAGGTCTCCATGTCGTAACCTGGCTGGATCTGGCGCATACCCCGCTGCGCCAGTTGCCCGCCTCACTACAAGGAGTGTCATTACGCTGGCGCGGCGTCGCGGTGAATGAGCGCATCGTTTTTCATCCAGAAACGATTACCACGCAACAGGTTCTGGAGGAGCGGAATGTGGAACGACGGCGCGTGCTCCTCGAGCGCCTGGGCTACGAGCGATTTTTGGCGGAGACACAAGCGAGAGTGCTGCACCGGGACCGAGATGCCGGGGGCGAGCGCCGTCTGCTCTACGTCCCCCTGCAAAATGACGAACCATTGGTCTGCCTCGAGGTACGCTGCCCATCCACCGGTCGGCGCTACCTGATACGCGTGCCACCGACCATGCGCCAGTGCCACCAGGCGGCTGCCTGGATTGCCGGATTTGACAATCCTGAACACTATCGGCCACTTGTAGAAACTTGAACACAAGGAGTTGCACCCGTGAAGCAGACCTTGCCATCTCTCCCCTTTCAAACCGGCTGGTATTCTTTTGGCCTGCCTGGGTATCGTTCATGTCGCGGAACCTACGAACGCTATCCCTATGAGAGCCTGCCGCCTATTGCTCAGGAGCAATTGACCGGCCAGCTTCAATGGCTGGTTCCATTGAACGCTCGGATAGACGAGGCGATGCAGCCCTACCGCCTGACCGACGAGCAAGAAGCAGCGCAGATAACCGAGTGGGAAGACGGGCTGAAAAGCCTGGTTGCTTCAGCAAAACACCTCGGACTCTCCTTGCCTGAAGCGTATCTCCGGCTGATGTCTTCAGTGGAATTGCGGAATCGCATCCCATCGTGTACCGATTGCAGCTTCACCATTTCTCAATTAGCCTTCTGTCCGGGAGACAGAGAGAAGGGCTATGTGCTGCGTTTCTTGCACGACCAGCAGGACTGTGTAATCTGGCATCTGTATCTTTCCGCCTCTGGGGAGCAGTGCGTACTGGCCTCTCATGTCTACCTGGACCAGGTTTATACCAATCCAGAAGCGTTTGGTCTTCTGACGGAAGACGAAGCAATAAAGCATACCTGGATGTGCGCGCCTTCATTTGAAGCGTTTCTTTACCGTTTCTGGATGGAGAATGTGCTCTTTTTCGCCCTCATCCAGAAGGAACCCCTGACGGAGGAGCAAAAGCAGTACCTGAGCACCCGAAGTTTTGGAGGCTCTGGCAATCAGAGATGAGAGAGCAGGCCAGGCAATCAGGAAACAGCAGATAATGTCATCTGCTCCTGCGGTCCTCGCCGTGTTTTTTCGCATGCAACGCTTGCAAGCAGAAGCGGCGCGATGCCTCAGTGAGCACCAGTAGATGAGCGCCTGGCGGGGATCCGTCAACCTTGCAAGCAGCCTGCAACGAGAATGCCTCTGATACAGGCGGCTGGTTTGTCTGCGAGACAGGATGAGGGCCGGGCGGTTTTCTGGTGCTGCTTCACTCCTGGTTCCCCCCGATCTGGCCTGACAGGAAAACTGACAGGAGATGCGGGAGACGACGATGGATTTCCAGCAACCCCACCAGTCGATGAATAGGTGGGTGACGCTCAGGAAAAACGGCTGTGGAGAGGGATGGATGAGTAATGCCGGTGGAGGGACTCGAACCCTCAATCCCTTGCGGGAATCTGTTTTTGAGACAGACGCGTATACCGTTCCGCCACGCCGGCGAGGAAAGGATCATCCACGCGGGATCATACCACTATCTGAGCCGCACTGTCAACCCTTTCAGGCTGCTCCTCTTTGGCGCCTGAGCGATATGCGGGAGGCTATCTGCCCGGGGAGAGCGAAGAAAAGCGCCAGCAGAAGATTCCAGATGACGCTGGCCGGTGGGGATATGAATGCAAGCGCGAGGGCGATCAGGTAGAAGACAGGACCCCATCTGTACTGTTGGGTAATGGCCTGCACGGCCTGCTTGTCTGCGTGTCTGCCGAGCAGGCGGTTATTGTGCGAGGCGTAACGCCAGAGGAGATTAAAGCAGATTGCCAGGACCACAAAGGTAGCGCTGTAAACGATTGCGGGCAGCCGATAGCCCGGTTCAAGGTATTGGGCGAGCAGCGAGGTGGGAAAGGGTACAAAGACGATGAACAGCAAAAGCAGGAGGTTCAACGTGAGTAGCCAGGTGTCGTTTAATTTGATCAGGGTAAACAACCTGTGATGATTTATCCACATGATACCGATCGTGGCAAAGCTGGTCGCGAACGCCAGATAAACGCGCCAGTTGTTAAGCAACGCGCCCGCGAGCTCTGCCTCGCTTTTTACGGGAGGCACCTGGATATTCAAGATCAGGAGCGTGATGGCAACGGCGAAGATACCGTCGCTGAAGGCTTCAATCCGCCCTGTTTCCTTTTCCTGCTCCTGCATATTCTCTCGCTGTGGTGCATCTTCCGCTTGATGGACTGGCCGCTGTGCCCTGGTCATAATGTCCCTCCGGCGCGTGTTTTAGTATACCATGCATGTATACAGATGCAGGAAGAGAGGGTTCTTGCCAGGAAACAGTTACGAGTACTTCTCGGCAAGGACCCCCTTCTCAAGAATCCCTTATTGCGGGGCCACCTGTTCCTCGGCCCAGGCGAACTCGCCGATCGAGCGGTACTTTTGATAGCGTCTCTCCAGCAGTTCGTCGAGCGGGATCTGCTTGAGCTCCGTCAGGTTTTTCAGGATAGCGGCCTTGACGTTTTCGGCGGCCAGGCGTGGATTATGGTGCGCGCCTCCCAGCGGCTCAGGGATTACCTCGTCCACCAGCCCAAGCTCTTTAAGGTCGCGTCCGCCGATACGCATAGCCTCGGCTGCCTGCTGCGCAAACGCATTAGAGCGCCAGAGGATCGAGGCTGCGGACTCCGGAGAAGTCACGGTGTAGATGCCAAATTCGGTGATCAGCACGCGATCGGTAACGCCGAGCGCCAGCGCGCCGCCGCTGCCCCCCTCGCCGATCACCACGCTGAGCGAAGGAATGCGCAGGCGGGCCATCAGGTAGAGATTGGAAGCGATCGCCTCGGCCTGCCCGCGCTCCTCATCCTCCAGGCCGGGAAAGGCTCCCTGCGTATCGATCAGCGTGACCAGGGGGATGCCGAACTTCTCCGCCAGGCGCATCAAGCGACCGGCCTTGCGGAAGCCTTCGGGATGGGGCATGCCGTTGTTATAGTACTGCTTATCCTTCGTCGTGCGTCCCTTCTGGTGGCACACAAACATCAGAGTTTCGCCGTTCACGCTAGCCAACCCGCCCAGGATTGCGTGGTCGTCGCTAAAGCTGCGATCGCCGCACAGTTCAAAGAAATCGTCGCACATCTGGTGTAAATAATCGAGCGAGTGGGGACGATCCTTATGGCGGGCCACCTGCACCGTTTGCCACGAAGTCAGGTTGCGATAGATCTCCTCCGTTTTCCGGCGCAGCTCGCGCTCCAGATCCTGGAGCTGGCGGTGTTCCTCCGGCTTCAAGCGGTCGCCCTTCTTTTGCAGGGCAACGATCCTTTTCTCCAGTTCAGCGAGTGGCTTCTCAAATTCCAGGTCGTAGGCCATCGTTTTCCTCTATCTTCCCGGCAACTGCTAAACGTTGACTTCTGCTGGCCCAGGGGCGTGCTTCAGAGGCATACAAACGCAAGAGCCGGGCCAGGGTTTCGCGCAACTTGCTGCGGTGAACGACTGCATCGATCATGCCGTGCTGAAGAACGAATTCAGAATTCACCGTCCCCTCCGGCACCTTAATATGCATAAAATCCTCGATCACGCGCGGGCCAGCGAAACCGATCAGCGCGCCCGGCTCGGCCAGCGCCACATCGCCCAGCATGGCAAAGCTTGCGGTCACGCCGCCTGTGGTGGGGTCGGTGAGCAGACTAAAATAAGGGACACCGGCCTCGCCCAGTTTCGCCAGGGCCGCCGCGGTCTTGGCCATCTGCATCAACGCGAACGTGCCTTCATGCATGCGCGCCCCGCCGGAGGCAGAAACGACTAGCACAGGAATGCGTCTCTCCAGGCCCAGTTCAAGCGTGCGTGCGATCTTCTCGCCCACAACGGACCCCATGCTGGCTCCCAGGAAGCGAAAGTCCATCACCGCCAGGGCCAGCGGCATACCCTCGATCGCGGCGTGGCCGCTGACCACCGCCTCGTTCAGGCCGGACTTCTTCATCTCTTCCCGCAGTTTGGCGGGATACGTCTGAACCTCGTCTTTGGAACGCTTCACGAATTTCAGGGGATCGCCCGAAATCATCCTGGCGTCGATCTCGACAAAGCTTCCCGGATCGACCAGCAACTGGATGCGCTCCTGAGCAGTCAACTTAAAGTGATAGTTGCAGCGCGCGCACACCTTCTGGTTCTTCTCCCATTCGCGCGCGAGCAAAATTTCCTTACATTTCGGACACTTGACCACCAGATTCCCGGTCGCCGTGCGCGGCTGCGGGAATTCATTCGGGCCTATCCCTCCTGCTGGCGGTACGGCTGCTTCTCTGGCCATGCACATTCTCCCTGTCAGTCTTGCGCAAAGAGCGCGGCCACGAAACTCTGCGGATCAAACGGCGCGAGGTCTTCAATTTTTTCACCGGTCCCCACGAATTTAATCGGCACGCCCAGGTCGTCGGCGACCGCAAAGGCAAAGCCGCCTTTGGCCGTGCTATCAAGTTTCGTGATAATGACCCCGGTCAGTCCGATGTCCTCGGCGAACTTGCGGGCCTGCAGGAGCGCGTTCTGCCCGGTGGTGGCGTCGATCACCACCAGCAGTTCCTGCGGACCCTCCGGGAGGAGCTTCTGAATCACCTTGTTGATTTTCTTCAGCTCTTCCATCAAGTTAAACTTGGTATGCAGGCGACCGGCGGTATCCACGATCAAGACATCGCAGCCGCGCGTTGTAGCGGCCTGAATGGCATCGTAGACCACCGCGCCGGGATCTGATCCGGGCGCCTGGCTGATGACCGGCACGCCAACTCGCTCGCCCCAGACCTTCAACTGGTCGATCGCCGCCGCGCGGAAGGTGTCAGCCGCGGCCAGGATAACTTTGTGCCCCTCGTCGGTCAGGCGTTTGGCCAGCTTGCCGATGCTGGTCGTCTTGCCGGAGCCGTTGACCCCGATCACCAGAATCACGGTCAGCGGTGATTGCTTCGCGAAACGCAGAGGCGAGGCTTTGCCGAGCAGCGTACACATCTCCTCGCGCAAGGCCCTCTGGACCTCCTGGACCGTGCGCATCCCTTCCTCATGAGCTCGCCTGCGCAACCGCGTCATCAACCAATCGCAGGTGCTCGGCCCCACATCGGCCAGCAGCAGCGCCTCCTCCAGCTCGTCCCACATCTCGTCCGTAATGGGGAGCGCCCTGACCGGCTCGACGCGCACTGCCGAACTGGCGTCGAGGCCGGCGCTTTCGGCTGGCGCACTGAAGCGGCTGAAGAACTGGCGCGTCCGGCTCAAACTTTTTTTGAACGGGTTATAGCCCTGTCCGGCTTCAGCAGGCCCTTCTCCCTGCTCCTCGGACCGTTCCGTTAGGCCGGGTTCTTCTTTTGCTCTCTGCCCAAAGAATCGATTGAGCACGTTTATCCTGACTCCCTTTCCACGTGTACTCGGCGCGAGTACACACGCTCACATCCGACTGCTACCGAGAAAAAATTGTAGAACGCAACGCACACGTTATTATAAAACATCATAGCAAGCACGCCCCAGACGCTTGGCCGGGGAGGATCGCTTTACGCCTCGCGGCAGCGTCTGGGGCGTAATGATGAGAAAAGAACAAACGAAGGCAAAAGGAAAAGGTCGTTTTGCCTTTTGCCTTGACCACACCTCTGGGGCAGAAGCGGCTGAGAAAACTCACCGGATATTCATTCTCCGTGCGAAGAGCGAATATCCGGCGGCTGTCTTTACTGCCGATTACTGCGATAGGAGTGGAGTGACCCATCGCTGATGGGTTCATTGATGATGATATCGCCGTTACGGATTTTGATGTTGTAAAGGCACGATGGATTGGTGCAAACCCAAGCCTTGTACTCGATGGAAGCTCCCTGGCTGCCGAAATCCGAAAGCGGAACCAGATCACCTTCACTACACTTGCGACACCGAGGAAATGCAGTCTCCACGAAATCGCCTCCTTCCTTCTTACGAGGGATAGTATGCGCCCACCTGACCACTCAATTTGGTGAGGTTTGGCGAGAAGTAAGCCGAGGGGGAGCCTCCGCCGCTGCATCCGCGTCCCCGCAGCAGTCATACATTGTTTCTGCCCTTGCTATGATACCATATTTTCTCTCTGGTGTCAGTAATTTCATGAAGTTTTCTTCATAAAACCAGAGGCAGAGCCGTTGCATACCGGGGGAACAGACCGTCTGCTCTTCCCCGCGACTGCTTACAATCCTAGCATAGCAGGTACGCCAATTCCAGTCAAGCTTTCAAGGACTTCTATGTATAATTTTCCTGCCTGCTTGCGTAAATTTCCCCAGACCCTGGAAATATGTTCATCCCACAATGAACGGTGGACGGGCGCGCTCTAAAGATCAATACATTCTTGTCGATTTTTAAAAGCGAGAGGAGACTCTCTTGAGGCCGCTCTCTCGCTGCCGGTTGCTCCGCACGTCTCCACGGGCCTGTCGGTTTTTTTGGCCTGTGGGATGTTTTGGCACGATTATTGCTATATCTACCAGTAGGAGAGCATTTCTGAACAAAAAGACAAGATTATTGAAAGGGTTGGTGGGGAAACAGAGGCTATCCGCGGGTTCATGAGTGCGCTTTAGCATGTTTCCCTTTTAGAAGGAGTTACCGGGATGGGTAAGCAAGTTGTGAAGGTTTATAGTAGCGATCGTTCATCTGGAGAGTTTGCGCTGGGGGGTGGAAAGAAAGGGTTCACTCGCGAGCGCGCGGCGTATGCGCTGAATGAGCTGTACGCCGAGCCGGATGGGGTGGAGGTGTTTGATGAGGAGAAGGAGGATGAGTGGGAAGAGCAGGGTGAGGAGAAGCAGAAAGGCGCGGCTGATGATGCCGTGAAGCAGTATTTGAAAGAGATTGGCTCTTACCCGTTATTGACCGCCGAGCAGGAGCTGGCCCTGGCCGAGCGCATTGCGCACGGGGACAACCAGGCGCGCCGGAAGTTGATCGAGGCGAACCTGCGCCTGGTGGTAAGCATTGCCAAACGCTACTCCAACCAGGGCTTGCCCCTGCTGGATATGATTCAGGAGGGCAATATCGGTCTGATGCGCGCGGCACAGAAGTTCGATTATAAACGCGGCTTTCGCTTCAGTACCTACGCGACCTGGTGGATTCGCCAGGCGATCAGTCGGGCCATCGCCGAACATTCGCGCACGATCCACATTCCGGTCCACGTGGTGGAGCTTATTTATAAGATCAAGCGCATCGCCCGGCGTATTTATCAGGAGCAGGGAGTTGAGGCCCTGCCCGAACAACTGGCCGCCGAGGTGGGCCTGACGAAAGAGCGCGTGGTCGAGTTGCTCAATGTCTCCGATCAGCCGGTTTCGCTGGACGCACCGATGGCCGACGATGAGCAATATCACCTGGCCGATACCCTGGAGGATACAAGCATGGTCGCGCCCTCGGATCACATGTCCCACCAGATCTTGCGCGACAATCTCGAGCAGGCGATGACGATTCTCAATCCCCGCGAGCGCACGATTATCGAGATGCGCTACGGCCTGCAGGATGGGCACTATCACACGCTGGATGAGGTGAGCGCGGAGTTCAAGTTGACCCGCGAGCGCATCCGCCAGATCGAGGTGAAAGCGCTGCGCAAGCTGCGCTATCCCGAACGCTACTATGGCCTGCGCGAGTTTGTGCAGGCGTGAAAATAGAATCAGACGTTGTGTGAGGGGCAATGGTTGAGTCATTGCCCCTCACACAACGTCTGAACTCGCAATTAGTTCTGGGGAGGATGCCAGACGAAGTAGACGCCGGGTCCGAGGGTGAAGTCAACGTATTCGACGTGGGTCGAGCCGCCGTAGCCCCAGTTCATATTGCTGGTATGCACGACATTGCCGGTCTGGCTCTCCACAACCGCGACATGGCCAAGCCAGCCCGCGCCCTGCACGTAGGGCATGAGGACGACGATCGAAGGAATACCGATCGGGGGCTTCTGCGCGTAGTCCCAGCCCGCTTTTTGCGCGCCCAGGAACCACTGATCCGCGTTGCCGGTCCACTGCACCCAGAAGCCGGTCATTTGGTGATAGCGGAAGTTGGCCCAATAGGTGCATTGTCCATATGGCCAGGGCAGGGAATTTTTGCCGTCGGAGACGATCACCTGGCCGTGCGAGTAGGGATCGTAGCCGTCGTTCTGGTACATCCATGTGGCCGTCGCCTGCGCCGAGATGCTTGCCGCGCTGCTGCCCTGCTGGCCGTTGCCCAGACTGCCGACGGTCGCCCCCGGATTGCCGCTCAATCGTAGCGTGAGATCGCGGCCCTGCGGTGTGGCGGCGAGCAGGGTGGCTGCTATAGTGATGACCAGCATGGCCGTGCCGAGAATCCACAGCCGTTTGCTGTGCTTGCGGTGCGCTTCACGTGAACGCGGCGGTGGCGGCTCTGGCCGCTTCAGATCGCCTTTGATGACTACCGGTACGCGGCTCTGGGTGCTCCCCAGTCCGCCTGTTACGATTCTACCGTCCAGGGGCGGAAAGAGCTTGGAGGTGACAGGAGCCGGCAGAGGGGAGGTTGCGGGTCCTTTAGGGGAAGCTGGCGCGTTCGCCTGGGAGACAGCCGCAGAGGGGCGCTTCGCAGACAACATAGATATTACTCCTAATCCTTCAGGCTTGACCGAAACTGTGTGGTCTCCGCCGTAATTTCCCATTTCCAGGGGCTTCTCCTCATCCAACAGGCAAGAGAAAATAGTTTTTGGCTGTTTGCTTGCTCGGAAGAAGAGCCTTCTTCCCCTGCGATCTCATTAAGAGAAACGAACCGCGCGGCCGGTTTCTCCTATTGAGATGGGCATAAGTGGGTTGGACAATCGCGCGCGGCGACATATATGCGCGCGGTCGCTCTGATGATGAGGGTACATGCTCGCGCTTAGATTGGTCAACTCTGCATACGGAAGCGTAGGAAGAAGGTACCGCGCGCTGGAACCATCTTAACCGGTATCTATGCCGGTAAATGTATACGTCCTGTTCCCTATGGGGCCAACGCGCCTGTCCTGTTCCTCGTTACACGTAGCGGCGATACGAGCCGCATCGAGGGGATGATGCAGGCAGCCATCGCCGCTCAACTCGCGCGGGAAGCGTGCCCGCGCGTTGGGTGCGCAAACATGCAGGACGCGGACAAGCAAGCAGGACGCACATCGGCGCGGGTGGTGCGTGATGGCCCAGGACGCGGACAAGCAAGCAGGACGCACATCGGCGCGGGTGGTGCGTGATGGCCCAGGACGCGGACAAGCATGCAGGACGCGGACAAGCAGCGTCCCTACTATGGACGAGGAGTGGTATTGTTTGCACGTGTTTCGCGTAGATCCGACGCGAACATGCCTGCCTGGGTGGTAGATGGATATGCGCGCTTTTACGCGGAAAATGAACCCATGCACCCAATGCCGTCCATAGTAGGGACGCCCCTTGTGTGCGTCCTGCGTGCTGGCCCCCGTGCGTCCTGCGTGCTGGCCCCCGTGCGTCCTGCGTGCTGGCCCCCGTGCGTCCTGCGTGCTGGCCCCC
>Ga0070740_10004657_pt1 | contig 13313 bp, 10 predicted proteins | sample Coa_R2_FD_67286 | JGI IMG/M metagenome (GOLD analysis project Ga0070740, IMG submission 67286) | Surface soil microbial communities from Centralia Pennsylvania, which are recovering from an underground coalmine fire - Coalmine... | ecosystem: Environmental > Terrestrial > Soil > Unclassified ...
ATCGAGCAGCAGATGAGCGGCGTGGACAACCTGAACTACATGTACTCGCTCAACGCGGGCGCCAGCGGCCAGATGACCATGATCGTGAACTTCGACGTGAAGACCGATCCCAACACGGACCTCATGCTGACCCAGATGCGCGAGCAGCAGGCCGCGTCCCAGCTCCCGCAGGACGTCACCAATTACGGCGTCACCGTGCAGAAGTCCGTGACCGCGCCCCTGATGGTGATGGGGCTCTACTCGCCGAACGGAAGGTATGACGCGAAGTTCCTGGCCAACTACGCCTATATCAATCTGAACGATCAGTTGACGCGCGTGCCGGGGATCGGCAGCGTGCAGGTATTCGGCGCGGGGCAGTACGCAATGCGCCTGTGGGTCAAGCCGGACCAGCTCTCGAAACTCGGCATCACGGTGCCGGAAATCGTCTCGGCCATCCAGGCGCAGAACGCGGTGAATCCCGCGGGACAGGTTGGTGGGGCGCCCGCACCGAAGGGGCAGGAGTACACCTATTCGGTGCGGGCGCAGGGGCGTCTGACCTCGCCCGAGGAGTTCGGCGACATCATCGTCCGGGAGTCCGCGGACGGCGGCATCGTGCGTCTGCGCGACATCGCGCGGATGGAGCTGGGCTCGCAGGACTATTCGATCTCCGGCCGCATCAACGGCAAGCCCGGCGCCATCATCGCCCTTTATCAGCTTCCCGGCAGCAACGCAGTCGAAGCGGCGCGCGGCGTCCGCAAAGTAATGGAAGAGGCGAAGAAGCGCTTTCCGCAGGACGTCGATTACGTCGTCTCGCTGGACACGACGGCATCCGTCACGGAGGGCATGCGCGAGATCGTCACCACGATCGGGATCGCGATCGTTCTGGTCGCGATCGTCGTGTACATCTTCCTCCAGGGATGGCGCGCTACGCTGATTCCGCTCCTCGCGGTGCCGGTTTCGCTGATCGGCACGTTTGTGCTCTTTCCCCTGCTCGGATTCTCGATCAATACGCTCTCGCTGTTCGGGCTGGTGCTGGCGATCGGCCTGGTGGTGGATGACGCGATCGTCGTCGTCGAAGCGGTCGAGCGCCATATCGAGGAAGGCCTCGATCCGAAGAACGCGTCGCTGCGGGCCATGGAAGAAATCTCCGGCCCGCTGATCGGCATCGCGCTGGTCCTCTCGACCGTATTCGTGCCGACCATCTTCATCCCCGGAATCACGGGCCGGCTCTATCAGCAGTTCGCCGCCACGATTGCGATCTCGGTGATCCTCTCGGCGTTCAATGCCCTGACCCTCAGCCCCGCGCTGGCCGCTCTGCTGCTCAAGCCACGCGGTGAGGCGCGGGGCTTCATGCGGCGCTTCTTCGATTGGTTCAACCGCTTCTTCGAGCGGTCGACCGATAGCTACCTGCGCTGGTCGCGCGTCCTGCTCAACAAGAGCGCGGTCGTCTTCGTGATCCTGATCGCCGCGGGCGCGGGCGCGAGTTTGTTGAGCCAGCGTGTTCCTTCGAGCTTCCTGCCCGTCGAAGACCAGGGCTACCTGTTCATCCACCTGCAGTTGCCGAATGCGGCGTCCCTCCAGCGGACGGAGGCCGCCGCGCAGAAGGTGGAGCAGATCCTCCTCCACACGCCGGGCGTCAAGTACACCACCAGCGCGGTTGGGTTCAGTCTTCTGAGCTTCGTCAACACCAGCTACACGGGCTTCTTCTTCGTCACACTCGACGATTGGGGCGATCGCAAGAGCCGCGCCACGCAGTACCAGGAGATCGTACAGCACGTCAATCAGGAGCTCTCGAAGCTGCCGGACGGCTTCGCGCTCAGCTTCCCGCCGCCCGCGATTCCCGGCGTCGGAACATCGGGCGGCTTCACGTTCGTGCTCGAAGACCGCGCCGGGCGGGACGTGCCGTTCCTCGCGGAAAACGTGCAGAAATTCATCACCGCGGCGGCGAAACGGCCGGAGATCGCGCCCGGCCTGGTCACCACGTTTTTGCCGGGCGTTCCGCAGCAGTTTCTCAATGTGGATCGCGAAAAGGTGCTGAAGCAAGGCGTGGCGCTCACCGATGTCTACCGGACCGTGCAAGCCTACATGGGCGGCCTGTTCGTGAATTACTTCAACCGGTTCGGCCGGCAGTGGCAGGTATATGTCGAGGCGGAGGGCGACTACCGCGCGAACCTGGACCACATCGATCAGTTCTATGTGCGCAACTCGCACGGGGAGAGGGTGCCGCTCTCGTCGCTCGCGCACTTCGAGACGCGCTACGGCCCGGAGTTCACCATGCGATACAACCTCTACCGCTCCGCGCAGATCATCGGCTCGGCGGCGCCCGGATACAGCTCGGCGCAGGCCATGAAGGCGCTCGAAGAGACCTTCGACAGAACCATGCCGCGCGAAATGGGCTACGACTACATGGGCATGTCCTACCAGGAGAAGAAATCCCAGGAGGGGATTCCGACATCGGCCATTTTCGGCCTCTCGCTGGTGTTCGTATTCCTGATCCTGGCGGCTCTCTACGAGAGCTGGACCCTGCCATTCAGCGTCCTGCTGAGCACGCCAATGGCCGTGTTCGGGGCCTTCGCGGCTCTGTGGCTGAGGCGATGGGTCATGGAGTTGTACCTTCCGGCGTACCGCGTTCAGATCGAAAACGACGTGTATTCGCAGATCGGTCTCGTGATGCTGATCGGCCTCGCCGCCAAGAATTCCATCCTGATCGTGGCGTTTGCCAAGGCCGAGTACGAACGCGGCAGGCCGCTGGCGGAGGCCGCGCTCGAAGCGGCGCGGCTGCGTTTGCGGCCGCTGCTCATGACCTCGATCGCGTTTATTCTAGGCTGCGCTCCGCTCTGGCTGGCTTCCGGCGCCGGCTCCATCGCCCGGCAGGTGATGGGCACGGCAGTGATCGGAGGCATGCTGGTCGAGACCTTCATCGGCCGCTTCCTGATTCCCGCGATCTTCTACGCGGTCGAGAGATTGTCCGGCGCACAGGCGGCCAGTCCCGAATTGGCGCTTTCGCCGGCGCAGGGAGATTGAGATGAGAGCATCGTATGTTACCGTCGCCGCGGCCGCGGCGCTGATGGCCGGATGCGCGGTCGGCCCCAATTACAAGCGCCCGGAAGCGGCAGTTCCGCCATCCTTCCGGGCGCCCGCGCCGCTCCCCGAATCGCAGGCCGCATCGCTCGCTGATCTGAAGTGGTTCGATGTCTTTCGCGATGCCCAGCTTCAGCAGTTGATCCGGGAAGCGCTCGCGCACAACTACGACCTGATGGATGCGGCCGCCCGCGTGGAGGAGGCCCGCGCCAGCCTGGGAATTGCGCGCTCCAACCAGCTTCCCCAGGCCGACGCCTCCGGCGCGCTCGAAATCACGCGCCTCTCGCGCGACGGATCGTTCCCGCTGCCGGCATCGTTCGTGGCCAGCCAGAACCGGAACTGGGGCCAGGCGTCGCTCGGGCTGCTCTCCTTCGAAATCGACCTCTGGGGCCGCCTGCGCCGCGAAACCGAGGCCGCGCGGGCCAACCTGCTCAATGCCGAGTGGAACCGCAAGGCGGTCATCAGTGGCCTTGTGAGCGACGTGGCGGCGGACTATTTCCAGCTTCGCGAGCTGGACTACGAGCTCGAGATTTCGCAGCGAACGCTCGAGAACCGCCGCGCCTCGCTCGATCTGGTGCGCGAGCGGCAGGGCGGCGGCGTGGCCACGCTGCTCGACCTGCGCCAGGCGGAGCAGCTCGTCAGCAGCGCCGCCGCGAACATCCCGGTGCTCCAGCAGCAGATCGAGCAGAGCGAGAATCGCATCTCGCTGCTGCTCGGAGCGAACCCGCAAGCCGTCGTGCGCGGGCGCAGCCTGGTCGAACAGGATGTTCCGCCGGAAGTGCCCGCCGGGCTGACTTCGGCCCTGCTCGACCGCCGCCCCGACATCCACGCGGCCGAGCAGGCGCTGATCGCCGCGAACGCGAATATCGGCGTCGCCAAGGCGGCGTATTTCCCTCAGATCAGCCTCAGCGGCGTCCTGGGCGGCCAAAGCTCCAGTCTGTCGAGCCTCTTCACCGGCCCGAACCGCGCCTGGAATTTCGTGCCCCAGGTTTCGCAGCCGCTTTTCGCCGGCGGCCGGATCAAATCCGGTGTGCGGCAAGCGGAGGCGGAGCGCGAGCGCGCTCGGATCGCGTACGAGAAGGCCATCCGCACGGCGTTCTCCGAGGTCTCCGATGCGTTGATCGCTCATGAGCGCACGCGCGAGAGCCGTGTGGAGCAGGAGAAGCTGGTGCAGGCGCTCGAAGACCGCAAGCGGCTGGCTTACGTCCGCTATCGCGGCGGCGTCGACACGCAGTTGAACGCGCTCGATGCGGATCGCGATCTGTTTCAGGCGGAACTGGGCCTGGCGCAGATCCGTTACGCGGAGCTGGTGAGCGTGGTCCAGCTTTACAAAGCTCTGGGCGGCGGCTGGGAGTAATCCTCGCGCTATGTCCAGCGCGATCTGATACAGTTGCAGATCATGGGATCTGCAACCGTGAGAATGTGGCTTGCCGGAACACTGGTGGCCTTTGCCTGCTCGCTACCTGCGTCGGCGGCGCCGCCGATCCGGGTGATGCTGCTCGATGGCGAATCGGGCGGCCCCTACCATGCCTGGCAGCAGACCACGCCGTATCTGAAACGGATGCTCGAGGATGCCCGGATTTTTCAGGTCGATGTGGTCACCGCGCCGCCGCGCGGCGGCGATTTCAGCGCCTTTCACCCGGATTGGAGCAAATATCAGGTCGTGGTCTGGAACTACGACGCTCCGGATGACCGGTGGCCCGATAGCCTGAAAGCCTCTTTCGAAGAGTATGTGCGCAACGGCGGCGGGTTCGTCTCCGTGCATGCCGCCGATAACGCCTTTCCCAACTGGAAAGAGTACAACCTCATGATCGGCGTGGGCGGCTGGCGCGGACGCAACGAAAAGTCGGGACCGCACTTCTACTACCAGGACGGAAAGCTCGTCCCGGACACCACGCCGGGGCCCGCCGGAAGCCACGGTGCGCGCCTCCCCTTCAAGGTGGTCAACCGGGTCACCGATCACCCGATCACCCGCGGCCTGCCGAAGGAGTGGATGCACGCCGCCGATGAGCTCTACGCAAATCTGCGCGGACCGGGCGAGAACATGACCGTGCTGGCCACGGCTTTTTCGGACCCGGCTAACCACGGAACCGGCCATGACGAGCCGATTCTGATGGTCATCCAATACGGCAAGGGCCGGGTGTTCCATACCACCCTGGGACACGACCTGGCGGCGCTCAACTGCGTCGGCTTCATGACCACCTACCAGCGCGGGGCGGAGTGGGCCGCCACCGGAAAGGTCACGCAGAAAGTTCCATCGGACTTCCCCACCGCGGACAAGGTCAGCACGCGGCCGGAGTATAACCCCCCTCCGCGCCCGATGCAGTGATTCGTCATGCCCCGCACGCGCTTCCGCCTGCTGCTCGCGATCGTGTTCGCTGCCCCGTGTGCAATCGGGCAGCGGCCACCGATCCCACAGCAGCTCACCTTCACGCCGTACCACGCGAGCGGCATCTACCAGATCGGCGAAACCGTCGGCTGGACCGTAACGCCAGGTCCGGCCCCGGTCACGTACGCCTACCGGTGGACGATTCGCCGCAATAACGCGGTGGTCCTCAAGGAAGGCAGGCTCGACCTTTCTTCCGGCAGCGACAGTATTGAAATCGCCGGCGATCAGCCCGAGATGATCTACCTCGCCGTGGAACCGTACGGGAATCTGGCGGCGGAACCGGGCGCGCCGGTCGCGCCATACACCGGCGGCAACACCGGCCGCAACAACGGACTCTATGCCGCCGGAGCCGCGGTCGCGCCCGAGAAGATCGGGCTCTCGACGCCGCGTCCTTCCGATTTCGATGCGTTTTGGGACGCCAAGCTCGCCGCGCAGGCGAACGTCCCGATCCACGCCGTGCTGACGCCGGTTGCAACCGATGTGCCGGGTGTCGAGCTAAGTATTTTCACGCTCGATGCTTTGGGATCGAAGGCGCACGGCTACCTGGCCAGGCCCACCACGGCAGGGAAGTACCCCGCGCTGATCCAACTGCAGTACGCCGGCGTGTACGCGTTGAACGCTCGCGCCGATGCCCAGCGCGCCGCCCAGGGCTGGTTGGTGATCAACGTCGACGCGCATGACAAGCTGCCGTCCGATCCCTCCGGAAATATCCCGCGGAACTATCAGACGATCGGCAACACGGACCGCGAGAAGTCGTATTTCCTGAACATGTACCTGCGGGATTCGCGCGCTTTGGATTATCTGGTGACGCGGCCCGATTGGGACGGCAGAACGATCGTGTTGACCGGAGGCAGCATGGGCGGCCAGCAGAGCCTCGCGCTCGCCGGCCTGCGGCCCGAGAAGATCACCGCGGTGCTGGTCTGCGTCCCGGCCGGCGCGGATACCAACGGCGATCTGCACGGCCGCAAGGCGGGATATCCCAACTGGCCGGCGGACAACCCGGAAGCCATGAAGACCGCACTCTATTTCGATACGGTCAATTTCGCTTCACGCATTCACGCGCCCGTGTTTGCCGGGATCGGCTTCATCGATACCATCTCTCCGCCCGCCGGTATCTGGACGGCGCTGAATCAGATTGCCGGCCCGAAAGAGCCGCTGCCCATGGTCGAATCCGAGCACGACAACCTGACGCCGCAGAAGGGGAGGGCATGCCCCGCGCGAGTGCAGGAGATCCTTGACGTTCTGGTGAAGGGCGGGCAGTTCAGGCCCAAGGGGCTGGAGCGGTAGACCGGACGATCCATTTTTGCCGCAAGATCATTCTGCTGCCGGCAGCGTGAATGACAGAACCGTGCCGTGAGCTTCGCCGGCCTGCACGGCGATCGAACCGCCGTGCTTTTCGACAATGCTCTTTGCGGCCGCCAATCCCAATCCCGTGCCCGGGTATTGTTGCCCGTGCAATTTCCGGAAGGGCCGAAAGAGTTCGCCACGGCGCTCGGGAGGTATACCGATTCCATTGTCGGCGACGGAGAGGATATAGGCCCCGGAAACCTGCCGCGCGGTGATGCGGATGCTCGGCGCGATCCCGTCTCTTGCGAACTTGATGGCATTGTCGATCAGCGCCGATAACAGCGCCGCCAGCAGATTCGCGTCTCCCATGACCGATGGCAGCCGTTCCCATCGCACCTCCGCTCCGGTATCTTCGATGCGTTTCCTCAATGACGCGACGGTTGCTTCCAGTATGACGTTCAGGTCCACCGGTTTCAGCCGGCACTCGGAGTTGAGCACCGCCGTGTACTTGCGGATTCCCTGAACCAGCGCCGTCATGCGCGCGGCGGCTGCCTCGATCTGCTGGACGAATGGCCCGATGTCCGGACTCAGATCGGCCGGAAGTTTGCGGAGCAGCAGGCCGGCCAGAGCGGAGGCCTGGTTCAGAGGCGCCACCAGATCGTGAGCAGCGTCGGAAATGAAGCGGGCGGCCGCATCCGCCGGATCCTCCTGCGCTCCGGAACGCAGGCAGGAAATATGCTTGCCCGCCAGTGTGCCGCGCGCGAAGCCCAGCATCGCCTCCGCCTCCGGACTGACGGCTTGGATGAATCCGCTGAGCGGGTCGATCGAAATCGTGGCCGGAGGCGGTTGAGGTGGCGCGGGGCCGGACTCGGGGGCGCTCCTAAGGCTCTCTTCTGTGCTCGGCAAGGATTTTTCCGATCTTCTGGACCAGGGCGGCTGAGGTAAACGGCTTGGCCAGGAAACCTGCGGTGACCAGGCCGTGGAAGTGTTGGCTGATTTCCGCTTCTGTGTATCCGCTGGCAATGACCACCGGAACATGGGGCGCGATCTGTTGGATCTTTTCCAGCACCTGGACACCGGACATTCCCGGCATGCTCTGATCGAGCACCACGAGCGAAAGCGACGAAGCCTCGCGCTGCAAAAGCTGGATTCCCTGTTGGCCGTCCTCAGCCGTGAGAACCGTGTAACCGTGCGGTGTCAGCGCCTTCGTCACCACGTCTCGTACGATTTGCTCGTCATCGATCAGCAGGATCCTGGCCGCGGACGGCGCGCGGGCTTCCGTGCCGGCGCTGGGCGGGGAAACCGTATCGACTTTGCTCACAGGCAGAAGGATGCGGAAGGTCGTCCCCGCCCCCGGAGCACTGGTCACGCTGATGCTGCCGCGAGCCGACCGGACGATTCCCTGAACGGCCGCGAGACCCAGTCCGCGGCCGGTAAATTTGGTCGTGAAGAATGGGTCGAAGATTCTGGCCTGGGTCTCGGAATCCATTCCGCAGCCGGTGTCGGTCACTTCAATCTCGGCATACTGCCCCGGATTGAGGCTGTAGCCCAGCACATTCGATTCGCCGGACGCCGCCGTGATCTCGCGTAGACTCGCCTTGACTTTTACCACCCCGGCAGCATCCCCGATCGCTTCCGCCGCATTCACAATCAGATTGATCAGCAGTTGCTGCATCTGCGCTTCGTTGGTTTCGACCTTCGGCAGGTTGGGGTCGGCATCCACGATCAGTTGAATCGGGCGCGGAATCGTGGCGCGCACCAGCTCGCTCGTGTCCTTCACAAGCTGTGACAGATCGACGCATTCGAGCGGTGCGATCGCTTTGCCGGCATAGGCCAGCAACTGCCGCACCAGATGCGCGGCGCGCTCGCTCGAGCGCGAGACGGTTTCCAGCATCTCGTATGCGGGATGCGTCTTATGGATCGACTGTAGCGCGTAACTCGCGCCGCCCATGATGCCTACCAGCAGATTGTTGAAGTCGTGCGCGATACCACCGGCGAGCAGGCCGACGCTCTCCAGCTTCTGCTTTTGCCGGATGACTTCCTCGTTCCGCTTCTGGTCTTCAATATCGGTCAGCGTCCCGAGCCACTCGTTGGGGTCCCCCAGACCATCGGCCATCGCGACGGCTCGCAGCAGATGCCAACGGCATGCTCCATCGGACGCCCTTCCAATCCGCACCTCCGTTTCCACGCCGGAGTGGTTTTCCACCGCGATCGCCCAGGCCTGCCGCAGGCGCTCCCGGTCGCCCTCGTGCACTACGTCATCGAGAGCGGCGCCCGCGCTCCGGCCGCTGTAATCGGTGAAGTGCTGATTCGCGAACCGGATCCGCCGGTCGGCTCCCGCGGTCCAGACCAGTTGCGGTAGAGCCTCGGTGAGAGTCCGGTAGCGCTCCTTTTCGATCAGCAGGTTGCGCTGCGCCAGTTCCAGATCGCGATTGCGTTGCTCGAGCGCTGCCCGTTGTCTGGCCACCTCATGCTGCAACTGAAATTTTTCGATGGCGTGTTCGACCGTCCGGCACAGCGATTCGGCGCTCGCCGGGCCCTTCGCCACATAGTCCATGACCCCGAGTTTCATGGCCTCGACGGCGATCTCTTCGTTGCCGAGCGCCGTCAGCATTACGATCGGGTAGGCGGTGGCCCCCGGAGTCCCGTTCTGTAAATGGCGGACGATCGTGAGTCCGTCCATATCCGGAAGCTTATAGTCCAGCAGGATACAATCCGGACGGAAAGCCGCACATGCCTCAATCCCGGCCCGCCCTGTCGTCACTTCCCAAAAGCAGAACCCGGCAGCGTTCGCTTCCGTGAGATATCCTTTGAATATCTCGCGGTCCAGCGGATCATCATCGATGATCAGGATTCGCGCTTGCGCATCGCTCATAACAGAACACTGGACCCTGTACTCTAATTGTCTCTCGCATGCTGCATGCCATCCAGCACACTTGGAATACGGGCGGTGCGGTTCCTCACGGGTGTCGGCCTCTCGATGGGCTCTTTTTGGCAAAATAGCCCATAGCTGACCGTGAAGGATCATCCACGGTAAGGAATGGGATTGAGCGCTCACCTCGCCAGCTTCAGCAATCGCCCAATCCTCCGGGCCGGGGGACGACCCCGGCGACCATGATGCCGATTCGTGTCTTACTCCTGGAGAATTCCGCCGATACTGGACCGGTGGCCGGCGCCATGGAACAAGGCGGCATCCAGACGGAGATGACTCGGGTCGAAACGGAACGGGAGTTGCGCGAGGCACTCGAGCGAGGCGGTTGGGATGTCATCCTGGCCGGCGATGGTCTGCACGGCTGCAGCGGCGCGGAGGCGCTCCGCATCTGCAGGGAACTGCGCGTTGAAGCACCTGTGATCGTCGTCTCCGGCGTTTGCGGGGAAGAGAGCGCGGTCGAGATGATGCGGCAGGGAGCCGCCGATTACGTGCTGAAGACCAACCTGGTCCGCCTGCCCGCCGCCATATTCCGCGCGATCGGCGACGCGCGCGCACGGGCCGAATCGCCGCGTGCACAGGGCGAACTGTTCAACAGCCGTGAATGGCTGTACGCCACCCTCCGCAGCGTGGGCGAGGCGGTGATTGCCACGGACGCCCACGGCTCCGTCGGTTTTATGAATCCCATCGCCGAGAAACTGACCGGTCACAAGGAACGCGAAGCCGCCGGCCGGCCGGTGGACTTCTGTTTGAACCTGGCCGGGCGCGAGGGTGAGCCTCTCCGGGAGCCTCCCCTCCAGCTTTTGCTCAGCCGCCCGGTCGCCAATGTGCAGCAGGAGTTTACACTGGTCCGCCGAACGGGGGAAACGGTTTCGGTTATCGGCACGGCGGCTCCCATCAGGAACGGACGGGGCGAGATGATCGGCGCCGTCTTCACGTTTCGCGATATTACCGGCCGGAAGCGGGCCGAAGAGCAGATCCGGCAGGCAAACCAGGAAATGCATCAGTTTGTCCGCTCGATCAGCCACGACCTTCAGGAACCGCTGCGGATGATCAGCCTCTATGCCGAAATGATCCGGCGCAAGTTTCCGGATGCCGATCCCGACACGCAGGAATATCTGCGCTTTGTCATGGGCGGAGCGGAGCGCATGTCCGCGCTGCTCACCTCGTTGCGGGCGTATGCCGAGATCTCGAGCGCAGCGCCCCCCGAGCCCGAGGAAGCCGACGCGGAAGTAGCGCTCCAGCAGGTGCTGGTGAATCTCGCGGCCATTATCGACGAGACCTCCGCGGTGATCGTCCACGATCCACTCCCGCGAGTGGCCGTGCACAGCGCCCACCTGGTCCAGTTATTTCAGAACCTCATTTCGAATTCCATCAAGTACCGGCGCGAAGGCCATCCGCCGACCATCGCGATTGCGAGCGCCCGCAAAGGCAGCCGCTGGCAATTCTCGTTCTCCGATAACGGCTCCGGCGTAGCCCCGGAGTATGCGCCGCGCGTGTTCGATTTTTTCCAGCGCTTTCACGGCCCTGGGATTCCGGGCACGGGAATGGGACTTGCGATCTGTAAGAGGATCGTGCAGCGCTACGGGGGACGAATCTGGCTGGAATCCACTCCGGGAGTCGGTTCCGTGTTTCACTTTACCCTCCCGGCACTCGAAACCGCCCCGCCGGACCCGGCCGATTTAGACTGAAATCGAGAGCCCATGGCGTGCGTGGTCATCATTGAGGACAATCCCGGCGACCTCCTCATGATCCGCGAGGCCGTGAATCGGATGGATCCTCCACTGGAAATGATCCCGTTTGAGGATGGCCCTCCGGCTTTGGCCGCGCTTTGCGATCCGGGTACATGCATTCGACCGGACGCGATCCTGCTCGACGTACGGCTGAGGTCGTCCGATGGTCTCGAGGTGCTGCGGAAGCTCCGCGCAATCCCTCACCTCGCCAAGACGCCTGTGGCGATTCTGACGTCATCCACCGCCGAGGCAGACGAACGCCAGGCCCTCTCGCTGGGCGCCCGATTCGTGCCGAAGTCCTTTCGCGTGGACGAGTTTCTGGACAGCATCGGGAACGTTCTCCGGCAGATGGTAGCCTCCGGCCCGCCCACGACTGGCGTTTAGTGAGGGACTTTCTGGCGTGGCCCTCCGCGCTCGACCACCCGGCTGGAAAACCCAAACCGCCAAATTTAGCGGTTTTGGGTTTTTCGCCTCCGTCTAATCAGCAGCTTACAGAGCCCGGCCGCTAATCGTTAGCGGTTTTTCGTTTGGAGAACGGATTTCCGCGAGGCGCCGCCCGACGAATTCAGGTCTTCCGTTAGTCCGGAATTTCGAGTTGCGGTCGACGGTGTAAAAAGTACCAACAGCCATGCCGGTTCGTTTTGTGCAGGGACGCGAGCTGTCTCGAAAAACTGGAGGCTGGCGGCGGCCTCTGACTCGCAGAGAGCCTGCATCGTGGTGATTTTCGCTGCCTGGAGTTTCGCTCGAATCTGCCAAGTGCCGCCCTGAGTGCAAACGCGCCATAAACCGTGAAGGAACGAACCCTGGTCCGGCGCAGCGCCATTCTAAATGGCCGATGAAGTGCTTTCTCAGCAGGCATGAAGCCATCACATTGGCTGGATATCGACGACAATTCTCAAACGAATCCTGATTCCGCCGCGCGGACACGGTTCCTCTATCTCGCGTTGAACGATGTCGCTGGCTTCGAACGTGAGGTTCTTCGGGAAGAGGATGGCGGCTCGCAGGATCAATCCTCCTAAAACTCACCCCTTCTAAAAAGCAGCGCCGGCGCCCCACCGGGCGCTCCCGCGCCCCATTTCTCCAATCGCTTCGCACCTCCGTCCATCGTCTTGCGCTTGACGAGGCCGGTCAGAGTGGTATCCTTCTCTTTTCGGTTGGCTGCCCGATCCTGTCCTGCGGCGAACGATCTGAAGAATGGATTTTCCGGTCTCAAATCAATTCAGCACGTGCCGCCTGTCAGCTCAGAATCCCGATCTATTCCGCACCTTTGTGCAAGATTATTCCGATATTGTGAAGCTTGCCGTTCAGCAGACGGTATCCGGTACCGATCGCCGTGTATTCCCCAGGGTCAGAGCACTGGCCCGGCAAGCGGGTGAGTCTGATGCCCTTCCCCAGGACTTGATCGCCGTGCACCTTTCGGCGCTCGCGATCCTCATAAAAACGCAACCCCAGGCGATGGCCAAGGCGTGCATCCGGCATGCCCGGCTGTTGCTGGTAAAGATGGTCGGGGAACTCGCGATTTATTATCGCGAACAGATGAAGAAGGGAACTGCCCGTTGACCCAGCCCAGTTCAAGCGATTTCTCCGGAAAGGTGCTGCTGCGGTTATTCGTGACGGGCAGTTCGCAGCGATCCTTACGGGCCATTGAGGCCGTGCAAAATATGTGTAGAACATTTCTGGCCAATTCCGTAGAAGTGGAAATCGTGGATGTCCTCACGAAACCGGATCAGGCGGAGGTCGATAAGATCCTCGCCACTCCAACCCTGATCCGCCAGATCCCGGGCCCGCCGCGGCGCCTCGTCGGAGATCTCGGCGAGCCCCGGAGAGTGATCGAACTGCTCGGGCTACAGGATCACATCCGGCAGGGAGGTTCTTAAAGATGAGCTCTTCACGAGAACTCAGCCGGTGCCGGACT
>Ga0070740_10004659_pt1 | contig 13309 bp, 13 predicted proteins | sample Coa_R2_FD_67286 | JGI IMG/M metagenome (GOLD analysis project Ga0070740, IMG submission 67286) | Surface soil microbial communities from Centralia Pennsylvania, which are recovering from an underground coalmine fire - Coalmine... | ecosystem: Environmental > Terrestrial > Soil > Unclassified ...
ATTTTTCCATCGACTACCTGCGCTCCGCTCGCCCGGAGGACAGCTACGCCGCCTGCGAGCTCACGCGCCTGGGCCGGCGCGTCGCGCAGGTGCAGGTGCGCTGCTGGCAGTCCGAAGCAACCAAGCCGGTGGCGCTGGCGCGCGCGCACTTTCTGCTCGCCCCGGAGGCGAACGCGACGGCGGAGCATCTCCAAGCGTAACCGGCCTTACTCCCGTATTGCTCGCCGCACACCGCACCGCTAGCATGCGAACTCCACTCCAGGAGCATCAGAAATGACGGTTACCGATCTGCTCAACAAACTCCCCGCCGCGTTCGACGCCGGTGCCGCCGCCGGAACCAGCGCCGTGATCCAGTTCAACTGTTCGCAACCGCACTACGCCACCATCAAGGACGGCACCTGCAGCGTCACCGCCGGGACGGCCAGCAACGCCGACGTCACCATCACCATGGCGGACGAGGACCTGGTGGCGCTGATGAAGGGCGAGCTCAACGGCATGACGGCGTTCATGACCGGCAAGCTGCAGCTCGACGGCGATCTCATGCTGGCCCAGCGCATGTCTTCCTTCTTCGACGCCGCCAAGCTCGCCTAACCCGCGGCCGCGCCGCAGCGCAAGCCCCGCCCCGCGGGGCTTTCTTTTTGCTCCGCGCAAACCTTGACCGGCGGAGTTTGCGGCGTTAGATTTTCGATAGTTGAACCAACTGTCAAATTAGAACGGGAGGAGACCGTGCGCCGCCGCACCAAGAAACCGGGGCCGCCGCTCACCGCGCGCGGCGCGCGCACGCGCCGCAAGCTCCTCGCGGCCGCGGAGCGCGAGTTCGGCGAGCGCGGCTTTCACGAGGCCTCGGTCAGCTCCATCACGCGCCGCGCGAAAGTCGCCCAGGGCAGCTTTTACACCTACTTCGCGTCCAAGGGCGACTGTTTTTCGGCGCTGGTGGAATCCGTCGGCCGCGACCTGCGCCGGCAGCTCGCCGTGGCCGCCGGTCGCGCGCCGCACCGGCTGGCCGCCGAGCGTGCCGGATTGGAGGCGTTCCTCGCCTTCGTCGAACGCCATCCGCATCTGTACCGCATCGTCGAGGAATCGCAGTTCGTGGACCCGCAGGCGCACCGCGCCTACTACGAACGCATCGCCGAAGGCTACGCCGCGGCGCTCGAAGCGGCCGCCGCCCGCGGCGAGCTCGCCCCCGGCGACGGACAGGTGCGCGCCTGGGCGCTGATGGGCATCGGCCACTTCCTGGGCCTGCGCTACGGCCTGTGGCGCGGGCGGCGGCCGGATGCAAAAACCCTGGACGAGGTGATGCGCTTCGTCGAACGCGGCATGGGGCCGCGCGCGCGATGAGCCGCATCGTGGGGCTGGGCGTGTACCTGCCCGCGCGCCGGCAGTCGGCCGCCGAGATCGCGCAGCGCAGCGGGCTGCCGGAATGGGTGGTGCGCGAAAAACTGGGGATCGAGGAAAAGCCCGTGCCCGGCCCCGAGGACCACCCCAACGCCATGGGCATTCGCGCGGCGCGTGCCGCGCTCGCCGAGGCCGGGATCGCGCCGGCGGCGGTGGACGTGGTGATCTCCATCACCGAGGAATACAAGGAATATCCGGTGTGGACCGCGGGCATCCACGCCGCGCACGCGCTGGGTGCGCAGCGCGCCTGGGCCTTCGACGTGGGGCAGAAATGCGGCAGCGCCATTCTCGCGCTCAAGCTCGCCGACGACCTGCTGCGCGCCGACCCCGCGCTGGGCCACGTGCTGGTGTGCGGCGGCTACCGCAACGGCGATCTCGTGGATTACCGCGACCCCAGCGTGCGCTTCCTCTACAACCTCGCCTGCGGCGGCGGAGCGGCCCTGGTGGCGCGCGCGGGCGCGGGCTTCGAGCTGCTCGGCAGCGCCTTTGCCACGGACGGAAGTTTTTCCGAGGACGTGATCGTGCCGGTGGGCGGCACGCGCGAACCGCCGCGCCCCGACAACCTCAAGCGCTTCCGCCTGACCGTGCCGGATCCCGAAGGCCTGCGCGCGCGGCTGGAGAAAACGTCGCTCGAGCGCTTCGTCGCGGTGATCGAGCAGGCCTGCGCGCGCTCCGGGATCGAGCCTCGATCGCTGGCCTACGTCGCCATGCTGCACGTCAAGCGCAGCGCGCACGAGGAACTGCTGCGCCGCCTGGGTGTGCCGCCGGAACGCTCGATTTATCTTTCGCGTTACGGCCACCTCGGCCAGATCGATCCGCTGCTGTCGCTCAAGCTCGCGCGCGAGGCCGGGCGCCTGCGGCCCGGCGACACCGCGGTGCTGGTCGCCGCGGGCATCGGCTACGTGTGGAACGCGCTGTGCGTGAGGTACGCGCCGTGATCTTCGACCTCGCCGCCTGGCGCGGCGCGCTCACGCCGCAGCGGCCCGCGGTCTGGCACGAAGGCCGCTGGCTCAGCTACGGCGCGCTCGCGCGACGCGCCGAACGCCTGGCCGCGCGGCTGCACGCGCTGGGCGTGACTCCCGGCGAACGTGTGGGCGTGCTCGCGCCCAATCATCCGGTGCATCTGGAGGCGCTGCTCGCCGCGCCCAAGCTCGGATTCGTCCATACGCCGTTCAATCACCGGCTGGCCGCGCCGGAGCTGGGCGCGCTGCTGCGGGAGATCGCGCCGCGGCTGGTGCTCGCCGCGCGCGAATGCGCACCCCTGCTCGAGGCATGCGCCGCGCCGGTGGTGTTTCTGGATCGCTATGAAGACTGGCTCGCGGACTGCGGCAGCCTGCCGCCGCCGCCCGCATTGAGCGCCGACCATCCGTGGATGCTTTTGTTTACCGGCGGCAGCACGGGCGTGCCCAAAGGCGCCTTGATCCCCTACCGCCAGGTCTTCGCCAACGCGGTGAACACCGTGCTCGCCTGGGAACTCGGCGCCGCCGACTGTGCGATCCAGACCACGCCGATGTTCCACGCCGCGGTCAACGTGCTCGCCACGCCCCTGCTCTACGCCGGCGGACGCCTCGTGTTGATGAGCGCTTTCGATCCGCAGGAATACCTGCAACTGGCGCGCGCGCACGGGGCGACGCTGTGGTTCATGGTGCCGACCATGTACCAGCGGCTGCTCGGCGCGCTGGAGCGCGAGCTCGCGCCCGCGCCGCGTCTGGCGATCAGCGGCGGCGCGCCCTGCCCGCTGGCGCTGATCGAAGCCTTCCGCGCGCGCGGCCTCCCGCTGCGCCAGGGCTACGGACTCACCGAAGCCGGCGTCAACTGCTTCGCGCTGGACGAGACGCAGGCCCGCGCCCATCCCGACGCCGTCGGCCTGCCGATGCCGCTGCTGCGCGCCGCGATACGGCGCGCGGACGGAAGCGAATGCGCGACCGACGAAATCGGCGAGCTGACCCTAGCCGGCCCGGCGGTGTTCTCCGGCTATTACGGCAAGCCCGAGGAAACCGCGCAGGCCCTGCGCGGCGGCTGGCTGTGGACCGGCGATCTCGCGCGGCGCGACGCGCAAGGCCTGCATTACCTCGTCGGCCGGCGCAAGGAGATGTACATCAGCGGCGGCGAGAACGTCTATCCCGCCGAGATCGAGGCGGCGCTCGCCGCGCATCCCGCGGTGGCCGAATGCGCAGTGCTGGGCGTGTCCCATCCCGATTGGGGCGAGACCGGGCTGGCCTGCGTGGCGCTCAAGCCCGGCACGTCGGCCGGGACCGAAGCGCTGCGCGCTTTCCTGCGCGAACGCCTGGCCGCCTACAAGCTGCCGCGCGCATTCCTGTTCCTCGACGAACTGCCCAAGACCGCCGCGGGCAAGATCGACAAGCCGGCGCTGCGCAAACGCTATCAAGCCGCAAGCGCGCAGGAGGAGAAAACGCATGGCGCATCCGTTCACCGAGAAGCCTGAACGCAGGCCCCGCCGCCGGCGCCGCGCATGGGCCGCGGCCCTGCTCGCGGCCGCGCTGCCGGCGCAGGCGAGCTTCATCTTTTTCCCCGGCCTGGACGAGTACGCCCCGCTCGCCCGCGGCCCGTACGTGGATTTCACGCTCGATTACACCCACATCGACAAGATCTACGACGAGACGGGCCAGTCGGTGGACCTGGGCGGCGGCCAGGTGCCTCCGGGCGAGTCGCTGGAATCCGTGCTGCTCCTGCCGCGCTTCCTGTGGATCGGCAACGTCTTCCGCGACACCAAGGTTCCGATCCTCAACACGCGCAACCAGGTGTTCCGCCTGATCCAGCCCATCGGCTGGCAGATGGCGAGCGCCAATCTGCGCGCGCTCGACGAGCGCTTCGGGCTCAAATCGCGCGGCGCGGGCCTGGGCGACACGTACTTGTTGTTCGGCCTCTACGGCCACGAGCATCACTGGGGCGTGATGCACTTCAACGGCCTGCTGGCCACGACCTTCAAGCTGCCCTACCTCGGCCAGTACGACGAGCAGTCGCTACTCAACATCGGCACGAACTACCTCACCATCGCGCCGCAGCTCGCCGGCCATGCGGAGTTCTTCGGCCGGCTGTTCGTGGACGCCACCGCCGCCTACCAGGTGAATTACAAGAACGACAAGCCCGCCTTCGGCGGGCTGTACCCTTCCGATCCTGCTGACGCCTACAACCTGGAAGGCAGCTTCGGCTGGAAATGGGCGCCGCGCTTCTACACCACGGTGGGCGCGCTGTTCCGCGCCTCCATCGGCGCCAACCGCTACGCCAATCCCAATCTCAATCTGGTGCAGCAGCCCACGCCCGCCAATCCACCGCTGATCCAGATTCCAGGGCTCGTGTCCGCATTGCTGCCGGTGCCGCTGCCAGCGCCGCCCAACCCCGCGGTCTTCTTCATCTCGCCCCATCCGGGGATTTATCAGGACCAGGGCGTGCGCGCGACGATGCTCTCCTTCGGTTTCAACTACGCGCACCGCGACTCGCTGGTGTTCGACTTCCGCGTGCTGTGGCCGGTGGAAGGCAAGGGCAGCTTCTTCAAGCTGCCTTACGACACCTATCTCGCCGTGCCCTCGATCCTCCATCCGGGCACTTTCGAGCGCGGACCGTTCCTGGCTACTACCGATACCCGCGTCAGCGGCGCGGGCGAGGCGGCGGCGATTCCGGCCTCACCCCAGTTCCTGTTCCGCATCGTGTGGCTGCCATGGGCTCCGTGAAAACCTCATCGTTTCTACTGCTCGCGAGCCTGGCGTTGTCGGCCTGCCTGCCGCGCCAGACGCTGCTTCCCGCGCTGGGCATCGAAGTTCCCGCCCAGCGCGATTTCCCGGCCGATTTCAAAGTGCCGGTGTCCAGCGAGACGGGGCAGCCGGTCACCGGCTTCGGCGGCGGTGGCGGCGGCGTGCACCGCACGCCGATCATCCTGGTGCACGGCAACACCGAGGCGCCGCGTTTCTGGAACGAGGCGCGCGACTGGTTCCTCGCCCACGGCTACACGCGCGACGAAGTGTGGGCGGTCGGCTACGGCTACGACTGCACCTGCCACTTCGACAGCAACGACGGCGCGGTGCCCACCATCGAGGCCTTCGTCACCGCCGTGCAGGACTATCTGCGCCGCAAGTCCGGTCTGCCGGTGGCGCAGGTCAACATCGTCGCGCATTCGCTGGGCGTGACCCTGGTGCGCCAGTGGATGAAGCAGGACAACGCCTGGCATCGCGTGCGCAACTTCGTGGCCGTGGCCGGCGCCAACCACGGCACCTGGGTGTCGCCGCCGGACGCGCATGGCATCAGCCGCGCCGGGCCGCTGGAACTCTACCCGGACAGTCCGTGGCTGGCGCAGCTCAACCGCGGCGGCGAGACGCCGGGCGCCACGCGCGTCCTCGCGCTCTACGACGGCACCGGCTGGTACGACGTCTTCTTCGCGCCCTGGCAGAAGGACAGCCCGCGTCTGGCGGGCGCCACCAATCTCGCCTATAACGTCGAGCATCCCGGCGCGGGACTGGGCCATCTCGACCTGCCGCGCGAACCGCAGACGCTGGACGTCATCGCCGACTTCATCGCCGCGGGCGGCGAGCCGCTGCCGGTGGACCCGCCGCGCCTGGAACGCGAGGGCGACGTTGTGCGCGCCAAACCCGCGGGCGCGCTGGCGCGCTGCGCGGAGGACGGCGAGTATCCCAATGCGCGCGGCGCGGGCGCTCCGCAGGTGGACTTGCAGCGCGGCCGTCTCTATACCTGCTTCGCCGACGATCCCAAAAGCGGGCTGTCGAGCCCGATGGCGCGTTATCTCCTCGGGGAGACAAAAAAAACAAAAACGGCTGCGGCGCTCGAAGTGCACGCCGCGCCGGCCGGCGGCGCGTTCCGCGATCCGCAGCGCATCGTCCTGACGAGCAACGAACCGGACGCTTACATCGTTTACACCACCTCCGGCGCCACGCCGGAGTCCGGCTCGCCGCTGTACCGCGCGCCGATCGTGATCAACACCGGCGTGACGCTCAAAGCGCTGGCCATCGCCGCCGACGGACGCCGCTCGGCCGTGCTGCGGCAGGATTACCGCATCGGCGCCGATCGGGAGGCGCGGCCATGATCCGCGCGGGACGCATCGCCTACGTCACCGGCGGCACCGGCGCCATCGGCACGGCGATCTGCGCGGCGCTGGCCCGCGCCGGCGCGCGCGTGGCCGCCATCGGCCATCCCGCGGAAGCCGAGCGCCTGCCCGCCTGGCGCGAAGCGCTGCGCGCGCAGGACGTGGAGGCGGAGGTCGAACTCGCCGACCTGGCCGACTTCGCCGCCACGACCGCCGCCTTTGCACGACTTGCCGAAAAGCTGGGGCCGGCGGACATCCTGGTCAACGGCGCCGGCATCACCCGCGACGCGCGCTTCGTGAACCTGACCCCGGCGCAGTGGCGCGAGGTGCTGGGCGCCAACCTCGACAGCGTGTTCAACGCCTGCAAATCCGTTTTCGCCGGCATGTGCGCGCGCGGCTATGGGCGCATCGTGAATCTGTCTTCCGTCAACGGCCAGCGCGGCCAGTTCGGCCAGACCAACTACGCCGCCGCCAAGGCCGGCATGCACGGCTTCACCATGTCGCTCGCCCAGGAAGGCGCCGCTCACGGCGTGACCGTCAACACCGTGGCGCCAGGCTATGTCGCCACGCCCATGACCGCCGCCATGAAGCCCGAGGCGCTGGCGCGCATCACCGCGCAGATTCCGCTCAAGCGCCTGGCGCAGCCGGAAGAGATCGCGCGCGCGGTGCTGTTCCTGTGCGAGGAAGAAGCCGGCTACCTCACCGGCGCCTGCCTGCCGGTCAACGGCGGGCTGTACATGAGCGCCTGAGCGCGCCAGGGAGAAAGAATCCATGTCCAAGGCGCAGCGTCTGCGGCTCGGCGTCTCGGTGGCGGTGGCGGCCCTGGGCTATTTCGTGGACCTCTACGACATCGTGATCTTCGGCGTGGTGCGCGTGGCTTCGCTGCAGGCGCTGGGGCTCGAAGGACCGGCGGTCACCGACTGGGGCATCCGCCTGCTCAACCTGCAAATGATCGGCATGCTCTTGGGCGGCGTGGCCTGGGGCCTGGCTGCGGATCGCTACGGGCGCCGGCCGATCCTCTTCGCCACCATCGCCACCTATTCCGTCGCCAATCTCGCCAACGCCGCGGTCGATTCGATCGCGGCCTATGCGCTGCTGCGCTTCCTCGCCGGCTTCGGGCTCGCCGGCGAGCTGGGCATCGGCGTGACGCTGGTCGCCGAGGCGCTGCCGGCCCGGCGCCGCGGCTGGGGCGCGACCGTGATCGCGGTGATGGGCCTGCTCGGCGCGCTGAGTGCCTCCTACGTCGGCGGCGACCTGTCCTGGCGCGCGGCCTATCTCGCGGGAGGCGGGCTCGGCCTGCTGGTCCTGACCGGGCGCTTTTTCGGCGTGGAGGAATCGCGCATCTTCCGCGCCCAGCAGACGCATGCGTCCGCCACGCCGCTTCCCGCCCTGCTGCGCGCGCCGGTGCTCGCGCGGCTGTGCGCCGTGGTGCTGGTCGGCGTGCCGATCTGGTACGTCTCGGCCTTGTTCGTGAACCTCGCGCCGGAGATCGGCCGCGCGCTCGCGGTGGCCGCGCCCTTGTCGGTGGCCGAGGTCTTGCGCTGGCAGGCGTTCGGGCTGGCGCTGGGCTCCGCGCTGGTGGGCGCGGGCAGCGAATTCTTCGGCAACCGCCGCTTCGTCATCGCCACGTGCTTCGTGGGCCTGGTCGTGGGCATCGGCTTTCTCTACGGCGCGCGCGGCCTGAGTCCTGCCGCTTACGGCGCGGCGTTGTTTTTCCTCGGCCTGGCCCAAGGCTATTGGACGCCGTTCGTCACACTGGCCGCCGAGCAGTTCGGCGCCGACATCCGCGCCACCGCCGCCACCGTGGTCCCCAATCTCGTGCGCGGAGCCACCGTGCCGGTGACGCTCGCCTGGCAGGCGCTGGCGCCGCGCCTGGGCCCCGATCACGCGCTGCTGGCGCTGGGCCTGGCGATCATGGCGGCGGCCTTCCTCGCCCTCGCCCGGCTGCAGGAAACCTACGGTTGGGATCTCGATTACCGCGGTCTCATGACTGCGGAAGAGGCACGCCGCCTGCTTGCCGAGCGCCATGGGACGCGTCAGGACGGCTCGCGTCCGGCGAGTTATCCTGAGGCATGACCCGACTCGCTTTGGCAACCGAACGCGCACCCTCCTCCGTTTTCTCGGATCCTACGCCAGCACTGCGCATCCTCGACGGGCTCGCGCGCCGCATCGCGGCCGGGCACCGTCAGCCGCTGGCGCGCGCGGTCGGTTTGCACAGGACCCGGAATCTTTCCGTGTGCGACGCCACCGCCGGCTGGGGCCTGGACGGTCTGGTGCTCGCCGCGCTGGGCGCGCGCGTCACGCTCGTCGAGCGCCGCAGCGCCGTGGCCCAGGCGCTGCGCACCTCGGTGCAGCGCCTGCAGGACGAGCCCCGGCTGCGCGAGACGCTGACGCGCCTGGAACTGATCGAGGCGGATGCGCGCACGGTGCTCGGCGGCGCCCGGCACTGGGACGTGGTCTATCTCGATCCCATGTATCCGCAGACGCGGCGGCGCGCACTGCCGGGCAAGGCGCTGCAGACGCTGCGCGCGCTGGCCGGCGAGGACGCGGATGCCGATGCGCTGCTCGCGCCCGCGCTCGCCAGCGCCCGCCGACGCGTGGTGGTCAAGCGCCCGCGCCGCGCGCCGCCGCTGGCCGACCGCGCGCCGGACTTTCAAGTCCGCGCCACCCAGCTGCGCTTCGACGTCTACCTGAAACTCCACGCCGGAGACGGACCATGCGCCGATTGACCTTGATCCGTCATGCCAAGTCGTCCTGGGACGATCCCGCGCTGCCCGATTTCGAGCGCCCGCTCAACGCGCGCGGCGAACGCGACGCGCCCGAGATGGCCCGGCGTCTGGCGGCGCAGCTCGAACGGCCGCTGAAACTGATCTCCAGTCCCGCGGTGCGGGCGCGCGCCACGGCCGAGGCCTTCGCCGCCGCACTGGGGCTTAAACCCGGCGTGATCGCGTTCGAACCGCGCCTCTACGAAACCCGCGCGGATCTGTTGCTGCGGCTGGTCCGCGCGCTGGACGACGCCGATGCGCACGTGGTCCTGGTCGGCCACAATCCCGCGCTGAGCAAACTGGCGCGCACGCTGGCCGACTGCCCCTTCGACGAGCTGCCGACCTGCGCGGTGGCCACGCTGCGCCTCGACGTGCCCCGCTGGCGCGAGGTGAAACCCGGTCGCGGCACGCTGGAACGCTACCGCTATCCCAAGGAGAGCACGCGCTGATCCCGAGGCGCCGCGCGCTTGCATCCCCGGCGCGGGGCCGTTAGCCTCGCGGCGCTTTTCACGCAAGGAATGACCATGTCTTCGACCATCGCGCCGGCGCCGGAGCGCCTGGGCGATTTCACCGTCACGCCGCGCACGCTTTTGATCGCGCTGCTGGCCTGCGGCATCGGCGCGCTCGGCGCGCTGGTCGCCGATGCCCTGCTCAAGCTGATCGGTCTGATCACCAATCTCGCCTTTTACCAACGTTTCGCCACCAGCTTGGTGGCGCCGGGCGCGGATCATCATTCGCCGTTGCTCGTACTGCTGCTGCCGGTGCTCGGCGGATTGATCGTGGGATTGATGGCGCGCTACGGCTCCGAGCTGATCCGCGGCCACGGCATGCCGGAGGCGATCGACGCCATCCTGCGCCGCGGCAGCAAGGTGCAGCCGCGCGTGGCCTTCCTCAAACCCCTGTCGGCCGCGATCACCATCGGCACCGGCGGTCCCTTCGGCGCGGAAGGCCCGATCATCATGACCGGCGGCGCCTTCGGCTCGCTTTTGGCGCAGTTCCTCAAGCTCACCGCCGACGAGCGCAAGACCTTGCTGGTGGCGGGCGCCGCATCCGGCATGGCGGCGACGTTCAACGCGCCCTTCGCCTCGATCCTGCTCGCCGTCGAACTGCTGCTGTTCGAATGGCGGCCGCGCAGTTACCTGCCGGTGGCCGCGGCGGTGTGCGTGGCCACGGTGCTGCGCATGGCGCTGCTCGGCAGCGGACCGATCTTTCCGGTGCCGGTGGCGGCGCCGCTGCTGACGCCGGGCGAATACCTGCTGTGCGCGGTCGCGGGCCTGAGCGGCGGCCTGCTCGCCTGGCTGGCGACCGGGCTGGTGTATTTCTCCGAGGACACGTTCAAGAAACTGCCGATCCACTGGATGTGGTGGCCGGCGCTCGGCGGACTCGTCATCGGCGCCGGAGGCCTCATCGAACCGCGCGCGCTGGGCGTGGGCTACGACGTCATCCAGACATTCCTCGCCGGCCAGGCAAGCGTCGCGCTGATCCTCGGCATCCTGATCGTCAAGACGCTGATCTGGTCACTGTCGCTGGGTTCCGGCACTTCCGGCGGCGTGCTCGCGCCCGTCTTCATGATCGGTGCCGCGCTGGGCGCGTCACTGGCCCATGTCTTCCCGCACGTGGCGCCGGGCTTCTGGGCGCTGGTGTGCCTGGCGGCGGTGGTCGGCGGCGTGATGCGCTCGCCCCTGACCGGCGTGATCTTCGCCCTGGAGCTGACCCACGACTGGAGCGCGATTCTGCCGCTGACCATCTCCGCGAGCAGCGCCTACGCGCTGTCCGTGCTGGTGCTGCGGCGCTCGGTCTTGACCGAAAAAGTGGCGCGCAAGGGATTCCATCTCACGCGCGAATACTCGATCGATCCCCTGGAGGTATTGCTGGTCCGCGAGGTGATGCAGCGCGATTTCATCAGTTTCCGTCTCGGCACCGCGCTGTCCGAAGCCGCCGCCGGATTCGCTGCCTCGCACCGTAAGCTGCGCGACGCGCTCAATCGCCAGCGCATCTATCCGGTGCTGGACGAAGACGGGATGTTGAGAGGCATCGTGACCCGCCGCGACATGCTCGACGCGGCGCTGTCCGGCGGTACCGCGCCCATCGAGTCCATCATGCTGCGCGAACCGGTCGTCTGCTATCCCGACATGACCTTGCGCGAAGCCGCCAACCTGCTCGCCGAACGACGCGTGACGCGCGTGGTCGTGGTCGAGCGCCAGACGCCGCACAAGGTGATCGGCCTGCTCACCGTGGTGCAAATCCTGGAAGGCCGGTTGCGCGATCTGGAAGAAGAACGCGTGCAGGAGCGAGTGCTCGACGTGCGGCGCATCCTGTCTTTCGGCGGCGGCCGCCTGCGCGTTCGAAGCTGAAAAAGAGCAAGTCCGGGCCACCGCGCTCGCCGGCCGAGGGAGTTCGGACCGCCGCCCCCTTGGATCTGCGCCCGGCGATGGCCGCCACGACGCGCAAGTCTCAGGGGGATTCCAGAGCGCGCAAGCCGGTGCGATAGCGCTCGGCGTTGTCGAGATAGACGCGGTTGGCGTAGGCGATGTAACGGCGCTCCGCCTCGTCGAGCTCGCGCACCACCTTGGCGGGGCGGCCCATGAGCAGCACGCCGTCGGGGAAACGCTTGCCCTCGGGCACCAGACTGCCGGCGGCGACGATCGACTGGCTGCCGATCACCGCGCGGTTGAGCACCACGCTGCCCATGCCGATCAGCGTGCGGTCGCCGATGGTGCAGCCGTGCAGCATCACCAGGTGGCCAACGGTCACGCCGCGGCCGATGACCAGCTTCAAGCCCGGATCGGTGTGCAGGATCGAACCGTCCTGCACGTTGGATTCCTCGCCCACGATCAGCTCGTCGTTGTCGCCGCGCAGCACGCAGTTGAACCAGACGCTGGCGCGCGACTTCAGGATCACCGAGCCGATCAGGGTCGCGTTGGCCACGACGAAGGCATCCGGCGCGATCTGCGGCCGGCGATCATCCAGGGCGTAGAGCATGGATCTCCTCGGGCGGAGCTTCAGCCGGCCAGCAGCGCGGCGATCTTGCGGGCGCTGGGTTTCTCGATCACCCCGCGCTCGCACACGATCGCGTCGATCAGCTCGGCGGGCGTCACGTCGAACACCGGGTTGTAGGCGTCCTGCCCTTCCGGGGCCACTTTCTCGCCGCGGAACTCGGTCAGCTCGCGCGGCTCGCGCTCCTCGATCGGAATGGCCTCGCCGTAGGGGCAGTCGGGATCGAAGGTCCCGGACGGCGCCACCACCATGAACTTGACGCCGTGCTGCCGGGCGGCCACCGCCAGCATGTAGGTGCCGATCTTGTTGGCGGTGTCGCCGTTGGCGGCGATGCGGTCGGCGCCGACGATGACCCAGTCGATCCGTTGGCGTTTCATCAGATGCGCAGCCGCGCCGTCGGCGACCAGCCGGGCGGGAATGCCCTCGCGCTGCAACTCCCAGGCGGTGAGCCGCGCGCCCTGCAGCCAGGGCCGCGTCTCGGTGTGATAGACCTGCGCCACCCGGCCCTGGGCGTAAGCCGTGCGGATCACGCCCAGCGCGGTGCCGTGGCCGCCGGTGGCGAGCGCGCCGGTATTGCAATGCGTGAGCACGGTCGCCTTCTCGGGAAGCAGCTCGGCGCCCAGCTCGGCCATGTGCAGGTTCTGCGCCAGGTCCTCGGCGTGGATGCGTCTGGCTTCCGCTTCCAGCGCCGCGGCATCGGCACCGCCCATCCATAGGCTGCGCAGCCGCGCCAGGGCCCAGCGCAGGTTGACCGCGGTCGGACGCGAAGCCTCGAGCACGCTCGAAGCCAGCTCGAAGCTGCTGGGACTCTCCCGCACCGCCAGCACCACGCCGTAGGCGGCGACGATGCCGATGGCCGGCGCTCCGCGCACCGCCATGCCGCGGATGGCCGCGGCCACTTCCTCGGCGCTGCGGCAGTCCAGATAGCGCTCCTCCCGCGGCAGGGCGCGCTGGTCGAGCAGGCGCAGGCGGTCGCCGAGCCACTGGATCGGCTGGACCGTGCTGACGGCAGGCGCGCTTGTCATCGGGGGCTGGCGACGGTTCTAATGGCGGCATTCTACCCGCTGCCCGTGCCGTTTACGTCCATGCAGACCAT
>Ga0070740_10004663_pt1 | contig 13301 bp, 11 predicted proteins | sample Coa_R2_FD_67286 | JGI IMG/M metagenome (GOLD analysis project Ga0070740, IMG submission 67286) | Surface soil microbial communities from Centralia Pennsylvania, which are recovering from an underground coalmine fire - Coalmine... | ecosystem: Environmental > Terrestrial > Soil > Unclassified ...
GGCCGACCATGAGGCCGGCAACGAAGACAGCGAGAATAGCAAAGAGCAGCATCCCGTATAGTCCGGATCCCGCGCCGCCGAATACGACTTCCCCGGTCTGCATGTTGAACAGCTCTATCAAGCCCCCGAGCGGGGTATAGCTGTCATGCATGCCGTTGACGCTTCCATTGCTGGCCGCCGTCGTGGCGACTGCCCACAAGGCCGAGCTGGCGATGCCATTGCGAACCTCCTTCCCTTCCATATTTCCGCCAGCCTGCACGGAAGTGGCCTCTAGCTGCACTCCCATCTTTCCATCCATAGGATTGCCGGCCTGCTCTGCCAGGTAGCAGACAAACACTCCGGATAGAAACAGCACGCTCATGGCGGCGAACAGGGCCCACCCTTGTCGGGTATCTCGAATCATCATTCCAAAAGTGTAGGTTAGAGCCGCCGGTATCAGTAGAATGTAAAGCGCTTCGAAAAAGTTCGACAGCGGCGTCGGATTTGCGAAAGGGTGAGATGTGTTTGCATTAAAAAACCCGCCGCCGTTCGTGCCGAGCTCTGCAATCGCAGTCTGGGAGGCCGCTGGACCTTGTGCAATGACTTGCGCTCTACCCTCAAGCGTTGTCGCTGATGTGTAGTTCTGGAAGTTCTGGATTACGCCCTGAGAGCATATAAACAGCGCCCCGATCAACGACAGAGGCAGCAAAATATACAGAGTCCCTCTGGTCAGGTCAACCCAGAAGTTTCCGATGGTTCGCTGCTGCCTGCGGACAAATCCCCGGGTCAGCGCGATCGCAACAGCCATGCCCGCCGCGGCTGAAACAAAGTTCTGAACCGTGAGGGCAGTCATCTGGACGAAGTAACTTAATGTCGTCTCGCCTCCATACGCCTGCCAGTTTGTATTGGTTAGGAAGCTCACCGCCGTGTTAAAAGCGAGGTCCGGCGTGGCCTGGGCGGCGCCAAACCCTCTCGGATTTAGCGGAAGCAGACCTTGAAGTCGCTGAATCGCATAGTTGAAGCCAAAGCAGATCAGGCTGAACGCGAGCAGGGAGCCCGTGTACTCCATCCAGGCTTGTTCTCGTCTTTCATCCACGCCGCTGAGCTTGTACAACAGCCGCTCCGCAGGACGAAGCATCGGATGCAAAAAGGTCTTACGGCCCTCATACACTCGGGCCATAAAGGCTCCGAGAGGCTTGGTTAATAGCAGCAACGTCAGGAAGTAGGCAATGACTTGAAACACGCCAATAGCTGTCATACGGCCGTCTCAAAACCGATCTGGTCGAAGCAGGGCATAAATGAGATATACAAATAACAGCGCCGCAGCAACTCCTGCGATCAGATAATCCATTTCCGCTCTCTCACAACTTGTCACAAGCTCTGGCGAACAGCCAGACCGCGAAGAAGAATACGACTGCGACCAACGCGTAGAACAGGTCAAGCATCTCTGTTCCGCTCCGGAAACGCAAATATCACCTGGTGACCTGCCTGGCGCAGTTTCTTAGCCATGGCCTTCTCGGCTGTGGGCCGCCACGTATGGCGCCCGCCAATCACAACCAGGGAGCAAGGCTTGAGCTTACGGGCCAACACAGTCTCGGCGTCGCGGCACAGGCAGATCTCGACCAGAGTCTCGGTTGTTTGCCCGGCTGCGACGTCATGAAACCGTCGTTCGGTGAACTCCTCAAGCGCCGGCGGACTCGTCAATGGAAGTGGATACGGAACCACCTGAGGAACGAGAAGCCGGATGCGGCCGTCCAAGTCGCGCGCCAGTTCGGAAGCTCGCTGCAACGCCAACAATGTCGCGGGAATGGATGTGAAGATCACGTTCAATTCAAGGCGACTCTCGTCACCCCCGGCCGGCGCATCTGGCTGGACGGACCCTTGCCAGAGTCGCCTTTCAAAAACCACGGCCAATTCGGATTCGCCTTCCATCGCGCTCAAGCGCCCGTTGTCAGATTAGGGCGCCAGCCGTAAGGAAGTGATAGAAAAAGTGTGAGGATTCTATAAAGAGGATTCGGGCATTCGGAAGCGGTAACCCACCCACGGCTCGGTGAGGATGTGCTGCGGCTTGTCCGGCGTCAGCTCGATTTTTCGGCGCAACTGCTTGATGAACACGCGCAAATATTCGGACTGATCGCCATAGTCAGGCCCCCACACCGCCTGAAGCAATTCCCGGTGAGGAATGGCCCGGTTGGGGTGTAGCACAAAATATCGCAACAGCTCGAACTCCTTCGGCGTGAGCCGGACTTCCTTCCCGCCGGCGACGACTCGCCGCGTCTGAAAATCAACCTCAACCTTGCCCAGCGCGAGCCGTTGCGGGCCGGCATTCGGCGGCGCCGGGACGCGTCTCAGAGCGGCCCGGATCCGCGCCAGCAGCTCCGGCGTGCTGAACGGCTTGGTAATGAAATCGTCGGCCCCCGCATCGAGGGCTGCTACCTTGTCCTGCTCGGTGTTCCGCACGGTGAGCATAATGATAGCCAGGTCCGAGGCGGCGCGCACCGCCTTGCAGGTCTCTAAACCCCCCAGGCCCGGCATGTTCATGTCGAGCAGCATCAGATCGTATTTGCTTTCCCGCAGCAGCTCCTGCGCCTCCTCTCCGGTTCGCGCGTCTTGCACCTCGTATCCCGCATTGGACAGAGTCATCTTCATCACTCGTCGGATCTGCGGATCATCATCGACCACCAGGATGCGGCCCGCGCTCATTCTGACTCTCCAGCTCCCTCCACCGGAAGCGAGAACCGGAAAACCGATCCTCCGCCTGACCGGCTCTCCACCCAGATCTCCCCGCCATGGGCGTGAACGATTTCGCGCGCGATGGCCAGGCCAAGACCTGCGCCGGGGATCTGGTTGTTGCAGGAGTCCCGTCCGCGATAGAACTTCTCGAACACGCGCGGCTGCTCCGCCTCAGGGATCCCGGGACCGCGGTCGGCGACGCTTACCGTGAGAGATTCACCGCGCCGCTCAGCCCGGATCGAAATCAGGGAGCGGGCCGGCGAATACTTGATAGCATTGTCGATGAGTTGACGAACCGTCAGCGCGATCAGTTCAGCGTCGGCCGATAGATCTGGCAGATCCTGCGGAACCGCAATCTTGATATCGCTGTCTCTCAGCGCCGGCTTCATGCTCTCAACAACCCGCGCCACAATCTCGCCGATCGAACATTGTTCCCGGTTCAACCGCACACTGCCGGCTTCGAGGCGCGCCATTTGAATTGCATCACTGATCAATCCGTTCAGACGGTCTGCCTCTTCATCGATGATTGCAAGGAAACCTCTCTGCCGCTCCAACCGCGACAGGTCGCTGGAGAGCAGCGCCGTTGTGGCCGCCTTGATGGTGGTGAGCGGAGTCTTGAATTCGTGGGCGATCGCGTCAAGCAGCGTTGATTTGAGCTCCTCACTTTGCCGGGCCGCTTCTGCTCTGCTGGCCGCCTCTTGGGCCCGAGCCCGCTCTAAGCCAATGGCCACGAGATTGACCAGGCTCTGCAGCGCGGAGTCCGAAAGCTCGACGCCAAAAATCCCCAGGCTCCCGATTGGCTCAGCGCCAAGTCGGATCGCGGTGATCAGCGTTCCGCTCTCTGTATTCTGAAAAAATGTTCCCTGCACAGCCGCTTGCTTGAGCCGGTCATCCAAATTCGGGAAATCTTCTGGCCCGGATCGGTAAAGGCTTCCCGTCGCGCCATCATATAGAGCCACAGCGCGAGCGCCAAAGCTTTGAGACACTTGGTCGGCGAGTCGCCGCGGAACCGACTCAAGCGGCTCCGCCAAAAGGATGGACCGGCTCAGTGCGTACAGCTTCTCCACCTCCTGCTGGCGATTCTGGGCTTCCAGCGCCCGCCTGCGAATCTGGGCTGAAAGTTGGCTGGCCGTGATCCCTGTGGCCAGAAACGCGAACAGCGCTACCCAGTTCTGAGGATCCGCAATAGTGAGTGTGCCAATCGGCGGCAAGAAGAAAAAGTTTAAGCAGAGGACGGAGGCAATTGCGCCCACAATGGCCTCGACGAGCCCCCACCGCGCCGCAATGAACAGAATCGCGACCAGGTAGGCGAATCCAGCGGTTGTGGAGTTCACAGAGACGAGGCGAAAGAGGGCAAACGTCAGCGCCGCTATAGCTGCCAGCACGATAGCGATACGCGGAGTTTTGCTTCGCATGCGTTGCAGCCTGCTAGAAACAGCTTAACTTCGCGATGTCTGGCGGGTTGAATCAGAGGCAGGCCCGGATCAGGACGCCTGCATCCGATTGCGACGCCTGCGGACCCAGCCTTCCTTGACCACCTGCCGCGCGCGGCCCAGCGCGAGCGCTTCTGGCGGCACCGGCTCGGTCACCACCGACCCCGCCCCGATATAACTGTTGGCCCCGACTTCAACGGGCGCAACCAGCGTCGAATTGCTTCCCACAAACGCTCCCTCGCCGATCTTAGTCGGATGCTTTCGCACGCCGTCGTAATTGCACGTGATCGTCCCGGCCCCGATGTTGACTCCGGCGCCAATATCGGCGTCCCCGAGATAGGCGAGATGGCTGGCTTTGGCGCAGGCCCCGAGCCGGGTCTTCTTGAGCTCGACGAAATTCCCGATGTGTGCGTCGCGTTCGACCTGCGCGCCCATCCTCAGCCGCGCGTAAGGCCCTACGCGTGCGCCGGTCTCAATGCGCGAATCGGCGATGCTCGTGTACGGGGCCACCTCGACGCGGTCTGCGAGCCGCGAATTTGCGATCACCGATCCCGCCCCGATACGGCAGTCCTCGCCGATGACCGTGTCGCCGGTGATGCGCGTGAAAGGCTCGATAATGGTATCGATCCCAATCCGCACCGGCGCATCGATCACCACTGTTTCCGGCTTCTCGATGGTGACGCCCCCGGCCATCAGCTCGCGGGCTTTCCGTTCGCGCAAAATCCGGTCCACTTCGGCCAGCTCGATGCGGGTGTTGATGCCGAGCAGTTCCTGCGGATTATCGATCTCCAGCGCCGCGACGCGGTGGCCCGCGCGATTGAGAATTTCCGCCAGATCCGTCAGATAATATTCGCACGCCGGGTTGTCCGGCCGGATCTCGCCGACATAGCGCCACAAAAGCTCCGAGCGGAAGCAATAGATCCCCGAATTGATCAGACGAACCGCAAGTTGCTCGGTGGTCGCCGCCTTTTGCTCCACAATCGCCCTGACGTTGCCCCCTTCATCCAGCAGCACGCGGCCGTATCCCGTCGGGTCGTCGAGCCGCGTCGTAATCAGCGTGGCCGCAGCATCCGAGCGCTCCTGCGCGCAGCGCAATCTCTCGAGCGTGTCCGCGGAGAGAAGTGGGCAGTCGCCATACAGCACCATCACCAGCCCGGAGTCGCCTTCGAGCGCGTCACGGCACATCATCACCGCGTGTCCTGTGCCCTTCTGTTCGGTCTGCTTCGCGAACCGCACGCCCTTTGGCTCAAGTGTCGCAATCACCTCGTCCGCCTGGTGACCGACCACGACCACAACCCGGTCGGGCGACGTAATTCCGAGCGCCGCGTTTGCGACATGCTCCACCAGCGTCAAACCCCCGGCCCGGTGCAGCACCTTGGCGCGCTTCGATTTCATGCGGGTGCCCAGACCCGCCGCCAGAATGACAACGTTCGTGCTCATTGTTTCTCTCGCCGCTCAGGCGGAACGGCCTATTTCCTCGGACACATCAACCCCTTGCGTCCGTCTGCATTCCCCTGCCGGTGAATGGCCTTGCCGGCATCTGCTAAGACACTTTGGCCCGGATTCCAGCGGCGCGATGCAGTTTGCGCCGCCGCCCTTCGGCCGCAAGCTCGACCGCGATGCGAGCCGTCGCCTCCGGGTCGTGCCGTACCAGTCCGTTCTCTCCCAGCAGGTCTGCGCCGATAACGCGGATGCCCATGGCTTCCAGCTTGTGCGTGTCGTTCACAACCGGCTGGGCCTGTTCCAGCTCATACTTGCGGATCAGAGCCGGACGAATGCGCCCCGTGTTCACCACTGCGTAATCGATCAGCGGAATCTTCGCGTGCTTGTAGATCGCTTTGACGTGATCGGATGCGTTAAATCCGGTTGTCTCTCCAGGCTGCCACATCAGATTCACAAAGTAGGCCTTCAGCGCGGGTGAGTTCCGAATGGCCTCCGGAATGCCCTCCACCAGGAGGTTCGGAACAACGCTGGTGAACAGCGATCCCGGGCCCAGCGTAATCAGATCGGCTTGAGCGATTGCCGCCAGCGTCTCCGGTAGAGGACGACACCGCCGCGGTCTCAGACGCACCGATTCAATACGTCCCCGGGTCCGGCTAATCCGACTCTCGCCACGAACGGTCCGGCCGCTTTCCAGACGCGCTTCCAGAGTCACATTCGCAGCCGTCGATGGATAGATATGACCTTTGCTTGCAAGAACTTCTGAGGATAACTTCACCGCTTCCGCGAAGTCGCCCGTCAAATGGTTGAGCGCCGTCAGGAACAGGTTCCCGAAGCTGTGCCCTTTCAGTCCACGGCCATTGGAAAATCGGTATTGGAACAGCCGCGAGAGCAGCGCCTCATCCTCAGACAGCGCGACCATGCAGTTGCGGATATCGCCCGGAGGGAGCACGTCGAAATCGCGGCGCAAGCGGCCAGAACTGCCGCCATCGTCCGTTACAGTCACAATCGCCGCCACCTCGATGGCCGGCAGCTCCGGATGCTCGTACGCCATCGGGTCGCGGCGGACGTATCGCTTCAACCCGCGCAGCAGGGTCGAGAGTCCTGTTCCGCCTCCAATGGAAACGATTCGGAGCGGCCCGGAATCATGCGTATCTGCTTCTGGAATATTGCCCTCCACGATTTAGAATCGCATGCCCAGAATCTCATGGCGATCGCTCTGAACCAGATAGGCGAAAGGACATATTCGTACCAGTACGCGCGCTTTGACCCCCGACTCCGCGATTACCGCTTCCGAAAATGTTCAGTGGAGAGTTTCAGGCAGCTTGGTCGTCGTCCTCGTAGACGCTGACAGATTCGAGGTCCTCTGCCTCGAACACCTGGTCGCAATCCAGGCACCGGACGTAATCTACGCCTTCTTGCCGCGCCAGAATTTCTGTTCTCTTGTGCTCACACGCCAGCATAAAAACTGAAAGAGTTACTCCCTATTCTATTCGGCTCGCAGATGCTGTCAAGCCCCCGTAGAAGCTATCCCCGCGGCCCGCCTGGCTAGCGCTTCCGCAGCCTGTAATCCTCCACGGCTGGCATCCGTACAACCCGGCACATCTCGTGCAGCCGCGAACGTGCACGCGCGCCAATCACTTCGCTCAACGTCTTCCGGTACACCGTGGTGTTGCCGACTCTATAGTCCGGAATCTTATCCTCGTCGGGCACGTTGGTGGTCGCAATCAGCGGTTTGCGGTTGTTGCAGCGGTGCGTAATGATTGACGTCACCGTGTCCTCCACCCATTCGGTGACGCGGTGCGCGCCCAGGTCGTCGAGCAGGAGAATCTCGGCCTCGAGCGCCTGTCGGTACGCTTCACGGTCGCTCGATCCCGAAGCCGGATCATAGCCGGTCCGGATCTTGTCGAGCAGAGTCTGGTAGTCGAAAAATAGACCGTCGAAACCCCGGGCGATGAGCGCCCGCATTGCGGCTACGGCGAGATGCGTCTTGCCCACCCCCGGATCTCCGATCAGCAACAACCCGGGACGGTCCGGGTTGGGGAATTCGCGAACAAAATTCTTTACGGTCAACAGCGCCGTCGCCAGCGCCGACCGCGCCGTCGGATTGTCAGAAGGCAGAACAAAGTTCTCGAAAGATGATTCGCGGTAGAGCAGGGGAATGCCCGATGCCGCCTCAATGCGCTGCGCCCGCGTGGCCAGCACGCACCCGCAGCGTTCCGCTCCCGATACGCCATCGCGCTCGATGATGCGCCAGCCCGATCCGCCGCAATGCGGGCACGGCGCCGCGGAACCGGCAGCTTCGCGCGGCGCGCCTCGATCGTGCATTTCAGGCATCAGTGTACTATTCAATGACGATGAGCGGTTCGCCAGCCGCGACCGTATCGCCTTTTTTCGCCGAGATTTGAACCACAACGCCCGCCTTGGCTGCCTTGAGTTCGTTCTGCATTTTCATCGCTTCAACCACCATCAGTCCGGTCCCCGCCTCGACCCGGTCTCCCTCACGCACCAGCACTCCGATCACCTTGCCCGGCATCGGTGCGCTGATGGTTTGGCGGCCATGGCCGATCCCCGCCCGGCGATCGCGGGCCCAACTGCGCGGGTCCCGGATTTCCACAGCCGAGCTCTGACCTCCCAGGTCAACTGAAAAGACGCCGCCCGGACCGGCGATCACCTTCGTCTCGTAACTGCGGCCCTCGATGAGTATCGAAAACCTGCCCGGTTCCGTCTCGACGACGGATGCCGAGCCCTCCACCGTCGCTCCATTTGCGACATAGCGCAGCCGCCATTCTTGTCCGTTCGGGTGAAGCTCCAGTTCGCCCGGGCGGCCGTCGATCGAAACCAGCACTTTCATTGCAAAAGGCGCGCCCGTCCCTCGGCCAGCCAGCGGCTCTCCGCAGCCGGCGTTTCCGCCCGTTCCCGGCCGTTCCGCCTCGAAAACAGGACCGCCGCCAGAGCGGATACCGCTTCGCTTTCAACCGTCAGCGCCGCACGCACAGGCTGCCGGCGGCGGAAGAATTCGTCAATAAAGGCCGTATGCAGGTTCCCGGCGCGGAATTCTGAATCGTCCAGGATCTGCCGGAAGAAGCTCAAATTCGTCTTGATGCCCGCCACGTAATATTCGGCAAGCGCTCTCTGCATGCGCGAAATCGCCACATCCCGCGAAGTCCCCCACACCGCCAGTTTAGCCAGCAGCGGATCGTATTCCACTGGAACCTCCCACCCTGCGTATATGCCGCTGTCCAGCCGGATTCCCGGGCCTGCGGGCTCTTGCAATTGCAGAATACGGCCCGGCGAAGGAAGAAAATTATTTTCCGGATCCTCCGCGTAGATGCGACACTCCAGAGCGTGGCCCCGCCAGCGCACATCGTCTTGCCGGAACGGCAGCCGGCCTCCTGCCGCCACGAGAACCTGCAAATGCACAAGATCGTAGCCGGTCACCAGCTCCGTGACGGGATGCTCCACCTGCAAGCGCGTGTTCATCTCGAGGAAATAAAAACGGCCGTCGTCATCCACCAGAAATTCCATGGTGCCGGCGTTGTAATAACCGGCGCTTCTTGCGATGCGCACCGCCGCTTCCCCCATTTCGCGCCGCAGTTCCGGACGCCCGGCGACCAGCGGCGAAGGGCACTCTTCAATCACCTTCTGATGCCGCCGCTGAATCGAGCACTCCCGCTCGCCGAAATACACAAGATTTCCGTGGCGATCCCCCAAGATCTGGATCTCGATATGGCGCGGGCGTTCGAGCGCCTTCTCGATGTACACCTCGCCGTTGTTAAACGCCCGCTCGGCCTCGCTTCTGGCATCGCGCAGCGCAGATTCCAACTCGCCTTCGGAGCGGACCAGCCGCATGCCCTTGCCGCCGCCGCCAGCCGCCGCCTTCAACAGCACCGGGTAGCCAATGCCCGCCGCGATACGGCGCGCCTCCGCGCCTCCGGCGACCGGCTCGCGCGTCCCTGGCACAACCGGCGCCCCTGCCAGAGCGGCGACTCTCCGGCCGGCCGTCTTCGACCCCATAGCGCGAATCGACGCCGCCGAAGGGCCGATGAACACGATGCCTTCCTGCTCGCAGGCTTCTGCGAAATCAGGGTTTTCGCTGAGAAAACCGTAGCCGGGGTGGATCGCTTCAGCGCCGGTCTCGCGCGCCGCTGCGATGATCCGCTCGATGCGAAGATAACTTTCTTTGGACGGCGCTGGCCCGATGCGCACCGCTTCGTCCGCCATGCGAACGTGCAGAGCCGCGCGGTCCGCATCCGAGAACACCGCAACCGTCCGGATATCCAACTCGCGCAGACCGCGAATCACCCGCACCGCGATCTCGCCGCGGTTGGCGATGAGCACCTTTCGAAACATCCTGCTCAGGCGGGTTCGTCGGATACTCGGACCAGCAGCTTGCCGATGTTTGCGCCATCAAACAGCCGGTTCAGCGCGGCGGGCGCGGCGCGCAGTCCTTCCACCATATCGATCCGGTATTTCAGCTTGCCCTCTTTGAGCCAGGGCACGATGGCGGAGGCGGCCTCCCCAAACCTCGATGCGTAATCCAGCACGAGGAATCCTTGAACTCGGGCGCGCTTGATCAGAATATTGATAAAGTTGGCCGGCCCCGTCGGCGGCGCTTCCGCGTTGTACTGTGAGATCAGGCCGCACAAGGCCACTCGCCCGTAGAGGTTCAGCCGGTCCAAAATGGCCTCCAGAATGGGGCCGCCAACGTTCTCAAAATCAATATCGATTCCGTCCGGACACGCGGACTTGAGCGCCTCCCGAACGTCTTGTTTCTTATAGTTCACGGCGCTGTCGAATCCAAGCTCCTGCGTGATCCAGGCGCATTTTTCATCCGACCCGGCGATGCCCACAACCCGGCATCCGGCGATCTTGCCCATTTGTCCGGCCAGGGACCCGACCGCGCCGGCGGCGGCCGTGACCACCAGCGTTTCCCCTGGTTTCGGACGCGCGACGTCCATCAGGCCAAAGTATGCCGTATACCCGATATGCCCCATCGCCCCAAAGTATGCCGTAAGCGGGAGCCCGGGAATGCGCGGCGCCTTCGTCCACCCGCTGGCGTCGCCGGCGTAATATTCCTGCCAGCCGCCCAGACCCTGAACGATATCGCCCGGCGCAAAGTCCCGGTTCTTGGATTCCTCGACCACGCCCAGCGTGATGCCGCGCATCACCGCCCCGAGCGGCACGGCGGGCATGTAGGTGTCCATCCCCATCCACCCGCGGTTGGTCGGATCAAGCGACAGGTAAATAATCCGAACCAGAATTTCGCCATCCCGGATTGCCGGCGTGGGCGCCTCACGCCACTCGAAATCCGATTCCTTCGCCCGGCCTTGCGGCCGGGCGATCAGACGCCATTGACCATTGTTGGTTTGCACTGTTCGTTCCCGTCGTTTCTTGCTACTCTCAGATTGTATGCCGCGCCGCATCCAGGGCGCTTCTCTCGCTGCTAGGGCGCGCCCGATTCCGGAGGACCAGGAGATGGCCGCCCCCGGCATGAAAGACTCATTGCGCCAGCGCGGGGTCCGGCTCACGCGCCAGCGCCAGATCCTTCTCGATCTGATCGATCAGTCCGGGGAGCATCTCGACGCCGAACGCTTGTACGCTATGGCCCACGAACGCGATCCCAAACTGAACCGCGTCACCGTGTACCGTACGCTGAAGCTGCTCAAAGAAGGCGGTCTCGTGGATGAGCTGGATCTCATGCATCACTCCGGAGACCAGCATTACTACGAGACCCGGCTGAAGCAGGAACACGCCCACGTCATCTGCCTCCGCTGCGGCAAGGTCGAGGAGTTCTTTGGCGAGCCCTTGCAGCGCCTGCGGCGGCAGGTGGAATCGCATTTCGGTTTTCAAATTCTTCTGGCGCGAACCGAGATCGGCGGCTACTGTTCCCATTGCCAGGCGCTCCGCGCCAAAGAGGTCCAGCAGATTACCGAAGACCACGGCGAGCATGAGCCTAGGCGCCACAAACCGGTGCGGAGCGCCTGATGTCGTTATCCGGTCCGCTGGAGCGCGGGCCGGCGGCGGATGGCCGGGAATCCAAAGCCGCCGATAAGCGACCCGCGCTCCTGATCGTCGTCAATCCTTCCGGGAATCGCACCCGCATGCCGCTCGCCAGCGTTCCCTTCACGATTGGCCGGCACGCCGACAACGACCTGGTGCTCCGCGACAATCGCATATCGCGCACCCACGCGCGCATTGTCCGCGAAGGCGATGACTACGTCATCGAGGACCTCAAGAGCCGGCACGGAACGTGGGTCAATGGCGACCGCGTCTCGCGCCGCGCGCTGCGAAACTCGGATCGGATCGAATTCGGCTTTCAAGACTCCTACAAGATCACCTTCACCTACGAAGAGCACGATCTCAACCGCCTGCTCGATCAATTGCAGCCGCCCCAGCGCGCCCCCAGCAATCTGGGGAAATTGCGGGCGCTCGTGGAAGTCGCGCGCGCGCTGCAAACGTCGCTGTCCACCGATGACGTGCTCACCGCCGTGGTGGATGCGGCGCTCGCCGTCACCGGCGCCGAGCGCGGGTTCCTGATGCTGCGCAAAGACGGCGATCTCGACATCACCGTGGCTCGCGACCGCCGCGGCTCTCCGCTCGGCCGCAGCGAGCTGAAGGTCCCCATGAGCGTCATCAACCGCGCGCTGCGCAGCCGTCGCGAGCTGCTGTCCATGAATTTCGATCCGCTCGAAGAACAGGGGATTCGTCCGGAAACCTCCATCGCCAACCTCGAGCTGAGAAGCGTGGTCTGCGTTCCGCTGGTGCGCGTTCGAACCGGCAGCTCGGAAGAAACCGCCATCCTCTCCAACGTGAATGAAACCGTGGGCCTCTTGTATATGGACTCCCGGCAGGGCGCGGCCGACCTCTCGGCAGGCAATCGCGAGTTGCTGCAAACCCTCGCCCTCGAGGCCTCCACCATTCTCGAGAATGCGCGGCTGCTCGAACAGGAGCGCGCCAAGCGGCGCCTGGAAGAGGAACTGGACATCGCCCGCCAGATCCAGACCGGCCTGCTGCCCCCGCAGCTCCCTTCAAACGGCTGGTTTCGCGCCGCCGGCTCGAGCACGCCCTCGCACCAGGTCGGCGGCGATTACTTCGATGTGCGCAAGCTCGACGAGAATACGTGGTCGGCGGTGATTGCCGACGTCTCGGGCAAGGGCGTAAGCTCGGCCTTGCTCGCTGCGCTCTTGCAGGGGGCCTTTATGCTGGCCTCCCACAGCCCCGGCGCGATCGAGTCGCTGATGTCGCGAGTCAACGCCTACTTGTATGACAGAACCAAGGGCGAGAAGTACGCGACCGTCTTCTATTGCACGGTGGAGGCCTCCGGCCGCCTGCGGTGGTCCAATGCGGGCCACTGCACGCCCATCCTGCTGCATCCGGACGGGCGTTTGCGGACGCTGCGCACGACAGGCTTGCCCCTCGGCATGCTGGAATCGGCCGCCTACCAGGTGGAAACCGTGGATCTCGAGCCCGGAGACAAAGTGATTCTGTACACGGACGGCCTGACGGAAGCGGAAAACGCCGAAGGCAAGTTCTTCGGCATGGACGCGCTGAAACAAATGCTGCGCTCGCTCGCTGCGCAGAGTTGCGCCGACTTGCACGAGTCCATCTCCAGAGAGGTCGATGTCTACACCGAGGGCGCCGTGCTGAGCGACGACATCACGCTGCTCGTAATCGAGTACCGCCCGGAGAAGCCGGCGGCCTCGCGCCAGTAAC
>Ga0070740_10004664_pt1 | contig 13299 bp, 10 predicted proteins | sample Coa_R2_FD_67286 | JGI IMG/M metagenome (GOLD analysis project Ga0070740, IMG submission 67286) | Surface soil microbial communities from Centralia Pennsylvania, which are recovering from an underground coalmine fire - Coalmine... | ecosystem: Environmental > Terrestrial > Soil > Unclassified ...
CCGAGATCGGCCGCGGCACCGGCAGCGTCAATCCGCTGGTCGCCGAATGCAACGACAGCTATCTCAACGACCTCCGCGGGCTGTGGGTGCGGCCGGAGCACGTCCTGGCGGCGATCGAGGGGGCGAGCGCGGGGCCGGTGCGCGAGGGTGTGGTGGGCGCGGGCACCGGCATGAGCTGCTACGGGTGGAAAGGCGGGATCGGGACCTCGTCCCGGCGGGTGGACGCGACACGGGGCGGCTACACGCTGGGCGTGCTGGTGCTGGCGAACTTCGGGCGGGCGCGGGACCTGGTGATCGACGGGGTGCGCGTGGGCGAGGTCGTCACACCGCCCCGGCAGCGACTGGCGGCGCCCCCGCCGGCGGGTTCGTGCATCGTGCTGATCGCGACGGATGCGCCGGCCTCGGCGCGGCAACTGGGCCGCCTGGCGCGGCGGGCGCAGACGGGCCTGGCCCGCACGGGCAGCTTCGGCGAGCACGGCAGCGGCGAGTACGCGGTGGCCTGGTCCACGGCGCGCACGGTGCCGCACTGGCCGGCCGGGCCCACCCTGAGCGCGCTCGAGCTGGCGGAGGACGGGCCGGTCGCCGACGCGCTGTTCCAGGCGGTGGTGGAGGCGACGGAAGAGGCGGTGATCGACGCGCTGTTCACGGCGGATACGCTGGACGGGCGCGACGGGCACATCCGTCACGGCTTGCCGGTGGAAGAGGTGCTGGCTCTCCTGGCGGGGAGTGCCGGCCGGCGGTGACCCCTGCGTCGACTCCGGCCGGCCCGCACGGCATCGGGGCGCTGGGGACCGGCAGTCGGGCGGCGGCCTTCACGATCTTTACGGTGGCCGGAGGCAGCGGGGGCCGCACCGGGCGCTGATGAGCGGCAGCGGTGCGCGACTCATGCGGGCGTGGACCGCTCACCCTGGTCCGCGCCCGGTCGCGCCTGTGTCGCTTCACCGTCCGGCGCTCCCTCCGGCAGCAGGCGGCGCCGCCGGAGCAGTTGCTCCAGCTGGGGGAAGCTGATCCCGTGCTCCACGGCGATCTCGGAGGCGTAGCTGCGGCCCCGTGGCGGTCCGCGCCGCATGCGGTAGCTCCGGCGCGGACCCCCGTCCTCGGCGCCGTCCTCGTCGCCGGCGGCTACCACGCTGGCGACGACTCCGTCGCCGGCGGTCTGCGCGTTGATCTCCTCCACCAGCAGGGCCAGCTCATGCAGATGCGTGACGTAGATCGCCCGCGCCCCCAGCAGGTGCAACCCGCGTACGGCGTCGCGGGCCAAACCCAGGGCCTCCACCGTGCTGGTCCCCGCCAGGACTTCATTGAGCAGGATCAAGCTGTGCGGCGTGGCCTGCGCGAAGATCGTCGCCAGGCGCGCGGCCTCGTCATCCAGCCGCCCCTGCCCCACCTGCGCGCGCTCCGCGGCCGGGAAGTGGGTGTAGATCGCATCCACCGGGCTGAGCCGGGCCGCCCGTCCCGGCACGTAGAGCCCGGCCTGCGCCAGCACGTGGGCCAGGCCGATCGCCCGGGTGTAGGTCGTCTTCCCGCCCCGATTAGGGCCGGTCAGGATCCAGACCCGCCCGCTGGAATCCAGCGTGGCGGTGTTGGTGACCACCCGCGCGGCCAGGTCCCCCGGCCCCTCGGCCTGCTCGAGCAGCCGCAGGGCCAGGCTGAGGTTGTAGCACTCCGCGATCGCCGTGCTCCGCTCCGCCAGCGGCGCGACCTGCGGGCGACAGAGGGGCAAGCCGGCCCGCTGCACCCGCGCGATCAGCGCCGCGGCGTGGAGCAGGAGCGCCAGCTCGGGGCCCAGGCCGGCGAGGATGTGGGTCTGGATCGTGGTATAGCGCTCCAGCGCCTCCCCGACGGGGGCGACGACCCGCTCGAGCAGGCGCCGCAGGTCGCGCAGCAGGGCGTTGTCCGTGGCGCCGTCGCCCGGGCGCAGCGGCGTGAGCCCGGCGCGCCCCCCCGCGCGTCCCAACAGGCGCTCGAGCAGGCCGGGCCGTCCCTCCATCCGTTCGGTTTCCAGGGACAGGATCGTGGCCGACTGCGGCAGGAGATCGTCCGAGAGGTTGATGCCGATGGTGACGCCGCGGGCCGCGGTGATCTGCGCGCGCAGGGCGGGGAGATCGGCCTGCAACGCCGGGAAGGGGGGCGTCTCGGCCAGGGCCTTGACGGTCGCCCGCAGGGCCTGCAGGGCGCGGGCCCGCGGGGCGGCCCGATCCAAGGCCTGGCTCAGACTGAGGGTGACGTCGACGAAGAGCTCGAGCGCCACCAGGCGCTGCACAATTCGCTGCACCGGCCCGGCGTCTGGGCCGAGCCGGCGCTCCTGCCCCAGCGCCTCCAGATCGGGCAGGGTGTCCCGAAGCGCCTCGCGCAGCGTCGCGTCGGCCAGCAGATCGTCGACAACCTCGGCGCGATAGGACAGAATTTGGGGGTCGGTGCACAACGCCGTGAGCACCCCGCCCACGAACCGTTCGCGGCGGGGGTCCTGGCCGCTCAGCGCCCGCAGGAGCGGCGCCAGATCCAGGTCGGCGACGGCCTCGGGCGTCAGGGGCGCTCCGGAGCCGGTCCGGGGACCGCAACCCGCCGGCCAGAGGAGGCTGGCAGGTGGTGGCGGTCCCGCTCCGGGGCGCTCGCCCCGAGCGGGTCCCGTCATAGGCGCGGTCCGCCCCTGGCCGCGGCCGTCGCGGCGGGGAGCAGGTGACGACATGGCATAGAGATATAGTGCCAGGTTTTGGGCGAGCGTGCGCCCCCCGCTGCATGACACCGCGCACGTGGAGCGCCGGCGCGTCTCGGACATGATGTCGTGTACAATGCCCTGAGCGCTACCTCGCCGATGGTGCGTCTGCCATCGCGCGTCGGCGTCGCGTTCCATGGCCCGGCTAGGGGGAGGCCGTGATGGCAGCGGGACCGGTTCTGTTCTTGCTGGCGGGCCTGCCGGGGTCCGGCAAGACGACACGCGCGCGAGATCGAGGTCACCCACCGAGCCCCACGGTTGACGCCGGACGAATGGATGATCCCCTTGTTCGGGGAGTCCGAGGCCGGCGGCACGCGCGACATCCTGGAGGGACGCCTGGTCTGGCTCGCCGAGGCGTTGGGCGCCCAGGCATCCGTGCTCTATCTGGCGGTTGACCCACCGACACAGCTCGCGCGGATCGCCGCGCGCTGCCGGATCGCACCGGCAGCCAGCCCAGGATAATGTCGCCGCCAGGGCGGCCCCTTCCATATTGCCTGCCTCGTCCGCGTGTACCGCGTCATACCCCGGCTTGCGCATCTCGCCCAGGATGCGCCGGATGATCGCCTCCTCGCGGTTGGGGGTGCTCTCGATGCGCAGGAGATCCCGACAGTAGGACGGTAACGCGGTGGTATCAGATACCATTGGCCTGCCCTCACGGGACTGGCTGTACGGCAGCCACCTCGCCGTGATGTCCGACGTACTCCTTTACGGTTGGTGGGGCAAAGCCGAGTCGCTTGCTCGTGCGCAGGCCATACCCGTGGCACGCCTCCGCCATCTTGACCGCACAGGCCACCCCGTCGAGGACGGGCACGCCCAATTCGCGCTCGAGTTCCTTGTCCAGGTGGGCCAGTCCGGCACATCCCAACAGCAGCACCTCGGCATCGTCGTCCTCGATGGCCCGCCGCCCGGCGGCGGCGAAGAGAGTGTGGGTCACGGCCACGTCGTCGTCCAGGGCGAGGATGGGCAGGTCGACGGTGCGCACCGAGGCACACCGCTGTTCCAGGCCGTATCGCCGGACGAGTTCGAGCGTTCCCGGCTTGCTCCGTGCCGGGGAGGTGAGGATCGAAAAGCGATGGCCCAGGGTGCAGGCCATCAACATGGCCGATTCCGCGATGCCGAAGACGGGGATAGGGAGCGCCTCGCGCGCCGCATAGAGGCCCGGGTCGTCGAAGCAGGCGATCACGCAGGCATCGAACCCGGCTCCCCGATCACGCAGGACCTCGAGCGTTGCCTCGGCGGCCACGACGCCGTCGAGATATCCCTCGACCGAGCGCGGGCCGCGCGGCGGCTGCAGCGTCACGATCTCGGTCCCGGGGCCGGCGTAGAGATGTGCCGCCTGGTCGATCGTGCGCGTCATGGCTTCGCTCGTGTTCGGATTGACGATCAGGAGCTTCATAGCGCCACCTTCTCCGGCGCCGGCATGCCCGATAGATACTGGCCGAAGCCGCGCCGGCCGACAATCTCGCCGTCGACGTAGACCGCCTGGCCGCGGACGATGGTGCGTTCCACCTTGCCTCGGCAGGCCATACCGTGCAGGGGCGTCCACTTGTGCAGCCCGAACGACCGATTCTCGTCGACCGTCCACTCGGCCTCCGGATCGTAGATGGCGAGGTCGGCATCGGAGCCGGGAAGGATCGTGCCCTTGCGCGGATAGAGGCGGGCCGCGCGCGCCGCGTTCGTCGACGTCATGCGAGCGAAGGCTTCCAGGGACAGGCCGCGCTTGTGCACCGCCTCGCTCAAGAAGAGCGGATAGATCACGTCGATACTCTGGATGCCCTGCGGGGCCTCCCAGATCGAGGCCCAACCTGCCTCCTTCTCTTCCCGCGTGTACGGCGATTGGTCGGAGATGATCGAATCGACGGTGCCGTCGAGCACGTAGCGCCAGAGCGCGTCGACCTGGTCGCGCGCCCGGATCGGCGGCGCGCAACGGGCGAACGGAGCCGTGCGGAAGTAGTCGTCTTCGTCGAGCACGAGGTGATGGAGACACACCTCCATGGTCACGCGCTGTCCCGCGGCTTTGGCCGCCTTGATCGTCTCGGCCGCGGCGGGCACGCTGACGTGTACCACCTGCAGGCGGACGCCGGCCTCCTTGGCCAGCACCACGACGCGATTCACGGCCTCGTATTCGACAAACGGCGGGCGCGACTCCAGGTGGGCGGCGGCGTCGGTCCGGCCGGCCTCCCGCAAGCGCTTGAGGTTGGCGGCCAGGAGGTCGGCGCTTTCGGAGTGGACGAGTACGAGACCGTCGAAGCGGGCGATCTTGATCATGGCGTCGAGCAACTCGGCGTCGTCGACGTTCGGATAGGTGGGTTCGGAGAAGGGCATGAAGGCCTTGAAGCCGCGCACACCCGCGTCGCGCATCTCCTCCAGATGGTCGAGACTCTCGGGGATGATCGCGCCCCACAGCCCGAAGTCGACGTAGGCCTTCTCCGCGGCCAGTCGCACCTTCTCGCGCACGCGCTCCCCGGTGCTCGTCGGCGGCAACGAGAGCGGGTGCTCCATGATGGTGGTGATCCCGCCGGCGGCCGCGTTCTTGGTTTCCGTCCCGAAGTCGGCGCGATCGGGGCGTCCTGGCTCCTCGACGTGGACGTGCGGGTCGATGCCGCCGGGGACCACGAGCTTGCCGGCGGCGTCGATCTCTTCGTCCGGGCGCGGCAACAGGGCATCGTCATCGACCAGCGCGGCGATACGACCGTCCCTGATCACCAGGTGCGCCCGGAAAACGCCGTAGTCGGTGGCGATGGTGCCGCCGCGAATGACCGTTGTCCCCGTGTTCGTGGCCATGTCTCTCCTCCTTTATCTCCGGCCGGAATAGGGCGCCGCTTGCCCTCGCCCCGGCCCGACGAGGGCCTTGCAAGCAATCGCGGGGGCGCACCTCCGGCGCCACACCTGAAGTGCGTTCGAGCCTGGCCGTGCTTACCTCCTGCCCATGCGCGGGTCCAGCACGTCGCGCAGCCCGTCGCCGATTAAATTGAATGCCATGACGGCGATGAAGATGGCCATGGCGGGGAAGGTTGAGAACCACCACTGGTTCAGGAAATACGTATGGCCAACGTTGACCATCGAGCCCCACTCCGGCGTCGGCGGCTGAGCGCCCACGCCGATGAAGCTCAGGCTGGCCGTGGTGAGGATGGCGTAGCCCGAATCGAGCGTGGCCTGGACCACGATCGGCGTGAGGCAGTTGGGCACGAGATGGCGCATGACAATGCCCACGCCCCCGACGCCGGCGGCCCGGGCCGCCGTCACAAATTCGCGGTTCTTGTAGATCAGGACCTGCCCGCGCATCAGGCGGGCGTACCACGGCCACCACACCACGGCGACGGCCACCATGGCGTTGACGAGGCTGGGCCCCAGGGCCGCGGCGATTGCCATGGCCAGCACCAGGGCCGGGAAGGCCAGGAACATGTCGGTCAGTCGCATCAGCAATTCGTCGACGATGCCGCCGATATAGCCGGACACGGCCCCGATCGTACAACCCACAAGGCTGGCCAGCACGATCACCGTGGCCGCGGCGCCGAGGGACAGGCGAGCGCCGTAGAGCACGCGGCTGAATAGATCCCGTCCCCCGTCATCCGTGCCGAACAGGTGTGTCAGATTGGGGGATAGCAGGCGATGGCCCAGGTCCATCGAGGTCGGGTCGTAGCGCGTGAACAGGGGCGCGCCGATAGCCAGGAGCACCAGGATCGCCACCATGGCCAGGCCCAGCGCCGCGAGCGGGCTGCGCAGCAGCGCCCGCCAGGCCGACGGCCGGCGCGAGATCACGGTCACCTCGGGGGTGGCTGCCGCCTCTTCCGCCGCGATCAACTCCGCCATGCTTCGCGCCATGTGCCCCCCTGTCGCGCTCGCTATGAGTACTCGACGCGCGGATCGACGACGACATAGAGGATGTCGACGACGAGGTTCGCGATGACGTACACCGTGGAGACGACCAGCGTCACGCCCATGATTCCGGGGAAGTCGAGATTGCTGATGGCGTTCACCCCGTAATAGCCGATTCCCGGCCAGTTGAAGATCGTCTCGGCCAGGAAGTCGCCGCTGAGCAGGTAGCCGAATTGCAGGCCGATCACCGTGAGCGTCGGGGGTATGGCGTTCTTGAGCGCGTGACGGAAGATGATGCGGTAGTACCCGCTGCCCTTGGCCCGGGCGGTGCGGATATAGTCCTGCGCCAGGATCTCCAGCATGGCCCCGCGCGTCATGCGCGTGATCAGCACCAGGCTGCCCAGGGCCAGGGTCAGGGCCGGTAAGATGAGGTGCGAAGTGATATCGCCAAGCAGCGCAACGTTGCCGGTGATGACGGCGTCGACGAGGTAGAGGCCGGTGACCGTGGGCGGCGGCGAGTCGATCAGGTCGAGGCGCCCGCCGATTGGCAGCCACCCCAGTTGTTTGAAGAAGATGAACTGGGCGACGAGGCCCAGCCAGAAAATGGGCATCGACACGCCGGCGATCGAGGTGACGCGGATCACGGCATCGACGATGCGGCCGCGGCCCATGGCCGCGTAGACGCCCAGCGGGACGCCGATACCCACAGCAAGGATGAACGCGCACACGGCCAACTCCAGGGTGGCCGGGAAGAATTGCACGATGTCGTCGAGCACGGGACGGCGATCGGTCAAGGAGATCCCCAGGTTGCCGTGCAGCAGATTCCGCAGGTAGATGAGGTATTGCTCGGGCACCGAACGGTCCATGCCGTAGGCGTGGCGCAGCGTGGCCAACTCCGACGCGTCCGCGTGCGGTCCCGCCAGCAATCTAATGGGATCGGAGGGGACGAGATGGGTCAACGCAAACGTGATCAGCGTCATCCCGAAGAGGACGAAGATCATGAAGACCAGGCGCCGGAGAATGAATCGTAGCATCGTGTGCCCATGCTAACATGCAGCCCGTTGATGGCGGGCGACCCCCGCACCGCGCCGGCGCCGGTCGCCCGCCGTCGGCTTAGGTCCTGTGCAGCGCGTAGAAGTCGAACGTCTCGATGTCGACGCCGTTGAAGACGAAGCCCGCGATATCGGAGCGCATCGGGAGACGATAGTTGCCTTCGTACAGATAGAGGGCGGGGACGTCGCGCACCAGGATCTCCTGCGCCTGGTTCCAGATGGCCTGCGCCTTGGCGGGATCCTGCTCTTCCACACCCTGCTCCAGCAGTCGATCGAGCTGTGGGTTGGAATAGTAGGAGAAGTTATATCCGGCCGTGCCCTGCGCCCCCGTCGCGAAAATCGCGTACAGGTAGTCCCAGGGCGTCCGTAGCGTCGGCCACCAGACTACCGGGGCCAGTTCCCCCGCCGTTGCTTTGTTGGCCAGCGTCGACTGCCACGTACTGGGGCTCAGCTCCTGGATCTCCAATTTTATGCCGAGAGCCGCCAGATTCGACTGCAGGAGCTCGGCGACCGGCCGCTTCCAGTAGTAGCCGTGCTCGTAGATCAGCTTCAAGGTGAAACCGCCGTGCGGATAACCCGCCTGTTTGAGCAAGGCCCGCGCTTTGGCCGGATTATACGTGTACATCGGCAGGTGCGGATCGTAGCCGATCATGGTGCTGGGGAGGGGGCCGTGGGCCTGCCGGGCGTAGCCCTGCAGATTATCCTTGATCTCCTGCTGGTAGTTAAAGGCGTAGGCGATGGCCTGGCGGACCAGGCGGCTCTTCGTCGGACCCTTGAAGGCCGGCAGATAGAGGTAATACATGTTGAGCGAGGGGATGTTGGTGACCGTGACGCCGGGGTCGTGCACCATGGCGTTGCGCATGTCGTCCGGCAGGAACAGGGCAATATCGCCCTCGCCACGGTCCAGCAGCAAGCGTTCGGTGGACGGATCATGGACGTAGACGATCACGATCTTGTCGAAATGCGGGCCGCTCCAGCCGCGCCAGTAGTGGGGGTTGCGGACGAACACGGCTTTCTGCGACTGCACGTAGCTCTGCAGGATATACGGGCCCGTCCCGACCATATGCGAGCGCAGGTAACCCTGGCCAAGGTCCTTGCCCTGGATCGCTTTGGGGCTGATGACCATGGCCGAGTAGATGCCGGCGAAGGCGGAGGGGAACGGCTCGAATGGCTTGGAGAGGCGTATCCGCAGGGTCATTTTGTCGGGCGTATCCACGGAGCTGACGTTTGTAAAGGCATAGGAGACGCCCTGGTTCAACTTGCGCAGACGGTCGATGGACAGCTTGACGGCGGCGGCGTCCAGCGGCGTCCCATCGCTAAAGGTGACGCCATGGCGGATGTGGAAGATGTACGTCAACCCGTCTTTGGAAGCACTCCACGACGAGGCCAGCAAGGGCCGGTAGTTCAGCTTGGGACCGTCGTACGACAGGAGCGACTCGTACGACGCGCGCCAAAGGAGGGGCGATTGGCCGTCGAGCGAGAGCATGGGGTCGAGCGTTATGGCATCGGCCCCGCTGAGAACGACGAGCGTTGAGCCGTTACTGTGTGCGCGTACCGGCGCGGATCTGTGAGGATGCGCCCCGTTGGCGCGGGACTCCGGGAGAGACAGGAGCGCGATAGCGATAAAGAGGCCGGTATACAAGAGACGCCGGGCGATCGGTCTGTGATGCATGACTCCATCCTCACTGGTAGTCGTCCAAACAAAGGTTGTCCGGTGCCGATTGGCCATCGGACCGGTTGTCCCGCGTCTGTCCTCCTCCCGCTGAACTGCGATCACTCTAGCATCAGACCCAGGGGGCTGTCAATTTAAAGCCGGGGGCAGGGCTTGCCGGGCTGGAGCCGGTCGCAATCGTGCTAGGATAGACTGGAGTCCTGATGGGATAGCGAGGGTCCGGTTGGGGAGGAACCGAATGGCAAGGAGGGGAGGGTTGGGTGTGACGAGCCAGTTGGAAGGTCAGGTCGCCTTGATCACGGGTGGGGCCGGGACGCTGGGTGGCGCGATGGCACTGGCCCTCGCGCAGGCGGGCGCCACCGCCCTGATCGGCGACCTCCCGGGGTCTGTGCCGGACGGTCGAGCACTACCACCGGGCGTGGCAGCCTATCTCCCCGTGGACGTGTCGGAGGAGGCCGGCGTGCGCGCGATGTTTGCGTACATCGAGCGGGAGTACCCGCGTCTGGATATCCTGGTCAACTGTGCGGGATTTGACACGATGGTGGAGGTTGCCGCTATGTCGCTCGAACAGTGGCAGCGGATGCTGGCTGTGCATCTCACCGGCACATTCCTCTGTACGAGAGAGGCGATTGGGCTCATGGCGCGGCGGTCATACGGGCGTATCATCAACATTACCTCGCAACTGGCCTACAAGGGGGCAGCCGGATCGGCACACTACTGCGCCGCCAAGGCCGGCGTGCTCGGCTTCACCCGGTCGGTCGCCCGCGAGGTGGCCGCGCAGGGCATCCTGGTCAATGCCGTGGCGCCCGGGCCCGTCGACAGCCCGCTGCTGCGTGCCAGCGGCGAGGAATGGATACATGCCAAACTGGCCGAATTGCCGCTTGGCCGGCTCGGTTTGCCGGAGGAGATTGCGGCGACAGTCCTCCTCCTGGCCTCGCCCGGCGGCAGCTACTACGCGGGCCAGACGCTAGCGCCATGCGGCGGCGACGTGATGCTCTAGCTGGACTGATGTGAGTTGGTTGCCGCCGGCCCAGGGCGACGGGGAGGAGAACATGCTTGCGTTAGTCACGGGACACGACGGCTTCGTCGGACGCTACCTGATGCGCGAATTGCGCGAGAAGGGCTGGGAGGCGGTTGGCCTGGAGGAGGCCGGCGCCTCAAACCCCTGTAGCGTGGACGTGCGCGATGGCCTTGCGGTGGCGCGGGCGATGGCCGCGGTGCGTCCCGACGTCGTCTTTCACCTGGCCGCGATCTCTGGACCCATGCTCCTGACGGAGTCGCCGGCAACCGTGACCGCGGTGAACTGCCTCGGCACGATCCATCTCCTGGAGGCGGCCGCGTGGTGCGGGGCTCGTCGCCTTGTCTTCGCGGCCACCACGAGCGGCTATGACGCGGGAACGGCCCGCGACCCGCGGCCCAAAGACGTGTATGGTGCGACGAAGCGCTTTGGCGAGTTTGTCGCGGCCCAGTACCGTGACGCGGGGAAGCTCGACACGGTGGCGGCCCAGATCGGGATGGTCTACGGTCCCGGGCGGATGACGCGCTGCTACATACGGGAGATGGTACGGGGTGCCCTCAGCGGCCGGCCGGTCACCTATGACCCCGCCGAAGTAGACTTCATCATCCACGTCAGGGATTGCGCGCGCTATCTCGCGGCGTTAGGAGCGCTCGACCGGGCCAGGAGCAGCTACCAGGTTGTGACCGCTCGCGTGACCATGCATGATCTGGCGACACTGATCGGTCGGGAGGTCGAAGAGGCCCGCTTCGAGCCGCGCCAGGGGATGGCCCAGGCCTGGCCGGTTGAGTTCTCGCCGGACGACCTCGTCGCCGACACTGGACTTGCGCCGCTCGTCCCGGTGGAGGCAGGCGTGCTCGAGCTGGTGCAGGCCGAGCGCGCCGCGGCAACCGCCCCGTAAGCTCGCGCTACGGCTTGATGGCGGCCCGACCAGTGCGAGGCCCCGTCGGCCCCGATGATGCTCGCACTACGCGACCGGATGCAGTACAACCTTGCCATAGTGCTGCCGGCCTGCCAGCGTGCGATGTGCCTCGGCCGCCTCATGCAGAGGAAAGGCACGATAGATCGGTGGACGCAACAGCTCACGTGCCACGAGGTCGAGCACGATACGTATTTCTTCCTGTGTGGCCGAGGTCGACCCGATGATCGTCGCTTCCTTGCGAAAGAAGTCGATCACATCGAGGCCGGCCAGTTCTCCGGCGTGGCCGCCGCACACGACCATGCGTCCGCTAGGCGCGAGGCAGGTGGCGCTCTGCGTGAACACATCCCCACCGACATGTTCGAATATGAGATTTGCGCCCCGGCCGTTGGTGAGGTCGCGCACCGCCTCCGCGAGGTTCTCCCGGCGATAATTCACCGTCGCATCGGCGCCATCGGCGATGGCGCGCGCCAGTTTCTCGTCCGAGCCCGCGGTGGCGATGACGTGTGCACCGGCAAGCTTGGCCAATTGCAAGGCCGCGCTGCCGATTCCACTGCCGACGGCGTTGACGACGACGGTTTCGCCGACGCGCAGCTGACCCCGCGTGATCAGCATATGCCAGGCCGTCCCGCACGAGATTTGCAGCACGGCGGCCGCATCATAGCTGACACTCTCCGGGATGGGGATCGCGCCACGCTCAGGGACACACAGGTAGTCGGCGTAGCCTCCAGGCGCGTTCCAGCCCGGGCGCAAGGCCCCGGTGCACATGTTGTCGCGCCCGGTGGTGCAGTAGGCGCAGGCACGGCATACAATATCCGCGATGGTCATAACACGGTCGCCCGGGTGCAGGCTCGCCACGTTCGTGCCGACGGCGACCACGTCGCCAGCTACCTCCATTCCCAGTATGTGCGGGAGCGTGAGCGGGATGCGCGACACGCCCGCGCGAAAGTCGAGATCCAGATGGTTGACGGCGCAGGAATGGACCCGCACCAGCACCTCGTCCGGACTGATAGCGGGCTCCGGCACCTCATCAACTGTCAGCACATCCTCGGCACCATAGTCGTGAAATCGCACCGCACGCATAGACCTCTGGCTCCCTTTCGATCTAATTCGGGCTCAACCAGGCTCTGCCGGGGGCGTCGCAACCCCGGCAGGCACGCCGGTGTGCGCCGCTTCCGGACCGTGTGACCCATCTGTGTATCGTCCGCTACCCTGCATAGATTGTTCGGGGTTGCTCCGTCGAGCCTCAGCATACCGCATCCCCGCACCTGCCGACGATACCATCCTCGGGGCCGTCAGTCAGGTGCGAGATGGCGCTCCAAGCAGGTCGTCGTGGCCGGTGCTTGCGGCCGGCTGGGGTCGGTCGTCGTCAACCTGCTTCGTGCCGCTGGTAACGATGTCTTGGCGGTTGACCTGGAAGAACCGAACATGGCCGTAACCCGCCTACGTGCACAAGAACGTACGGGCCTTGGCGCGCAGGCGGATCAGCCGCCAGCCGGCCAGGTGGCTTATCGGCAGGCTGATCTGACCGATCTCGGTCAGGTCTACGGTGGGCTGGCCGGCGACTTCGAACACCGCGTGACGATCTACGGGCGGCGCGGGGTGGCCACGGCGACGCACGCTGCCCTGGCGCGTGACCTCGGAGGAGCTGTACCGCGACCAGCAGCCCAACGACGCGCTACACATGGACCACGCGACCGCGGACGTCGCGTTCGGCGGGGTGCTGCAAGACTTTGCACGCGCGGTCGAGGGTAGCGCGCCGACGGTCGGCGCCATGGATGGCCTGGGCGCCGTGGAGATCATCGAAGCGGCGACTCGAGCGGCACGCGAGCGCCGTCTGGTGGACCTACCCCTGGCCCCAATCTGAGCCGGCACCACCGGTGCGCCGACCGCAGCTGCGCGCCACCCCCTCTTACCGTAGGTCGCGGGCGAGGGTGTAGGCGGGCAGGAAACGGCGCTGGTGGGCTCGGCCATGGCCGCCTCTTCCAGATCGGCCAGCGCCACGATCTCGTAGCGGCCGCTATCCAGGTAGCCGCGGATGTGGTTGCCGGCCATGCTGCCGCAGCCGATAATGCCGGCCCGCAACGTCGTGCTCATGTATACTTC
>Ga0070740_10004665_pt1 | contig 13295 bp, 11 predicted proteins | sample Coa_R2_FD_67286 | JGI IMG/M metagenome (GOLD analysis project Ga0070740, IMG submission 67286) | Surface soil microbial communities from Centralia Pennsylvania, which are recovering from an underground coalmine fire - Coalmine... | ecosystem: Environmental > Terrestrial > Soil > Unclassified ...
CAGCGCGCATCCATCCGCCACACCCAGGCAGGTTCGTGCCGGTTTTACGCAAAACATGTGCTAACAACACCAGCGCCCGTCCATAGTAGGGACGCCCCTTGTGTGCGTCCTGCGGGCTGCGTCATCCAACGTGCATGGCCCTGGCGGCTTACTTTTCGATGTTGTGTTTTACGTGAGAAAGGAAGGGACTGTCTGAATGCTGGTCATCTATCTGCATCACAGTCAAGTGGGGTTGCTGGAGGTGTTGAGGGAGGTATGTCCTGATTTGTCGCTGGCTCCGCGCTCGCTCTATCCTGGCTATGTCACGTATCGGGCCGCGCTGGCTGAGGGGAAGGCGGGATTGGGGCAGACGGCCTGTCTGCGCAGGCTGCACATCTTATATCTGGATACCGAGGCGCAGCGCGAGCGGCGGGCGCGGGCCTTTCTGCGCTATGCCGCGCTGGACCCGCAGGAGACGCGCGCGCTTTCGTTTTCGTTCGCCCGCGTGGAGGCGAATGATCCCGACCGCCATGCCGTGCGCGTGCGCTCCCGCGAGAGCAAGCGCGAGGCGACGCTCTACCTGCGCGAGAACTGGACGGGCCGCGAGCAGGCTCCTTTCGCGAGTTGGGTGGGTGCGCTCTGGGTCTACCGCGAGGAGAACCGGCTGATGGCCTACAGCATGAACGAGCGCGGCCTGCCTGAGCGCCTGCTCTCCTGCCAGTTCTCCGAACACGCGATGGATGCCTGGCTGCTTGAGAATCGCTACCTGCGCCTGTACCGTCTCTCGCACACCCCCGATCCCTGCGGCCTCTACTGTCGCATCCACGAAGATGGCTTGCCGGAAGTGACGAGGGCGGACCGATGAGCTGGCTGTTCCTGCTCTGGCTCCTGGCCTTGCTGCTGAAATGTGCGCGCCTGCGCCCCCGGAGGTCCCCGCGCGGGAAATCTCGGGGGATAGCAGGCGAACGAAAAAGTTGTTAGAATGGGAGAGGTTTTTTCATGACAGAGAAAGACACTGCACAGAACATCGTGACGCTTGACGCGCTGCGCGAGGAGGTCGTGGTCCGGGAGGAGAGCTTTGACACTCCCTTCGCAACCTTCACGTGGCGGCAATGGATGGAGGTCCAGGCGACAATCGGGCGCTGCCTCTGCAACTTCCTGCGCGCAGCCCAGGAGGGGCGGGCGGACCGCGTGCTGATGAACGGCCTGGAGATGCAAGAGATCGCCAATCAGATGTTGCTGGAAGCTTATGCGAGGATCGCCGACCTGCCGCTGGAGACGCTGCCGGCGTTCAAAAAGAAGAAGGAGTGCTAAAGGGCGATGGAGTGGGAGCAGGAAAGCCTGGACGGGGCGCTAGAGGCGACAGCGCCGATACCGTTCGTCATTGATAACCGCGAGCCGCGCCTGCACGAGGTGCTCAACCGCCTCCTGCAACGCCTGGAAGGCTGCTCGCTGGACATTGCAACGGCCTACTTCAACGTCGGCGGCTGGCAACTGCTGCAAAACGGCCTGGAACGGCTCGGCAGCTTTCGCCTGCTGATCGGCGACGAGATCGAGGCGGGCGGAGACGTTGGCCTGCGCGAGGCCGGGGCCAGGCCGGTGCGCGGGCTGATTAAAGAACTGGACGAGACGCCCTTTCAGGAGCACACCCTGCGCTCGATCGAACGGCTGCTAGCCTTCCTGCGCGATGAACGCGTGCTGGTGCGCCGCTACACCGGCGGCTTCCTGCACGCCAAAGCCTACCTCTTCTACCTCGACCGCGACTTCAGCCGCGTGGCCCCCCACGCGGCGATCGTCGGCTCGTCAAACTTCACCCGCGCCGGCCTGCTCTCCAGCCAGGAGCTCAACCTCGTCCATCGCGCCTCCCTGGAAGCGGACGAGATCGAGCCCGCGCACCTCAAAGGTCTCATGGAGAGCGCGCAACGCAAACGCCTGCTCCAACTCCCCCCGGAGGAACGGGTCAGCGCGGCCAACGTGCCGGGCCTGCTCGCCATGCAACAACTGAACCGCTGGTATGAGCAGCGCTGGTCGCAGGCGCGCGATTTCAAAGACGAGCTTATCGAACTGCTCAACGCCTCCAAATTCGGGCGCAAGGAGTACACCCCCTATCAGATCTACACCAAAGCCATCTTTGAATACTTCCGCGATTACCTCGAAGCCGACGAGGCCAGCAACGTGCGTTCCGCCATCGAGCTCGCCGAATTTCAGGAGGACGCCGTGCGCCGCGCCCGCAAAATCCTGGCCCGCTACGACGGCGTGCTGGTCGCAGACAGCGTGGGGCTTGGCAAAACCTGGATCGGCAAGAAACTGCTGGAGGACTACGCCTACCACCGCCGCTATCGCGCCCTGCTGATCTGTCCCGCCGCCCTGCAAAAAATGTGGCACGAAGAGTTGCTGCGCGCCGGTATCTCCGCGCAGATCCTCACCCAGGAGGCGCTGGGCCGCGCCGAGTTCGAGCCGCGCGAGTTCGCCGACGCCGATGTCGTGCTGATCGACGAGAGCCACAATTTTCGCAACCGCCACACCCAGCGCTACGATAACCTCGAGCGCATCCTGGCCGGCAATCAGCGCACCGGCGCGATCAGCGGGCAGCGCAAGAAGCTGATCCTGCTCACCGCCACGCCGATCAATAACAGCGTGATGGACCTCTACAGCCAGATCAGCCTCTTCATCGGCGGCGACCGCGCCTATTTCGCCAACGCCGGCATCGGCGACCTGCCGCGCTACTTCCAGAACGCCCGGCGCGCGGACCGCCAGCAGGAGAGCGGCGTGGCCCTCTTTAATCTGCTCGAAGAGATTGCCATTCGCCGCACGCGGCCCTTTATCAAACGCGCCTATCCCAATGCCACGATCAACGGCCAGCCCATCCACTGGCCCGAGCGTCGTCTCAGAACCATTCGCTACAACCTCGAAGGCACCTACGCCGGCATCTACGCCCGCATCGTCGAGCGCATCGAAGCATTGCGCCTGGCCCCCTATCGTCTGGAGAGCTACAAACGCCGGGGCATCGAGCGCGACCAGTTCGAGGAGGGGCGCGAGGAGGCCCTGGTCGGCATCTTCAAGAGCCGCTACCTCAAACGCTTCGAGAGCAGCATCGACGCCTTCCGCATCAGCGTGCGCCGCGCCCTGGAGTTTCTCGAAACGTTCGAGAGCTACATCCTCGATGGGCGCGTCCTCGACAGCAGCAGCTTTCAAAAGGCCCTGCGCTTCCTGGCCCGCGAGGACGAAGAGGACGACGCCAGCGGGAACGGCACGCCCAACTCGCGCGCGGACGAACTGGACGCCAGCGCCGAGGCCAGCGCGTTTATTGCCGGCCTGCCCACGCTTGACGCCGCGCAATATGATCTCAAACGCCTGCACCGCGACCTGCGCCGCGATGTGGACGCCCTGCGCGCCCTGTGGAGCGATATCGAGCGCATCACGCCGGAGCAGGATGTCAAGCTGGCCCGCCTCAAAGAACTGCTGAGCGGCGAACTGCGCGGGCAGAAGGTGCTGATCTTTACCTATTACAAAGATACCGCGCGCTACCTCGCGCGCCAGTTGTGCGAAAACACCGCCGCCGCTGTCGCCTGGCGGGCAAGCGCGGGCGAGCCCCACATCCGGCGCATGGACAGCGGCGCGGACGCCCGCGAGCGGGCCAGGCTCGTCGCGCAGTTCTCGCCGCGCTCGAACCGCCGGCCCGAGCTCGCCGGCACCCCCGAAGAGATCGATATCCTGATCTCCACCGACGTGCTCTCCGAAGGGCAGAACCTGCAAGACTGCGGCGTGCTCATCAACTACGACCTGCACTGGAATCCCACGCGCATGATCCAGCGGGCCGGGCGCATCGATCGCCTGGGCAGTTCCTTCGACACCCTCTGGATCATGAATATGTTCCCCGACGACGGCCTGGAACGCCTGCTCGGCCTCGTCGAAAGCCTGGCCGCCAAAATCGCCGCCATCGACAGTAGCGGCCTGCTCGACGCCAGCATCCTGGGCGAGACAGTTCACCCGCAGAACTTCAATACCCTGCGCCGCATTGCCGAGGAGGATGGACGCGTCATCGAGGAGCAGGAGCAGTTCGCCGAGCTGGTCAGCAACGAGTTTCTCCTGCAAAATCTGAAGGGCCTGCTCAATAGCGGCCTGCGCACAACCCTGGAGGAGCTGCCCGACGGCATTCACAGCGGCCTCCACCGCGAGGGCGCGCGCGGCGTCTTCTTCTACTTCGTCGCGCCCGATCCCGGCGCGCCCGATAGCCGCCAGCACTACTGGCGCTATCTCGACCTGCGCGACGGCACCATCTCCGACAACCGCTATCTCATCAGCAGTCAGATCCAATGCCTGCCCGAAACCCCGCGCGTGCTCCCCCTGCCCTCCGAGGTCGATATCTTCGCCTGGCAAGAGAAGGTCATCGCCTCCATTCTGCAAAGCGCCGCGCAGCAGGCTGCCAGCGTCGAGGCCCCTAAAATCCTCGATCCCGTGCAACAGCAGCTTACCGGCATCCTGCGCCTCTTCCTGCAAACACCCGGCTTCGAGCGCAAAGAGGTCGCCGCCGCCATGCGCGCCGTCAACGTGCCGCAGCCGCGCGTCTACCTCAAAGCTATGCGCAAGGCCCTGGAGACCTACCAGAAGGATGGCCTCGGCCTCAAGCTTGTGCAGGAGTTGGCTGCCATCGAGGCCAGCACCGCCGCCCTCGTCCCCAAACAAGCTGCTCCCCGCCTCAAACGCGAGGACCTGAAGCTGATCTGCTTTGAATATGTGTGGTGAGCCCGCTGCTCCGCCCCTTGCCCAAATCGGCGCGACAGAGTACCATATATTCCATGAGCAGATAAACGGAAAGGTCGCATACCCCCATGACTGGCACGACTATTCGCACGATTGCCGTTGAACCGTTGAATATTCCCCTGCTGGAGCCGTTCACGATCGCCACCGGCAGCGTCTCCAGCGCGCAAAACGTTTTGATTACGCTGACGCTGGAGGATGGCAGTGTGGGCTATGGCGAGTGCTCGCCTTTCACCCCCAGCACGGGTGAGTCGCAGGAGACCGCCCTGGCCGCCGCGCGGGGCTGCGTTGAGCTACTAACAGGCCGGGACGCGGCGAACTGGCGCGCGCTGGCCGGGATGCTCCGCAGCACGTTTTATGCGCAGACGACGGTGTGCGCGGGGATCGAGATGGCTCTGCTGGACGCGCTGACGCGCTCCTATGGCATCCCGCTCTATGTCTTCTTCGGGGGCGCAAGCAGCGCAATCGAGACGGACCTGAGCATTCCGATGGTCGCACCGGAGCATGGCTATGAGCTGGCGCAGGCGGCGGCGAAGCTGGGAATTCGCACGCTTAAGATCAAAGTCGGCGGCGATCTGCGCGAGGATGTGGCGCGCGTGGAGGCCATTCGCGAGGGCGCGCCGGGCCTGGGGCTGACCCTCGATGCCAATCAGGGCTATACTCCCAACGAGGCTCTGCTCTGCCTGGAGGCCCTGGACGAGCGCGATATCCGCCCGCTGCTGCTGGAACAGCCGGTTCATAAGGACGATTACGAAGGGCTGCGCTACGTCACTCAGCATACAAGCGTGCCGGTCGCTGCCGATGAAAGCGCAACGAACGCCGCTGCGGTCGCGCGCCTCATCGCTATGGGCGCTTGCAACGTAATAAATATAAAGCTTATGAAGTGCGGGATCGTCGAGGCCCTGGAGATCGCCGCTCTCTGCCGCGCCACGCATACGCAGCTTATGATCGGCGCGATGATGGAATCGCGCCTGGGGACCAGCGCCTCGGCCCATCTCGTCGCCGGCCTGGGCGGCTTCCGCTATATCGACCTGGATACTCCTATGCTGCTGAGCGCAGATCCTTTCTCCGGTGGCTATGAACAGCACGCGGGCGTGTACGATCTGTCCGGCGTCAGAGCCGGTTTGGGGATTGAGCGAGCATAACATTGCCGACGAGCAAAAACATAAAACAGGCACGTTTATGGACACACTCGACAATTATTATGCCATTCTAGGCGTTCCGCTGGACGCAGATAACGACACTTTGAAGCGGGCGTATCGCCAGTTGGCGCGCCGCTATCATCCCGATCTCGCGGGACCCGAGGGGGCCGGGCAGATGAAGCGCATCAATCGCGCGTATGACGTGCTGAGCGACCCGGAGAAGCGCCTGAACTACGATACAATTATCGGCGGTAGCATCGATCTGCGCAAGGGCGGCCTGGCGCGTCCCCGCCCGGTCCCGCGCAGGTTTAGCGCGGAGGAGGAGGCGGAGTTCGCCGGGCTGAGTATCTTTAGCACGCGGGGGCCGCTGCAAACGGGCGCGCGCGTGCGCAGTGCGCTGGGAGTGATCTCGACGCTCAATAGCGTGGAGACGCCTGCCGGGCTGCTGGTTGCGGCCGGCTCGCTGGACGGCAAGGGCATGTGCTGGTACGCGGACAGCGATGCGGCTCCCATGAGCTTTGCGATGGACGCTGGCAGCAGGCTCGAATCGCTGCGCGAGCTGCGTTTCTCTGCCGGGGGCAGGTTTCTGGCCGGCTGGGGACGGCTCGGCCTGCACGTCTGGCGAACCGTCGATGGCGCGCTACAATGGAGCTATCCCCTGGAGCAGCGCGCGGTCTCGGCCCATTATTCGCTGGATATGGTCCCGCAAGAGCAGTCCGACGGCGGCGCGGCGCTCTGGATGGCCTTGCCTCTGCAACTTAAAGATCCCCTGGCCCCGCGCATTCATGGCGTGCGCGGTACCGACGTGACGATGCATACCCTGGGCGAGCCGCCCAACAAACTGAGCGAGCCGCTGGTCTGCGTTGAGAGCGAGGTGGAGAAGCGCCAGTTCTGGGCCATTCGCCTGCGCGCACTCACCCCCGATTGCAAGACCCTGTGTACTCTCTCCTGCGCGAACGTGCCGGACGAGACGGAGCAGATGATCGTCCTGCGCCGCTGGGACCTCACCAGCAGGGCGCGTTTTAGCAGCAGGCCACGTCCGCAGATTAGCACTGCGATCACCGCCGGGCTGTGCGCGAAATGTACGCCGCCCTACGCCCTCAGCGCGGACGCCAGGATGCTCGCCTTTGTCTACGAGGACCAGGCAATTCGCCTGCACGATACGCTGAACGCGACCTACAGCGAGCTGGCCAGCGGCTCGATGGGGGCGAGCTCGCGCCTGGCAATCTCGCCCGACGGCGAGTGGGTGGCGGTGGCCCGCGAGGATAGCGAGGTGAACGAGGGCGTGGTGGACCTCTGGTCGGTTCGCCAGAGCCAGATCGTTCAGAAGCTCTATCACCCCTGGCAGGTGAGCGCCCTGCACTTTGCGGATAAACGCCTGTTCGTGGCGCTGACAGACGGGACCATTCAGACCTGGAAGTAATTGTTCTGTAGCTCTTTGGCGATGAGATACGTCGATATAAACAGTAGGTATTTGGTATGAGATATTTGTAGCTCTGGGAACATGATTCTGAAATCCGCTCAGGCAACGGATTTAATTTGATACCTGCTCCCGGACAAGCGAGGTATGTTACGTGCGTGTTTCAATTATTGTCCCTGTCTATAACGAAGAGGCTACGGTGGCTCAGGTGCTGGCGGCGCTGGCACGGGTGCCTCTCGATATGGAGGTCATCGTGGTCGATGACGCCTCCACAGATAGAACATGGTCGATTCTTCAGGATTTGCGCCAGCAGGCGCCGTTCGACGGCTATCGCTATCTTCGCCATGAGCGCAACATGGGGAAGGGCGCGGGCCTGCGCTCCGGCTTCGGGCTGGTTAGCGGAGACCTGGTGACGATCCAGGATGCCGATATGGAGTACGATCCCCAGGATCTCCCCACGCTGGTGAGCAAGTGGGAGAGCGCGGGCGATCCCTGGGTGGCCGTCTATGGACGACGCGATTTTTCGGGCCAGAAGTTCACGACGCGCTGGGGCAATCGCTTCCTGACCGGCATGACCAATCTGCTGTTCGGCTGCCGCATTCACGATATGGAGACCTGCTACAAGCTCATTCCTGGTCCCCTGGCCCGCGCGCTGCCGATGGAGGGTCGCCGCTTCGAGATCGAGCCGGAGATCACAGCTTGCGTGGTCCAGGCGGGCTGCAAGATTCTTGAAGTGCCGATCAGCTATCATCCGCGCAAGGAGAAGAAGCTCGCGCCCTGGAAGGACGGTTGGCCCGCCCTGGCCATGCTCCTGCGCCGCCGCTTCTTTAAGCGTTTTCACTATACCGGCCCCAGAACAGTCAGCCTGCAAACGCAGGATCAGGAGAGGGTGGAGAGCCTGCAAAAAATGGGACAATAACGTTTCAATCCCTCCAGCGGGTTGGAGGACCAGCCTGCTCGGAGTCGCTTGCCACACAGCGAAGCATACTCCTGATTCCCGCAATGGTCCAGTGGAAATGTTTAAGAAGGCATACCTATCTTTTGAGTGGAGGTCATCATGACAGATCGTCCAAAAATTCTGGTCACACAGCGAGTGCCAGATGCCGCCTATCCACCGCTGGAGGCGATTGGCGACGTTGAAGCCAATATGGAAGAGGGCCTGATCTGGCCCTACGAGGAACTGCTGCAACGCGGTCCCGGCCACGATTATATTTATTGCCTGCTCACCGATACGATCGACGAGCGCTTTCTCGAAGCCTGCGCCACGGCCAGTCCTCGCACCAGGATGATCGCCAACATGGCCGTTGGCTTCAATAATATCGATGTCGCCGCCGCGACCCGCCTGGGCATCGCGGTCAGCAATACGCCCGGCGTGCTCTCCGACACAACCGCCGACCTGGCTTTCGCCCTGCTGATGGCGACGGCCCGCCGCATTCCCGAGGCGGAACGCTTCCTGCGCGCCGGGAAGTATAAGGGCTGGGGCCCGCTCCTCTTCTGCGGCGCGGAGGTCCATCACTCAACCCTGGGACTGGTCGGGGCCGGGCGCATTGGGAAGATTATGGCCAAACGCGCCAGTGGCTTCGAGATGAATGTCCTCTACTACGATGTCTTTCGCCTCTCGCCTGAGGAGGAGGCGCTCTACCACGTGAGCTATCGCCCCCTGGACGAACTCTTGCAGCAGTCCGACTTTGTGAGCATTCACACGCCCTATATGCCCGAAACCCATCACCTGATCGGCGAGCGCGAACTGCGCTTGATGAAGCCCGGCGCGATTCTGATTAATACGGCGCGCGGCCCCATCGTCGATGAGAAGGCGCTGGTCCGGGCGCTGCAGAGCGGGCAGATCGCCGGCGCGGGCCTGGATGTCTTCGAGAACGAGCCGGCAGTGGAGCCGGAACTGCTCACGATGGAGAATGTGGTCCTCCTGCCGCACATCGCCAGCGCCTCCCTGAAGACCCGCACGCTCATGGCCACGATGGCCAGCGAGAATCTCGTCGCCCACTTTCACGGCCAGCGCCCCCCGAATATCCTCAATCCAGAGGTGCTGGAGAAACAATAAAATACTCATGGGGCTTGCAGAGCTTCCCAATTCTTGCCGCCCTTTTTCTCCTGACGATTGGGTGATGGAGTTACAACTTTCTGGCAGAAAACATGTAACTCCATCACCCAATCGTCAGCCTTTTCCGGGGCGGGGTTAGGCAGGAAAAACGCGCGAGCAAGCAAGCTCTGGGAGAGTTGGGGACATCCTCTCTAAAAAGTAGAGTTTGTGATAAGATAGAGGCGAGCAACGAAACAAGCGCTTATCTGTATCACTGCGGGAGAAAACTTGTGCGGCTACTACTGGTACGACACGGCACGACTGAAAACAACATCAAGCAACAGATGACCGGGCAGAGCGATGTCCCTCTGAGCGAGCTGGGCAAGCGCCAGGCCAGGGCGGTGGGCAAATACCTGGCCCAGGAAAAATTGGACGTTATCTTCTCTTCCGATTTGCAGCGCGCGCGCGATACCGCCAGGGAGATTGCGCGCTATCATAATCTGCCCGTGCTGGAAGATCCCGATCTGCGCGAGATTCGCATGGGCGAGTGGGAGGGCCTGACCATCGAGGAGATTATGGCACGGGATCTGGAGACCTGGAAGCATGTGCGACGCGATCCCGCGCGCCACGCGCCTCCCGGCGGGGAGAAATTCTCCCCGCTTCATGAGCGCGCGGCCAGGGCCTTGCAGCGCTGCCAGGAGCGATACGCGGGCAAGACGGTTCTTTGGACCACGCACGGGGGCCTGATCGGCGCAGCCGTCTGCCACGCCCTGCAATTGGATCTCATGTATCGCCATTGCTTCCGGCATGAGAATACCTCGATCACGGAACTCCGCTTCGGCGAGGGTCTGCCCCTGATCGAACGCCTCAACGACATTGCACACCTGCGCGTCCTGCAAGAGATCGCTGTGGCCTCATAGGAACATTTTCAGGCAAAAATTGCCGGTCAGGCCGCGGCCTGACCGGCAATTTTTGCCTGAAAATGTCTTTAGTACTCTGGCATAGCGGGAGCGGGAGCCTTCTCCTTCTCGGGCAGATCGGTGATCAGCGCCTCGGTGGTCAGGATCATAGCCGCGATGCTGGTCGCGTTCTGCAGAGCGGAGCGCGTCACTTTGGCCGGATCGGTGATACCGGCGGCGAACATATCCTCGTACTGGTCGGTGAGCACATTGTAGCCATAGTTCAGGTTGTTGTGCTCCTTCTGCGCACGGCGGATGCCCTCGACGATCACCGAGCCGTCCTTGCCACCGTTGGCGGCAAGCTGGCGCACCGGTTCTTCGAGCGCACGGCGCAGAATGTTCACGCCCGTCGCGGCATCGCCGGTCAGGTTCAGCTTGTCCAGCGCCTCAATCGCGTTCAGCAGGGCCACGCCACCGCCGGGGACCATGCCCTCTTCCACGCCGGCGCGGGCAGCGGAGAGCGCGTCCTCCACGCGAGTCTGGCGATACTTCTGCTCGACCTCAGAGCCGGCGCCGACTTTGATCAGCGCCACACCGCCGGCCAGCTTGGCCAGGCGCTCTTGCAGCTTCTCGCGGTCGTAGTCACTGGTGGTCTCTTCGATCTGGGCCTTGATCTGGCGCACGCGGGCCTGGATGTCCTCCTGGGAGCCACGCCCCTCGATGATCGTCGTGTCGTCTTTGGTGGAGACGACCAGGCGGGCCTGACCGAGATCGGCCAGCGTGACGCTATCCAGGCGGCGACCCATCTCTTCGCTGATAACCTCACCGCCGGTCAGCACCGCGATGTCACGCAGCATCTCTTTGCGGCGATCGCCGAAGCCGGGAGCCTTGACCGCCAGGACGTTGAGGATACCGCGCAGCTTGTTGACGACCAGCGTGGCCAGCGCCTCGCCATCGACATCCTCGGCGATGATGACGATCTCGCGCTTGCCCTGCTGGGTCAGCTTCTCCAGAATGGGCAGGATGTCGGCGACCGCGCTGATCTTGCGGTCGGTAATCAGGATGTAGGGATTCTCGATCGAGGCTTCCATCTTCTCTGAGTTGGTCACAAAGTAGGCGGAGATGTAGCCCTTATCGATCTGCATACCTTCGACGTATTCCGTCTCGAAGTTGGTGCCGCGCGAGGACTCAACGGTAATCACGCCGTCCTTGCCGACCTTATCCATGACCTCGGCGATCAGGTTGCCGATCGTCTCGTCGGCGGCGGAGTTGGTCGCGATATGGGCGATATCTTCGCGCGTCTCGACGGGCTTGGCGATCTCATGGATATAGTTCACAATCGCTTCGGTGCCCTTGTCGATGCCGTATTTGAGCTGCATGGGATTGGCACCGGCGGCCAGGTTCTTCAGGCCCTCGGTCACAACGGCCTGGGCCAGCACGGTCGCGGTGGTCGTGCCATCGCCGGCCACATCGTTGGTCTTGGTCGCGGCCTCTTTGAGAAGCTGCGCGCCCATGTTCTCAAACGGATTCTCCAGTTGAATCTCTTTCGCCACAGTCACGCCATCGTGAGTGACGGAGGGCGCGCCAAACTTCTTGTCCAGGGCCACGTTGCGCCCTTTGGGACCAAGCGTTGTCTTGACCGCGCTGGCCAAAATATCAATGCCCTTCTTTAAAGAACGACGAGCCTCTTCGTCGAATACAAGCTGTTTTGCCATGCTGATCTGCCTTCCTTCCTGATACTAGCCAATGATCGCGAGAATGTCATTCTCTTTGAGAACGAGATATTCTTCACCATCCAGTTTGAACTCGGTGCCGCCATACTTGGCAAAGAGCACGCGATCGCCCTCATGCACGTCCAGGGCGGCGCGATCGCCATTGTCGAGCAAACGGCCACTGCCAACGGCCACGACGGTCCCCTCCTGGGGCTTCTCTTTGGCGGTGTCAGGAATTACGATGCCGCTCTTCGTCACTTCTTCTTTCGCGGCTGGTTTCACGACCACACGGTCGGCAATGGGACGAATCTTTCCCACGACGCTCAACTCCTTTACACATATAGTCTTCTCAACAAGGGTAGTCCTTCTGGCCCGACCACACAGGCAGCCTCCACCACTTCACTATTGCTCGTAGTGGATCACGCCCATGATCGTAACCGAGCGATAGAGCGAATAATCACAGTTGCAGGGACCCCCCGCGGCGCACCCGGTGCAGCAGTAGACCTTGCCCTGCACGACTGTCGGCGACCAGAAAAATTCGATGTCGCAGTTTGCGCAGCGATACTGCTGGCGAGTCCCCGCCCCACGCTGCACGTTCTGCGCGCGGCCCACCTCGCCGTTGCTCACAAGACCCTGCTCCCCTTGCGGGGCGCTCTTCGGTTGTCTCCTCTGCTGCGTCTGCTTCTCATCCATAGTTCCGGCCTACCAGCAATGCTCTCTTCTAACGTTCCTGTAGAGAAGTATCGCATACGCCGCGTTAGAACGACGTAGGAGAAGTGTTAGAGATGTGTTAGAAATTCCACCTGCCTCCCTACCCAACCCCAAAGGATTCTCGCCCCCGCCAACATGCTATAATGGGATGAGTTCAAAGACGTTCATTGTGCAAAGAGGGATCGCCTGATGGCATATATTTCTAGTATTCGCGAGACGAACTATACGATTGAAACCGGGGAGAACGGGCAACAGCGTCAGGTTGTGCTGGATGGCGCGGAACTGAACATCGATTGGCGGCAGATCGCGCCGCTGGCTGCCGATGCGAAAGGCCAGACAGGCCAGGGCGGTCGCTATAGCCTGCTGATCGATGGCCGCTCCTACGAGGTCTTCGCCCGCCGTCTCAATCGGCCCGACGAGACGGAGGGCGTGACCTACGAGATTACGCTCGCGGGCCGGCGCTTTGAGGTCCACGTGGAAAACGAACGCGAACGCGCGCTGCTCGGCTCTCTGAGGTCCGCACGCGAAACCGGCGAGATTAAGATTCGCGCGCCTATGCCCGGCCTGGTGCTGAATATCACGAAGGCAGCGGGCGAGCCGGTCGCGCGCGGCGAGACGGTGGCAGTCCTGGAG
>Ga0070740_10004667_pt1 | contig 13291 bp, 18 predicted proteins | sample Coa_R2_FD_67286 | JGI IMG/M metagenome (GOLD analysis project Ga0070740, IMG submission 67286) | Surface soil microbial communities from Centralia Pennsylvania, which are recovering from an underground coalmine fire - Coalmine... | ecosystem: Environmental > Terrestrial > Soil > Unclassified ...
CGATGCCGGCGTTGCCGGCGGGGATGTTGAGCGTCGTGGTGCCGTCGCCGTTGGGCGTCACGGTGGTGCCGTTGAACAACTCCCACACCGCCGAGCCGGTGAAATTGTTCGAGCACTGAAGCAGGTTCTCGGGCGCGTTGCCGCAGAGCACGGCGCAGCGCGGATAGGCCATGGCGGCGCTGCCGCCGCCGGCGACGGCGGCGAGGCCGCCGAGCACGGCGCGGCGCGTGCGCTTCTTGCGCGAGCGCCAGAGGAAGCCGTCGGTGTCCAGTTCAGTCCTCCAAGAACGCGATCTTCACGAAGACGTTGTTCGCGCCGGCGTAGGTCGGCGTGCCGCGGGTGATCAGCACGCCCCACATTTGCGTGTTGCCCGAGCCCAGCGTGTAGGGCAGCGCCAGTTGCAGCGCCTGGCATAGCCCGCCGCCGGTGCCGAGCGCGGCGCAATCGGTCACATGCACGATGCCGATGATGTTGCCCTCATCGGCCGGCGCCACGTTGCAGGCGGCGTGATCGACAAAGTTGGAATTGATCGGGTTGGTCGAGAACAGCACCAGGTCCATCGCCGCGTCCTGGCCGGTGGAGTCGGCGATGGTCACCGACTGCACCAGCCCCGTGCCGCGGCCGCTGGCGCGCGCGGCGTTGATGAAGGTCATGAGCCCGCCGACGCAGAAGCCCGCGGTGTAGGCCGAGTTGGCGGTGGTGGTGGGCCCGACCGCGCTCGCCGAGGTGAAGCCGCCGACGTCGCCGATGAAGTTGTTGCCGGCCGGCGTCGCCGCCTGATTGGCGACCTTGAGGTTGCCGTTGATGTCGCCCTGCAACGCGCCCTGCTGGCCGGTGGTGAAGGTCGGCGCGGTCGAGTTGTAGACGAGGCCGCCGAGATTGGATTGCGCCGCGGCGGTGCCGGGCGCGACCGGGCCGGCGGTGGTGGCGGCGATCACGCCGGCGGCGAGGTTGATCTTGAGGTTGCCGCTGGCGTCGGTTTGGAGCGGCACCATCTGGCCGCTGGTCAGCGTCGGCGGGCTCGACAGGTACTCGGCGCCGGCGGCGGTGCCGATGGTCGGGAACGTCGCGCCGAAGCTCGACGAGGTGCCGCCGGCCGCGGCGCCGGCGGCGATGTTGACCTTGAGATTGCCGTTCACGTCGGTTTGGAGCGGCACCATGTTGCCGCTGGTGAAGTTCGGCGGCGATGAATTGTAGACGGCGCCGGCGGCGGTGCCGGCGGTGGGCGCGGCCGCATTGAAGTTGGAGGACGTGCCGCCGGTCGCCGCGCCTTGCGCGATATTGACCTTGAGGTTGCCGCTGTTGTCGAGCTGCAACGCCGCCTGCTGGCCGTTCGCCAGCGACGGCGCGGTGCTGTTGAAGATGCCGCCGCCGAGCATGGACTTGCTGCCGGCGGCGCCGCCGCCGACCGCGCCATTGGCTTCGTCGGTGACGCGCAGCCCGCCGTTGAGATCGAGCGACAAGGGATTGGGCGTGCCGGACACGTAGGTGGGCGGGCTCGATGACGCCTGGCCTTGCTGCGCCCCGGCGCTGGCGGTGCAGCCGATGACGCAGTTGACGCGCAGATTGCCGATGGTGTCGATCGAGACCGGCTGGTTGGTGCCGGGCGCGTAGCTCGGGCTCGCGGTGGTGACCGCGCCGTACTGCACGTAGCCGGCTTGCGCCAGCGCCGCCGACGCGCCGCCGACGCATTGCCAGACCAAAAGCGCAAAGGCGACGAAGAGACGCAAGAGGGAATGTCGACGCATCAGGCGCCTCCGAACGAGAGTCGCGCGTGCCAGATGAAGACGCCCGTGCCGGTGCCGGCGTAGATCGGCGCCAGCACGCCGGGCGTCGCGCTGTTGGCGAGCGCGGCGGTGTAGAACACGTCAATGCCCGGCACGCGGCCGACGACGCGCGCGCGATACCAGCCATTGCCGAGGGCGCGCAGATCGGCACCGGCGAGAACGCCGGTGCCGGTGGCGATCTGCTGGGTGATGGCACCGGCCTGGGTGTCGATGCAGGCGAAGACGGCGTTGGTGTCGTTGGAGAAGCCGATGCAGCAATAGCGGCCGTTGTTCTGCTTGACATAAAGCGACGCCGCGCAGAGCTGGCCCTGAGCGCCCAGAGTGGTGATGTGCTGCTGGATGGCGTGGTCGTTATTGGCGGCATTGTCGAGCAGGTTCCAGGCAAAGTTGGTGCCGTTCGGATCGGGGAAGTTGGGCGCCAGTGTGATCTGCTGCGTCGTGTCCCACGGCGCAGCAGTGAAGCCGTTGGGAAAGACGAGCAGGTTGCTGGCGTGATCGAGGCCGGTATCCGTCGCCAGGCCGAGATCGGTGGCGAGACCCTGGACGCTGCCCGGGCGCGCGGCGAGCCCCGCGGCGATCTCGCAGAGGCTCACGGGTTCCCCCGCAGCGGCGCTCCCGACTGGATGACGGTGAAGACCGCCTGGTTGCCCGGCCCAGCGGTGTAGCTGTTGACGTTGAGCCGGGTGAACAGCGGCGCGTAGGCGTAATTGCCCTGCACGCTGGCGGTGAGCCCCACCAGCGTTACGTCGGGATGGTTGAGCCATGTCATGGCCGCAGGCGCGACCGGCTGCGCGCCCGCCGGCATGGCGACGGCGCCGGGCAGCGGGCCGTTGGGATCGTCCAGGGATTGCTGCACGGTGCAGTTGATGGCGCCGCTCACGTCGACCTGGATCGCCACCTGCGGCAGCACGAACGGATCGAGTGCGATCCAGGGCGAGCTTTGCGCCGGCCCCGCCGCGCCGCCGGCATAGGTGCCCAAGGAGGCGTTAGCGCTCCAACCGCCGCCGCCGGGAAGCGCGCTCGTCACGCTGCTGTAATCGAGCTGCGAGAGCACCGTGCCGGCGGCGCCCGAGGGCACCACCAGCGTCTCGCTCTGCGGCGTACCTTCCCAGCCGAGGCCGGTGAGCACCAGCGTGCGCTGCGCCGCCTCATTGCCGAAGGTCAAGAGCACGCGGCGCGGCGCGTCGGGCTGGCTGCCGGTGAGCGCCAGCAGCGTGCCCGAGACGGGCGTCTGCGCCGCGGCGAGAAGCGCCGCGTTGGCGGCGGCGAGATTGCCGACAGTGACTTGCTTGCGGATCACAGCCCTCGCTCAGCTCAGGCCGGCGTCACACCGAAGAGGCTGGCGGGCGTCGCCGGGAAGGCGTTCATCAAATTCCACTGGCGCATCATCTGCGCCATCATCAGCCGCTTGCCGGTCATCACCAGGCCGGAGAGCGCGCCGTTGGAGGCGCCGTTGCCGGTGCCGGCCCAGGCGACGCCGCCGCCGCTGGCGCTCACCTGCCAGGTGCCGCGCACATCGCCGGTCAGGTTGGTGGCAGGATTGGTCGTGTCGGCGGCGAGCCAGCCGCTGGCGGTGCCGGCGGCGGGTGCGTTGAACGAGCCGTTCCAGAACATCTCGGCCAGCTCAATCAGATCGTCGCGCATGGCGAAGCCGAAGGTGTCGCCGGTGCCGACGCTGTAGTTATGCGCGTCGGTGAACTGCGGCACGATCGACAGAATGTATTTGAACGTCTTCTTGGTATAGGCGGTGGACGCGCCGGCCGGCACGGTCAGCAGCTGCGTCTGGATCTGGTTGAAGATGTCGTAGCCGGTGATGAGGAAGTTGCCGCCGGTGGCACCGGTGCTGCCGGTGACCGAGACGCAGCGCTGGATGCTCTGGCGCGTGTCGAACACCAGATTGGGGCCGACGCCGACATAGGGCAGCGCCGCGTCCGGCGTCGGGAAGCCGGCCGGGCTCGGTCCCCAATAGTTGCCGGTGCCGATCGGCGCAGTGGCATTGCTGGTGAGCGGGTTGTTGGCGACGGTGATGGTGTTGCCGTTGACCGCGAGCACAGTGGTGTAGAGCGCCGCGCCGCCGGCGCCGGCGCCGCCGATGACGAGCGGCATGCCCGGAATGAACTGCGTGCCGTCGCCGACGGGGATCGACGGATTGCCGGCGGCGACGTTGCCGAAGGCAAAGCCGAAATCCAGCGCCACCACCGAAGTCAAGGCGCCGGCATTGACGAAGAAGCCGGTGCCGCCGGTGTTGGGACGGATGTTGATGCCGGGCGTGACGCCGAGCGACGCGCCGGCCAGGGTCATCGCCGTGCCGTTGGTCACGTTCTGCGCCGCGGCGATGTTGGCCGCGCCGAGGGCTGCCGGGATGGCGTCGACCGAGATGACATAGGGCGTGTTGTAGTGCCCCGGCACGACGCCGACGTAGCCCTGCACCTTGTCCTTGGGAAAGGCAAAGCGCACGTCGGGCAGCGTGTCGCCCATGAAGGTCATGGACGGGCCGGCGTCGGTGTTGTAGTCCGGCGTCGCGTCGCCGTAACTGGCGGGCAGCCCGGCCATGTTGCCGAAGATGAAGCTCGGCCCGTCGAAGCTGGTCACGCCCATCGGCGATTCTCCTTAGCTGCCTATAGGCTCAGTTCAGCGGGAAGCTGCCCCAAGCGGCTCTCCAATCGTCGTACCCGAGGTAGTAGCGCTCGTACGCCTTGATCAGCAGGTTGTCGGTGGTGAACTCGACCTGCATCGAGGTCTCGAACGGCTTACGTTCCAGGTAGATGAGACCGCCGGCGTCGGAGAGGACGAACCACGCGAAGGGGCTCGTCAGGAAGTCCATGACGATATAGCCGTCCTGTAGATCGTCGTTCTCCTTGACCGAGGCGACATCGTTGTTGGCGGTGCCCGGGCGCAGCGGCGTCTCGACGATGCGCTTGGCTAAATGGCGCAGCTCGACCGGGACGACGAGCTTGCGGCCCTGGAAGCCCATCAGCAGGCCGCGGTTGTCGCGGAAGCGGCGAATCTGGTTGTTCGCCATCATCAGCGTGTTCTCGTTGAGGCCCACCTGCACCGCCGGCGTGTTGGCGATGGTGAAGCCGTCGACCGGATGCGCGGTCGAGAACAGCGGCACGTTGTCGCCGCCGAGGCCCGGGGTCAGCACGTTGCCGGTGTTCAGCACCGACGCTGCCAGGATCTCCTTCATCTGCTTGAAGGAGCGCAGCAGCCCCAAATTCGCCGGGTTGAACTGCGTGCGGTAGAGATTGTCGTCGATCGCCTCGCGGGTGAAGGCGTAGCCCAGGCCGACGGCGATATGGACGTGGTTGTAGGTGAAGCGCTGGCCGGCGAGGTTGTCGAACTGCGTCTGCGCGCCGCTGGTCTTGAGTTCGGGCAGCGGCAGATAGGCCATCGACAGCGTGCGCTCGACCGCCATGTCGGACTTGCCTTGCGCGAAGATCGCCGACCATTGCGTCTTGATCTGCTGGTACTCGCCCTTGAGCTTGCGCACGCCCGGCAGCAGCAAGGACGGGATGTTTGAGGTCGTGGTCGCCATGGCTCAGACTCCCGTCGCGTTGAGCAGTTCGCTCACGCCCGGATTGATCGACACTTCGATCCAGGGGTTGATGATCTGCGGGTCTTGCGCGCCGCCGCCTTCGGAGATGCCGAGGTTGCCGCTCGCCACCGCGCCGCTCGGGAAGACCGAGACGATCTCGTTGATGCGCCACGGCAGCGTGTTGGTGTTGGCGACGGTGGTGCCGTCGACGACCGCGGTGGAGACGCCGTTGATGCCGGGATTGGCGAGCGAACTGGCGAGGAAGTCGATGTTCTTGCCGCGCCAGCTCTGCAACCAGGGACCGCCGGAGACCTGGACGCGGAACAGCGCGTCGGGGTCGTCGATCACATAGCAATCGATGTCGTTCTGCGGATTGGCCGACGGGATGTAATTGCCGAAGGGACCGCCGAACTGGATCGACTGGAAATTCTGGTCGAAGTAGGGAAGGACGCCTGCGAAGACACCCAGGAACTTCGCCGGCGAGACGGCGGTGACCGGGATGATGTAGCCCAGGTTCACCGTGTCGGTCATGACCGCATCGCCGATGCCGATCTTTTGCGCCATGCCCGCCTTGATCTTGTAGCGGTTGGCCTGGAAGGTCGGGCTCGATGCGCGCCGATTGCGGGAAAAGACAAACCCGGTGCCGGCAAGATTAAGCGTGATCGCCATAGAGCGCTCGCTTGCTCTAGGACGCCCGCCCCCGCTTTCTCAGCCGGCTTGGCCGTCGGTTTCCGTCGATGCGCGGGCCTTCCCGGCCCGGCGCGGTTCAGTTACGCCGCCACACCGCGGCGGTCGTGTTTCTGCTCATGCACGCCCACCTCGCCTTCGAGCGTGATGGTCGCGCGCGTGCGCGGCATGCGCCGGTCTTCGAAGCGCTCGCCCGTCTCGCGGTCGCCGGGATCGCCGGCGAGCGCCGACTTGAGGCGGTCGCGCTTCTGCTGCTCGGCCTTCTGCCACAGTTCCTGTTTCGCCTCGGCGTCGAGCCGCGCCGGCCGCATCATCAGGATCATGCCGTCCTGCTCGACGGCGTTGCCCTGATATCCCGGCGGCAGGATGTCGTAGAAATCGGCGACCGGCGCCGGCCGCCAGCCCTGGCGTTGCTCTAGCGCGACGTCGCTGCCGCGCACCGGCATGTTCAGCACTGACCGCGTCTTCCACTCGTAGGACCAGCCCGGGCGCTTCAGGTGCTCGGGGATGTGGAACGGGTTCTCGTCGCCATAGCCCAGCGGGCGGCGGCTCAGCTCCTCGGCCGCGAACGGCAGATCGGCGGGACGGCCGCGCGTCTCGCCCACGGGGGGCAGGGGCGCGGCCGCCGCCTCGGCGCGTGGCGTTGGATGAGTCTCGGGGATCAGATCGGGCGCGCGCGGGCGCTCGGGGCGGCGCTCGGGGCGCTCAGGGGTGCGGCCGGGATCGCTCATCGGTAGGTCGCGCTCCCGTCGTCGATGTAGAGGCCGCCCGTGCCGCCGGCGCGCTGCTCCTCGGCGATGGCGATCTGCTCCTTGGCGTATTCGGCCAAGGTCATGCCGGAGTAGCCGGCGAACTGCTCCCACTCGGCCCTGACCGCGTTGGGGATGGCGATGCGCTCGCGCCCGTCGGCGCCGATCGTCCAGGTGACGCGGCCCGCGGGCGTGTCGGCATAGCGCACGCCGTCGCTGAGGCGCGTGTCGTCGTCGCTGCCGCCGCCGCGCCGCGGCACGCCATAAGACGCGCTCGGGCCGCGGCTCGTCCTGCCGGACTCGCCGGTCGTGCGGCCGCCATCGGCCCGGACGCTGCTGCGGCCGTGGGTCTCGGGAACGCCGTGGCCGGGGCCGTACAGCGCCTCAAGCTCGCGGTTGATGAAGTCGATATACGCCTCGGAGCCGTTCACATAGCCCGATTCGAGCGCGAGATTGTGCGCGGCCAGCGCGTGGTGCTTGTAGCGGCTGTCGGTGGTGAAGAGCGGATGCTCCTCGATCCAGCGCCGCGCCGCCGGCGACGGGCCGCGCGGCACCCCATCGGCCGGGCGCTGCTTGGCCTGCGCCTCTTCCGCATCGAGCGCCGCCTTGTCGCGCTTGGCCTGTTCCAGATGGAAGGTGGCGCGCGACTGCTCCTCGATCGCCTCGCGCTCCGCCTCGAAATCCCCCGCCTCGCGCGCGGCGCGCAGCTTGGAGATGGCGGCGTTCTTGGCCTGTTCGGCCGCCTCGATGGTGGCGGCGATCGCCTGCTTGCGCTCGGCCAGCAGCGTCTGCGCCGCGCTCTGCGTGACGGCGTCGGCGCGGGCGCGTTCCTGATTGGCGCGGCTCTCGGCCTCTAGCGCGCGGCGGTTGGCGGCGCGGATAGCCTCCCGCGCCTCGGCTTCCGGGTCGGCTGCGCGCTCGCGCGTCAGCGGCTGGTGCTCGCGCACCGGCCGCTCGCGCTCGCCCGGCGGCGAAGCGATGTCGATGCGCGGAGGATCGGGACGGCGGTCGCTGGCGGGAATGCGGCTTTCGCCGGCCTCGCGGCCATCGCCCTCGACGATGATGGTGGCGGCACTGTTCGCCATGCGCCGCACTATCGCCACGGCGCAAAATTCGGTCAAGCGCCGCTAAAGCAGGAATTGAAGGCCGGTAAAGAAAGGGCGCCGGCCTCGCGACCGGCGCCGAGTTTGGCTCAGCCCATGGAGCCTACCCGGACGAGCCGCCCGTGTCCAGCGTCGCTAAAGCGCGGGTGAGCGACTCCCGGGCCGTGTGCGACAGGATGCAGCGCTTGGCGAGATCGCCGCCGACCGCGCGTTCGATGGCGTGTAACTGGTCGAGCTGCTGGCGCGCCGCCGCGGCGAGGTCGGCATCGGCGGCCAGCGCCCGCGCCAGTGCGTTGCAGGCACCGGCGTCGCCCAGCCCGTGATGCTCGCGGTAGCAGCGCGCCAGATGCTCGGCCAGGCTCAGCGGCTTCGCCGGCGCAAGCGGCGTCTCGGCGTGCGCGCCCGGCGCATTGGCGCCGGCCTCGGCGGAAGGACTATCGGGGGCGACGGGCGGCATCAGGCGATGATATGCGGGTTCTTGACCCGGCCATAAATGTCCCGGGCATAAACCAGACGGCACGGCCAGCCCGCCCATTCGCGCGCGTCCTCGATCTCGTCGTGCCGGTTCTTGATGCGCAGCTTCTTGCCGCCGAGCCCTTGCAACATGAACGACCACGAATCCTGCGCGCGGCTAAACACCCAGTCGCCGACCTGCGGCAGCCGCCCGCCCCAGTCGGCCGGATCCGCCTTCTCGAACGCCTGCGGCCCCATTTTCAGGATGAGACCGACCTTGCCTTGCCAAGCTTCTTCCGCCTGCATCGCCGCGCCGGTGCGCAAGCCGGTCCGGGTCACCGCCGGCCGCACATAGCAGCCGAGCATCACCTGCGTGCCGGCGATCTCGATTTCGCTGATGTCGCCGATGGCTCCCAGTATCTCGTCGACGGCATCCTGCGGGTTCTCGTGATGCCACTGGAAAAGAACGGCGGTCTCGGCATGGCTCATTACGGCATCTCCTCGGTGGATTGCTTGACGATGTCCATTGCCTCGCGCAGCCCGGCGATGACGCCGACGCGCTTGCCATGGTCGAACGGGTCTTTCTCGCGACCGCTGCTCAAGATGTCGACATGTGCCTGCTCGGCCTTGCGCAGCGCGGCCAGGATGTGGTGCCGGACCCCTTCCAACATCAGGCGCTACCCCTCAACGGTTGTCTATCCGCCACCGGCGTTATCCGACGCGCGGGAGCCGGCCATAATCGGTGCGAACAAAATCCAGATGCTCCTCCGGCCCCTTGGTGATGGTCTTCCCTTGCGGCCAGACGACGTCACCGGCCGCGGCGGTGAGCGCCGCGAGGGCGATGTTGCGCAAGAAACCCGGATCGATGGTGGTGACGACGTGCGGCTTTTTATGGTGATCCATTCCGCCGATGAGAGCGAAGGAGATCGCCTGCGCGACCTCTTGAATGGCGCCTTCCGATACGATGATCATCGCTCCGTTCCCGATGGTTGTCTCTCCGATCGCGGCGCGCTGGCTTTGCTCGGGGCTATGTTGAAACGGCACACTAACTAATTTCGGGTGTCTGGAAATTTCCGGCGCGCTATCGGCCGACGGGTGACTATTACACTTCGGCGCGTTTGAGATCGACGTGATTTTCGACGGTCTCCATCGCCCCGCCCATCCAGCGGATGACGGGATGGCCGTGGCGGTCGTAATGGCTGAACTCGGCGCCGGCCTCCCATATCGTGCGCGGCCCGGTCGGGTGGTTGACGACCCTGCGCCGCAGCACCGGCTCGCCGGCGACGAACCGCTCTGTCGCGAAGGTCATACCGCGCCCCCCGCCTTGCGCCGCACGTGCTCGCGCACATGCACGACGCCGCCTTTGGCGAGCAGGCCGGGCGCGCCGCCGGGCGGCCTCGGCGGGAGCGTCGGCACCACGCCGGGCGGCGGCGGGCGCATGGCACCGCCGGGCACCGTCGGCATTCCCGGATTGGGCGGCACCGGCATCGGCCGCTGCATGTTGGCCGCCGCCCTGCGCGCGCCCAAGGCCGCGCCGAGGCGCATGCCTTCCATCGCGCCCTGCTTGTGCGCCTGCTGCTGCGCCGCCGGATCGGCGCCGTGAATGATCACGTTGAGGTTGACGCCTTTGCCCTTGTGCCCCTTGCCGCTCGGCACCGAGCCGCCGCGGGCGCGGCGGTCGATGCGGTGGCGTGTCCCCTCGCCTTCCACATGACCGCCGCGCGTGAGCTTGAGCTTGGTCAACGGCTCGCCCTTGTGGTCGTGCCGCTCGTGCTGGTGGACGCCCTTCTCGACCATCTTCTTGTCGGCGGCGGCGTCGGGATGGACCTTGCCGCCGCGCGCCCGGCCGATGATGCCGCCCAGGCTGTAGCCGGCGCGGCGCATGTGCTCGCGCGCCTTCGTCTCTTCCGCGTGACGAACCTTCGCGTGCATGACCAGCCTCCTCAACCCGTGTCCTATTAAGCCGCGCTCATAAAATACGCCCGTCGTGCCCGCGCGTCTAGCGCTCCGCCACCAGCGCGAAATGCCTCATCAAGCGCTCGGAGTGATGCCCGCATGCGCGGGCCGTCGAGTCGGACGACATCACGCGGCACCTTGCGCGCCGCCGTCGCGCTCGCGACAAGCTGGTGCCGAAAGGCCACAGCGCATCGACCGCGTCTTGCGTGATCATGCGACCGTCTCTCTCGTCCGCAAGGTGCCGGCACCCAGGTGCGTCTCGCGCTCGGCTAGGGCGATCTGGCGCCGCACCTCGGCGAGCCGCAGGCGCAAATGATCCACCGCCCGCCCCATCGCCGCCTCGGCCACGGCGTTGTCGCACCACTGGCAATACTCGCGCCGGCTGGTGAGCCAGATGATGTAGCTGTCGTCGGCGACGATGCCCATCGGCGCCTTGAGGAGAAAGATGCCGCCGCCCACCGGCGCGCCGACCACGCGCCACTCGGCGCCAAGCCGATTCTTGACGTAGGGCTCGATCGCCCGCACCACCTCGGCCAGCGATTTCTCTGTCATGTGTCCTCGACTTCCTCGATGCGGATGTGATCGCGCTCGAATTCTCGCGCCTCGACAGCACGCGCCATGCCGCCGGGATCGAGAATGACATAATCGCCCAGCATCGGCGCGCGCCCGCAGAAGCGCATCAGATTGATCTTCTCCGGCCCGCACAGCCCTTCGACGATGACGCGGCGCCCAACCGCCTCCGGCACGAAGCCCAAGACCTTGCCGGCCATTACGACGGCTCTGCTCCGATATTTAGCCAGAGTCGGCACGCTGAGAACTTTCGGGTGTCTAGGCTATGTCGGCGATCATGGATCGGGCCAGAGCTTGAGCACGGCGTCCCAGCCGTACAATTTCAGAACTTCGTCGCGGGTGAGCGGATCGCGCCGCCAGCGCGACTGCGCGATCCGCGCGCAGTGCTCGTCGAGCGTCAGCGTGTTGCGCGTCAGGCCGCGCGGCAGGCTGCGCGCGCAGGGCTGGATCGGCGACCGGCACCGCCAATACCGGCGAGAGCTTGACCGGCCCGCTCATGAGTCGCTCGACACCCAGTCCAGCCAGTCCAGCAGCCCCGGCGCATGCAGCGACAGGCCGGTATAGTGGACGCCGTAGCTCAGCCTAAAGCCGGCGGCGTGCTGGTGGCCGCCGCCGCCATAAGCCTTGGCGATCTGCGACACGTCCAAGCCGTGCTCGTCGGAGCGCAGCGAAAACACACGGCCCCTCGGCGTCTCCCACCAGCACGCGGCAAACGGCTCGCCCTGCGCCATCAGGTTCGCCGCATCGCTGGCGTAGGTGTAGGGCAGGTTCGCGCCCCACACGTCATGCCCGCCGATCGTGACCCGCCGCTTCGTCGCCGCGACCAGCTCGGCGACATCCTTTTCCTGCTTGCGCAGGATCGCCGCGCCCTCACGCGCGAAGGAATGGGACGCGCGCAGCATCAGGTGGTCCCATTGCTCGAAATCGTAGGGATAGGAGAACAGCGCGGCGTTGATGAGCTTCGAGTCCCTGAGCTTGAAGCGCCAGAGATCGCGGTCCTCGATATAGTCGATCAGCACCGGCCGCGGCCGGCCGGGATGGAAGAAGTCCCAGGCGATGCCCGCGCCCGAGCGGTTCATGTCGAAGAGCGCGCAGGCGCCCGGCGGCATCCCGAGTCCCAGGCCGTAGCCTTGCACGACGATCTTCTGCACCTCCGCGCTCGGTGTCGGCAGCCCGGCGAGATCCTCGGCGGCGCTCTTGTGGTGGTCGAGGATGAGGATGGAGTGCGCGACCTTCGCCATCTCGTCGAGCACCGGCCGCTTGTAGCTGAAATCCACCAGGATGACGTCGCGCCCGGTCATGTCGGGCGGCGGATCGCCGTAGACGCCGGGGTAAAACTCGACACCGTCGGGACCGAGCGCGTGGCGCACGCACCAGGCGGCGGCGAAGCCATCCAAGCAATTTTCGTGGTAGACGCAAAGCGGCTTCATCACGGCATCGCCGCCACCCGCGGCTTGAGGCACACGCCGAGATCGGCAATGGCGCGGAGACGGTGGGTGAACTCGCTGATGTGCCGATAGTCCAACAGCTCCTCGCGCGTGAAGATCATGAACGACGGCCGCAGATAGTGCGGGAAAGCCTCGCTGGCGGACCTCGGACCTTCCGGGCCGAGCCACAGGTTTTCATGGACATCGAACCACAGCTGCCAGCCCTCGCCCATCACCATCCGCACGCCCGGCGTGAGCAGGTGGAGCACCGTCTGCTTATTGCCCCAGCCCGGAATTTCCGTTGTCATTTTCGTCCTTCGCCTGACGCTGCGCGGCCGCCTGGTCGGCTTGGCGCCCTTGCTCGTCAAGTTTCCGATGTTCGAGGCTCATTTTGTCGTGGTGCTGCGCCTGCTCGGCATGGTGCGACAGCTTCATCTCCGTCCGCGCCCGCGCCTGCTCGGCCGCGAGCCGCATGCGCTCCGTCGCCTGCCGCTCCTGCTCAATGCGCTCCTCGCTGGCGCGGTCCTGCGCGCGCTGCTCGGCCTCGACCGACGCCGATGCCGCCTCGCGCTGCGTCTCCTGCGCCTTCTGGCTCAGCTTCGCCGCCTCGATCTGGTTCTTCTGCTGCTCGTTCGCCATCTTCGCCATCGCCGCCATCGCCCGCGGATCGGGCGGCGCCTGCGCGCCCGGCGGCGGCGGCGGATTGGTGAGCTGGTCCTTGTCCTCCCAGCCCAGCACGCCCAGCGCCGCCTGCCATAGTCCGCGAGCGTTCGGGATGTGCTCGGCCATGAACAGTGGCTGATTCGCCAGCTCGACCGTCGCCGCCACCTTCATGATCCGATGCACCATCGACGGCGTGTTCGGGTCCGACGCCGGCACCAGCTTGGTGTCGTTCAGCTCGGCCGCGGTCCATTGCCGGCCGCTCGGCGATTCCAGGCATTCGGGATGCTCGGCGAGCAGCTCCTTCAAAAGCTCGTATTCTTCCTGCTGGGCGATATGGTCGTCCTTGTGGATCGCCGACGGC
>Ga0070740_10004668_pt1 | contig 13284 bp, 17 predicted proteins | sample Coa_R2_FD_67286 | JGI IMG/M metagenome (GOLD analysis project Ga0070740, IMG submission 67286) | Surface soil microbial communities from Centralia Pennsylvania, which are recovering from an underground coalmine fire - Coalmine... | ecosystem: Environmental > Terrestrial > Soil > Unclassified ...
GCGCGACATACGCCTGTTCAAGCGTGATGGTCCTATCCACGCCTTTGCACATATCGTAGATGGTAAGAGCTGCCACCGTTGCTGCTGTGAGCGCCTCGACCTCCACGCCTGTCTTATAAGTGGTACGCGTTCGCGCCTCGATATAGATCAATCCCTGTGCGCTATCGAGCGTAAACTGGACATCGATATGGGTCATTGGCAAGGGATGGCAGAGCGGGATGAGCTGTGGCGTTTGCTTAGCCGCCATAATCGCGGCTATCTTGGCTACTTCCAGGACGCTGCCTTTAGCAATCTGGTTTGTCTCAATGAGGTGTAATGTTTGTGGAGCCAGGCGCACCCTTGCCCTGGCAATAGCCTCGCGCGCCGTCTCTGCCTTCTCCGTCACATCAACCATGCGAATATTGCCGCTCTCGTCCAAGTGCGTCAACTGCTTTGCCGACTTCGATTGTTCAGCCATGATTGAACCTCTTATGCCAATTGATCGTTAGTAATGCGTCTGTCCTGACAGGGTATCACAAAATAGAGGAGGTGTGTAGCGCTCAGCCAGATACTCTACCTGGTCGGTGGATCGCCGGGGAGGAGACGATGAACCGGCTCCCCATGTCACTACATTGTGACGAGCCGCCGAGCGTCAAAAACGCTCGGCGGCTCGTTATGCTCGGCTTATCTTGCTCCAACAGGCCTTCCGTTTGCTGTTGTTGCTCGAAGGCTTCCATCGGCTATGTCCTCCTTGACACAGGAATGCGTAAGCGCTCAGTTGGCGATGAGACGCGCAAGGAGGAGCAGCCTCTTAACAGGCGTGCATCTGGTGGAACCTCTCGTCCATTATGCTCGATTGTCCTGATGCGCAGCCACCCATCCCGAGCAGCAACGAGAGTATCATACTTTGTGTACAGGCTACCGCAAGGAACGGTCGGAGAGACGTCCTCTGGTGGATCTACTGCTTCCATTGATAGGATGACGAGCTTATCGCCATGATCAGTCAGGGCGTAGGCGCCTGGAGAACGATATCCGGCACGAACGGTACGTAGAATCGTTTCTCTCTCATTTGCACAGTCGATCCAATAATCTTCCTCCTTCGGCTTTCCATAGTACGTCCGCTCCTGTTTGTTCTGGGCAACAGGACGGAATGATTGGTGAATCAGGAGAGGGATAACCTCCTGAAGCAACTCTACAGAGGCAGCGAAGTGGCTCTGGCGAATTGCGAGGGCTGTTTCCCCTCCAGAAAGGGCGATGCGTTTCTGGGCAATGAGAGAACCGGCATCGATTTCGGGAGTTACAAGCAGCGCAGAGACTCCCCCCCGTTTCTCTCCATGCTTTGCCATCCAGAAAAAGGGAGCCCACCCCGCATAGCGAGGCAGGGGGCTCGGATGAAAATTCACCGTAGTCACCTCAGGGATGGAGAGAAGTTCCGCGCTAAGGATTTGCTGGTAATTGGCGATAATGAACTAGGGGTCCCTTCTACTCTTATTCCATCTTTGGAGCAGCAAGAGCAATCTTTTAAGGAAGAATTACATCATATACGTAAGCTCAACAGTGATCTTTTGTTGGAAGAACTGCGAGCCATTGCATTGCATCAGGACAATGACTTTATTCCAACGATGGCCTACGGGATTGAATGGAAAGGAGTCCGCTTTTCAAAATATCGTCAAATCCTTGAGGATCTGGAGCGAGCGCCCGAGGACGTCAAGGAACGTTTACTCAACTGTGTGGAAGAATACTAGGCGTGTGTCTTTTCACACCATTGGCCATCAATACGCAAACAACTGGTGGCTGATGTAGCCGTTAAAGCGGCTGTTTTGAAGAATAGCCGCTTTAACGTTTTCCTGAAGAATATTTCAGAGCGTCTTTTTTGGGATGAGGAATGTGGGGAGTTACATGTACGTAAGCCGTTTCGCTGGCATTACCATATGACAAACAAAGACTCCCTGGTATTTTTGCCAAGTTATTTTGTCTGGCCTCACTTATTTGTGGATAAGATTGGCCAGGGGATCCTGTTTACGTATGATTCTTCGAGAGCGCGTCAAGAGGCTTCAGCGCGGCACCCTGTTGATCGTATTGCGGTCATTTGCGAGGCGCTGGGGGATCATTCTCGCTTACGGCTATTATCACTCTTACAAGACCGTCCTCTTACAACTCAAGCATTGGCGCAGCTTTGTCACCTGAGTGAGGGGACGGTCTCCCGGCACTTGCAGATTCTGAAACGAGCTCGCCTGATTACTTCACGCGCCGAAGGGAAATATGTCCTTTACTGGTGCCCGCTGCCCCTTTTCGATGTCCTGTCGCAGCTTGTGCGCTGACCACAGCCATGATCATGGCTACAGTCAGAAAAGTTGCAGTAATTCTGTGTAAGAAAAAGCATCTCGCGTAAAGGTCGTGTAGGTGCCCCTTTCGCACACCTCTTGTGCGATCCGACGCGTCAAGGCAAGACTTGCGCGCATAGGGCCAGACCCAAGACTTACCCTTGTCACGCCAAGGCGCTGTAAGTCAGCAACAGGGGGGGTCGTGGTCGTCGCCAGGATATTAATTGGTCCATGAACTTCTTCGACAAGGGTTTTTATGAGAGAGCTTTCACTTACTCCTGGAAAAAACAGGCAATCTGCGCCAGCTTCGCGATAAGCATTTGCTCTTTGAATTGCTTGTTGCAGGCACTGCTCAGGAGGCTCCTGACCCAGGATGAAGACATCGGTGCGAGCGTTAAGAACGAGAGGGAGATTTTCTGCTAAAAGGTACTCTCGTATAGCTGCTATTTTCTCTCTTTGAAAAGAGACATCCGCTAACTGTGGAGTTCCCTGAGCAAGAGCGGCATCTTCTAAATTGAAGCCTGCGATACCGATATCGGCTGCTTTTTTTATTATCGCCAGCACCTCTTTGATTGTCGTGCTAACGATCCATCGTCTCACTCACCTTTCGCGAAATCAGCTCTGGAGAGGTCAAATGCTTGTCTCAATCCGTCAAATCCTTCATCGGTGACCTGTAGGGCTCGATTGAGTGCAAGCCGTTTGAGCCATCCAAGTTCGAAGCAGCGCGTTGCCAGCGCCGCGCCTAACGCACCTGCCACATGATACTGGCGTTCGCTCCAATCAAGGCAGCACGGTGCGAAGACGCGCCTTTGCCCTCTCAAAGCATGAACGTCGATCCCCAGGTTGAGAAAGCGTTCTGTGCCCCTCTCAGTCACCAGAAAATGTCGGTTTTCCTCAACCAGATGCTTTTGCTGTACGAGCGCTGCGGTTATCCTGACGCCGAGCGCTCCTGCCAGATGATCATAGCAGGTGCGGGCGAAACGAATGGCTTTGCCGGTCTCTGCCTCCCGTAAGGAGCGAATCGGTCGAGGAGGGGAATGCGTGGCTAAAGCTTCGAGCAGCTGCACTATTGTAGGATCGGCTAAGCGAAAGTAGCGATGCCGTCCCTGCCGCTCAGCGATGAGCAGTTTTGCCTCGACCAGTTTTGTGAGATGAATGCTGGCAACGGAGGGAGAAACGCGTGCCGAACGCGCAAGTTCCCCCGCAGGAAGGGCGCGGCCATCGCTGAGCATAGTGAGAAAACAGGCTCGGGTGGGGTCTGCTAAAAGCATGGCTGTGTAGGCAATATTTGCGTCTGCAAGCATATTTCACTCCAACTTAAACTATTTTTGGTTTTTAATTAAAGAGAGCACCCCATCCCACAAGGGGTGAAGCAGTTAACTGAACAACAGCATGAACGGAGATCATTATGGCTTCTTCACAAAAACAGCAGGATACTGCTATTATAGCATCAAATGTCAGCGAGAGATTGATTGTTCTTATTGCCGGTATTGGCATGTTCTTGTCCACCCTTGATACCGGCATTATCAATGTGGCTCTTCCTTCGCTTGTGACCGATTTCCACACCAGTGTGACCGGCATTACCTGGACCGTAACCATCTATTTGATGGCACTCAGCGCCTCTATTGTCACCTTTGGGCGACTCAGTGATCGTCATGGGCATCTTACAATGTATCGATGGGGGCTGCTGGTATTCGCCATCAGCTCGATAGCGGCAGGGGCCTCCTTCTCCCTGGCGCAGCTTATTCTTTCTCGTTCACTCCAGGGCATTGGGGCTGCCATGCTGCAAGCAACAGCCGCCGCTCTGATTACGACGCTGGTTGCCCCGGAAAGAAAGGGAGCAGCACTCGGGACATTAGGAATTATGATTGGTTTGGGTCCAGTCCTCGGACCTGCCGTTGGGGGCATTATATTGTCTTCCATTGGCTGGCGCTGGATTTTCTGGCTCAATATCCCTTTCTGCCTGCTTGGGCTGTATGGATGTAGTCGGCTCACAACTGGGAGCGTAGCAGAAAGAAAAACGCCCCTTGATGTACCGGGCAATGTGCTTTTTATTATCACCATGCTCACTCTTTTATATGGTCTGTCCAACCTTTCGGGAGCCGCTTTTTCGCTCTATCAAGTGGTCCTCCCCTTGCTCATTTTCGGCATTGGTTTGATCCTCTTCCTTTTCAGAGAAGCTCGCACAAGCTCTCCTTTGCTCGATCTGAAGCTGTTTCGTTCTTCGTTTGTGGCTATTCCTCTTTTTGCAACAGCGAGCTTCGGAGCTGCAACTGCGGTTGTTTTTATTCTCCCGCCATACTTTTTGGAAAATATTACGCGCCTGGCTCCCTGGCAGGTAGGATATATCGCTCTGTCTGCGCCGCTAGGCCTGGCAATCGTCTCCCGCTTCTCTGGAAAAGCCATTAAGTACCAGGGAACGAGTCGATTAATGTTGTTTGGTTTGAGCGTCATGTTTGCCGCTCTAGTTCTTCTGAGTATTATGCAGCCGGGCTGGGGGCCGCTGCTCTTTGTTCCTTTCCTCTTTCTCTATGGAGTGGGAGGCGGTATTTTTCAGCCGCCCAACATTGCCGGGGTGATGGAGGCCGTAGGGATTGAACGACAGGGCACCATAGGAGCGGTTCAGCGCATGGTACAGAATGTTGCTATTGCTCTAGGCGCTGCCCTCTCCGCTGTCTTTATTCAATCTCATAGTGGCGCCGGGATCGGCGAACTCCTCTGGGGTTTTCGCAGCGCCTGGATCTTTGCAGGAGCGCTCATTTTTATCAGCATACTCAGTTTTTGTGTCCTGCTCGCAAGGCGGCGCTGAAATTCTTAGCCACACTCAGCTATCACGATGAATAAAGGGGATTGCCGATCATTGCGATCCCCTTTCAAGTGTATATAGAGCGAGTACTCGCAACATGTCCTCCACCACGACCCCAAGAGGCGCGACAGGCACATATTCATCAACTGAATGCTCGTTAACGACCCCGGTAGAAACGGTGAAGGCTCTGATCTTTGGACGAAAGCCGCTGGTGTCGCTATTGATAAAGGTTGGTTTCATCTCTAGCGCCTGGCCTCTTTGTGCGAGAACCTGGCGGTACGTATTTAGCAGTGGTTCATTCATATCCAGCGCGTATCCGGTTGAATGGGTTTTGAACGAAACTGTCGCCTGTCCACCCAGGCGGTGAGCAGTTTGCTCGAAGGCTTGCCGTATAGCCCGCCTGTATTGTTCCTGCACCTCTGCTGGCTCGAAGCTGCGTAGCTCTCCCTCGATGAGCAGCATGTCGGGTATGGCATTGCGAGCGCTGCCGCCGCTGATGCGTCCGATGTTGATGCGCGTCTGATCCTGAGCGAGCGAGCCATGCGGATAGTCAGCCTCGTGGAAGATATGGATAGCATGAGTCGTCTGCGAAAGATCTTTCCCGGGATGGCCCGTTCGTCCCGTAATCTTGATGTCAAACGCTTCGTAGGTTGCGCCCGCTGAGACGACGACCCCGGCTTCAAAAGCATTATCAAAGACGATGCCATCGGTTACGGACCATACCGAGCTGTCAAAGGAGGTTGCGCCGCATAGTCCGGTCTCTTCCTGGACGGTGAAAAGAATCAGCAGTGGCGGATGTGGGAGGCGCTGCTCGGTGATGCGCCGTAGCATCTCTAAAATAATAGTGATCCCGGCGGCATCATCGGCCCCCAGATTGGTGGTGCCATCGCTATACAGGATGCCATCGCGCAGGATCGGCTCATGCCCCAGTCCAGGAGGGACACGGTCCATATGCGCGTTGAGCAGCAGCGGTTTGCCCTCGCCTTCAACCATAGCCAGTAAGTTGCCCACCGCGTCCGCCTGCGTTGCATAACCGAGCCTGCCCATTTGCTCTTCTAGATAGTGACGAATGTGCTCCTCATGCCCTGATGTGCTCGGCAGACGTGCAAGTTCGATCAATGTTTGACAGAGGCGTTGACTATACATGGTTTCGGTGATCCCCCTTCTGATTAGCGTTGAACTATTCCCTATCTTACCACGCTCAGGAGTTGCTTAAAATCCCTTTCGCTTGACGAATGGTTCTCCCATCGCTATCATGCGACATAGAGAGACTAGAAACTCTTTACTGCAATTTGGACTGTGGGTTTAAAGGGTTACAGCACCAGATACTTGCTTAGATTGTGCAGAGGGGGGATTTGCATGCATGTCGCGTAGTTCAGTAGAGCTGATGGGGGTACCGGATGAGCTCTATCACTGGATGCCGGGAGAGATGGTGGTGATTGTACGTTTGCCCCGGCTTCCGGTTGGTGATGCTCAGGATATGCTGGTTGAACAGGTGCGTACCCTGCTGAATGAATTTCTGGCCCAATATAATATTATTCTGGAACCATATGGAACCTATGGACGATGGCGCGAAACGTCAACTATGCCGCCTGTACACCGCCAATCATTTATTTTCGGGTTACACCGCAAACAACCGCTCATCGCCATTTTCTTTCATACCCGCTATATGGATGCCAGCATTCAGGACCCCTTGCCTATGGCTCTATCCTATCTTCAGGGACATCTCGAACACCTTGCGCAGATCGGTTTGCACCTGGTTTCTGCCATGCCCAACTGGTTGGTTACCGCAGCTCCTCTTTGCTATGGCGAAGGTGGCCCTGCGATTCCTCCTCATCCCGCCCCGGTTCTTGACGTCACGGCGACAGGGAATTCTCTGCTGGGCTGGCGCGTCAATGTGCTTGACCACAGTTTTCCGCTGGACTCCAGGGGCGCTGAAGATGTGGTGGTTGCGGTGCTGGATACCGCTCAGCAGGCTGATCGCATCCGTAGCGCCGCCAGCCGGCCAGAACTGCGCAGAAACTGGCTGTTGCAACGCCTGTCAAGCGACCTGCGTAGCGAGGATGGCTCCTTTGTCGTCGAATACGACCGTTATCCTCTTACCAGCGACGTTCGTACCGGGCGCGATTATCAGAACGATTGGCGCTACTATTTTATGCCTGATCACGGCCTTGCAATTGCAGGACTGGTGCGAGATGTTGCGCCGCGCGCTCGCATCAGGCTCGTGCGCATTTTGAACGATTTTGGTGGCTGCGATCTCTATAATCTCTTTGCCGCATTAACCGATCTTGAGCGCGAGCTTGTTTCCGGCACCATTCGGCGCCTGGTCATCAATCTCAGCCTGACCATCATGCCCGATATCCGCCGTCTCCCCTATATCTGGTTCGACCATCGTCAATGGCCCACTGCCCAACTACCAGGAGTGATCCGCGTGCTCAGTCACATAGAAGAGGGGCTGCGGTTGCTCTTCGAGTCTCTCTTTGCACATGGTGCGTTGATAGTCGCGGCGGCAGGGAATGATTCGTTCAGCCTGACCGAGAAGAATCTTCCCCCGCGCGCCCCCCGTGCGCCTGCGCGTTACGATTCCACCTTGAGCGTGGCTGCGGTCAACAGTAAATTTGCCCCCTCGAACTTCTCCAATGCCGCCAATGTGCCGCCAGGTGATAGGGGAGTCGCGACCTTTGGCGGTGATGGCTACGGCATGGTGGATAGCCATGCCTTGCCCGATGCGGTGCGCGGTATTTTTATCTCGCCCACCTTCCCTTTAGGGGAACAGAATAGTTCCGGCTGGGCGGACTGGAGCGGCTCATCGTTCTCCACCGCGATTATCAGCGCCCTGGGCGCTCACTTGCTGGCTCAGAGCTGGTCGGCCTCCAACATTATGACACGTCTGGCCTCCGGCCAGGAACGCCGCAGCGACTCGCTCTTCGGCTCTGCCCCTGATGCGCCCTCTCTGCTGGCGAACATTATCAAGGTGCAACAACGTTTTGGGGTGTGATGGGGAGTTTTTACTTGCTACTTAAAAATGAGGTATATCTGTCATTGCTTTATGTTATCATTGTAGTAGGCGTTGTAGAGAGAAATCATGCCACCTAAAATTCGGCAACTCAAAGCCTCTTTAGCTAAAGCAGGCTTTGTCTGGCGACCAGGAAAAGGTAGCCAGACTGTTTGGACACATCCAGATCTACCGGAATTAGAAGTTACGCTGTCCGGTCATGATGGCAATGATGCGAAGCCTTATCAAGTAAAGGATGTTCAAGAAGCTTTGAAGCATCTGGGGGAAAATTATCATGGATATTAAACACTATTCGATGAATATTCAGTGGAGCGATGAAGATCAGGCATATATTGTTACTGTGCCCGAACTCCCAGGATGTAGAACTCATGGAGAAACATACGAAGATGCTGTTAAACAGGGACAAGATGCTATTGAGAGCTGGATTATGGTGGCACGAGAGTTAGGCCGACCAATTCCACCGCCGAACAAAGTTGTGGTTTAATACTGTATTTAGTAGCTCGTTTGCTGAAACAGTGGTTACCAAACAAGGCAGCAGGTACCATTTACAAGCGTGTTTTTGTAGGATATAATATTGACAAATGTAATGAGATAGACAACCTGTCTATTATCTACTACTATTCGGGAAAAGCGAGGGGATTGAGTAGTCAATCCCTTTCAGAGAGGTGAAATACATGATCGAGCAGAACCAGCAATCGGCGACAGAGACCATTATCACGATGACCCCGACCGCCGTAGAGAAAATTCGCGAACTGCTCACGCAAGAAAATGATCCAACACTTGGTCTGCGCATTTTTGTTGCTGGTGGTGGATGCTCTGGTCTCCAATATGGGATGACCCTCGATGAGGAGCAAGAAGGCGATACCATTATTGAGCAGCACGACTTTAGGGTCTTCGTTGATGAAATGAGCCTGGGGTACATCACTGGCAGCGAAGTAGATTATGTTGACAGCCTGATGGGCGCTGGCTTTACCGTCAATAACCCTAATGCTGTCTCAAGCTGCGGCTGCGGACATTCCTTTAAGACTGCCGATGGCGGCGGCGAAGCTCGCGGTTGCGGCTGCGGTCACTAAGCAAAACCAGGCAAAATCTCCGTTTGACATTTCGGCCCACCTTCCCATGATTTATTCAGGGAGGTGGGCCTTTTATGAAGAAAAAACAAGTGTGAATGAAGTTGGAGCCTAAAGGGGCTTTATTAAAGAATCCAGTGAATAAAACTGGTAGCTAATCTTTCTCATTACGGTGCATACGATCAGTCCGCCTGCGCTGTTTGAAATCCTCCAAGTCATCGCGGCTGATTTTGAAGCCTTTGCCCAGAACGATAGCTATCAGTTCGCCTGAAGCAATATATTGTCTAACAGTCTTGGGGCTTATGCGCAATTCTTTGGCGGCTTCTTCGACTGTGAGCAACTCCTCTCCCGGCATAAAACTCCCTCCAAGTTTTTCATTAGTATATCAGAGCCACGAACATTTTACAAAAAGCAAGAAACACTTGAAAAACGGTAACGTAGATGATATACTTCCTTCGAAGGGAACGAAAGTCTCTAAAAAGATGTACAAAGTATATTAAGTAAGCGGTAGTATGTATATGGCCTAATGTTACCGCATTAGGCCAACAGAGAGTCTAGTCTCTAAACTCGATCTAGCCTCTCTTTGTCGCATGATAGCGACAGGGGAGCCATTCGTCAAGCATTGAGAAAGGAAGCTTGAGCTATGGCAACAGCACGTTGCGAGGCGCTCCGTCGCCTCCACATTGCCCCATTGATGCGCATACAGGATGCCATTTTTCGTAAGCAGTATGAGCGAGGCTTAGCCTCTGTTCTGTTTGAAGAACGGGAAGTTGAAGCATTGGAGGAACCACCTACACCTTTGCACGATCTGTATTTAGTAGATATGTTCACCCTTGCCCGAAACCTTTTTCACCTCTTCGATGGGCATCACCAGCAATGCCTCTACGCCCATTTCGGCTTGACGCTGGGCGAGATCCACGGCAGCGTATTATCGCCCAGCAGTGGATCTGTCCGACCTGAGGTCTCCACCCTGGTCACACTTGAGGATGAGGAGGTCATCCGTGGCTACCGAGCAGGCAGGGTATTCTACTTTACTGAAGCAGATGGTGAGCAGGAGTGGTGCTGGACTGAGGAACGCCTACTCGAACGACTAGAGGAACTGGCCCAGGAGTACGACACCTACCAGGATGCCTCACGCACCGTTCGCTTTGCTATCGGGGGCATCTTAGGAGAGCTGAGTGGGCCGCTCTTTCCCTGGACAACAGAAGAACAGCGTGCCATCGAAGCGGAGAGTATCAAAGAGCTCGGGTACGTCTGTCCACTCAATCCTGGCAGTATCGCCGCTCGGCAGTTCATGATGCAACCGGTTTTGTGAGGTGGGAGCGTGCAACCAGGATAACCTGGTTGCACGCCGTGTTGGAAAGAGGATACGCAGGATGCTCCTATGTAAGAAAATCAGGATTGAGGTTAACACACAAGAGGCGGAAGCGTTAGAGTTCATGCAAGGCAAGTGTCGCGGCCTCTACAACTGGTGGATCATGCGACTACGCAATGGCGAACGCTGGAACCTCGAACGAGCAAAAAAGTCGCTCAGGGAGAGTAAAACCCATGACCCTGACATATGCTTTGTCTATGGCAAGCTGTTAGCTGAGGTGTACTTTCGCCTTGACAAAGCGATGCAAGCGTTCTTCAAGCGGGTGGCTGAAGGCGCACAGAAACCAGGGTTTCCCCGCGTCAAGCCACGGCACCAGTTCTTTACGCTCTGCTATCCGGCGATGTACTTGATTGTTGAAGGCAGCACGATTATCCTGCCCACAGGAGGCGGGGGCAACTGGGGACCGAAACGCTATCCCAATATCAGAGCCAAGCTGACCGAAACGCCACCATCATGCTTTCGGGAAGTAGCCGTTTCCCGTGATGCCCGAGGGAACTATTATTGCTCGTTTGTGTATGAACAGGCAGAGCAGCAGGCGTCCCAGGATGGCATTGTGGCGTTTGATCTGGGCATCAAGACGCTTGCAACGGGCTATTCCAATCAGGGACGGTTTTACCACATTGGCGGGTTCAAAGGTTATCGTTGGTACAACAAGCAACTTGACAAAATCCGCTCCAAGCGTGATAAATGCAAAAAGAAATCACGTCGGTATATTCACCTCTCAAACGTGTACAAGCGTGTCTCCGAACAGAAACGCAACAAACAGCGAGACTGTCTGCATAAAGCGTCTCATCTCATCGCGGGCCGACTGGCTGAAAGGGCTGTGGTCATTGGCGATCTTTCCCAACGGCAGATGGTCATCAAAAAACAGGAGAAGGAGACCCCCAAAGAACGACGCAAGCGACAGCTCCGTAACCGCATGGTATATAATGATTGGGGCCTCTACAGCTTTATGCAGATGCTTGCGTATAAGTGTTTGCGCTTTGGGAAAGAATTACATATAATAAGTGAACGCGGTACGACGAAGATGTGTCATTGCTGCAAACGCAAAAAGGACATGCCGCTATGGCAACGAACGTATCGCTGTGGGAACTGCGGCTTGGTGATGGATCGTGACGAGAATAGCGCGATCAACATCTATGAGCGGTTCCTTGCCCGGCTGGGGCCACACACGTAGCCGGTCTACGTGCGGTGTGCTGCATGGAAGTGCAGTAATTGGCAATGTGGACTTCATTGGACACATTAAAGAAAGGCAGTATGCATGAGCGGAAGAATTGCCCACCGACCCCGTTATCGTCTGATGCACCATCCTGTACAAACTCCACCCAACGCTCGACGTCTCTTCCTTCACAACCGCTGGACGTACCGCCGTCAGCAGCCTTCCTATGAGAAACGCCCGCTAGGATACGGCCTTGCGCTGCTCCCGTTTGGATACCGCCTGCTGGTACCGTCTTTCCATTACCAGCGGTAATACAGGCGAGTAGGCACTGCAATACGTGCCTACTCTACAAAATCGCTTGCATCATCGGCTGCGAGGGCTGCTGGGTTGTTGAGCATACGTGTGACCAGTCCCACCATATCGCTGGTGAACTTGGAATTGGCGACAACTTTCTGCGCGCCCGCCCGCAGTGCCCTGGCACGCGCCTCCAGATCCATATGCGAGCCAAAAGCCAGCACCGGGAAGCCATACGCTCTCGCCTCGCAGATCGCCGCTTCCCAATCAACTCCTTTGATCGCTGTATTAATGATGACCAGCGCAGGACGCTCATCTCCGCTTGCCATCAAGCGTTGCTCGAAGGCTGGCAGCGTACGGACCGTCGTGACCTCCATCTCGTGATGACGCAAGGTGTCGCGCATCTTTACCGAGAAAAAGAGGTCTTTTTCCAGGGCCAGAATCGCTATTGCCATAACATCTCCCGCTAATCTTCAGTGGGTTCGTAGACCGGACGACGGAAACGATCCCCCAGTTCCTGATTGATAATATCCAGGTTCATATAAAGGTCTGGCGGAAGGATATGGTGCGTCCCGTTGCAGTAAGGCTTATCACACTTTTTAGCGTGGCTGGTTTCAAAAACCAGGTTGCCATCTTTGACCGTCATCCAGATATGCTTGCGCGAGTAGCCATCGCCCCATTTCAAAAGCAGGCCATCTTTATACTCATCGAAGCGCCCCTGACCATACAGGTAGTCGCGGTTAAACAACTGTAGCACCTGGCGCACTTTGCTGGCATCAATAACCCTGGCCGTTTCGGGCGACATTTGCGTAGTTGCCTCCTGCGCCAGATCTTCCTGAGGGATATGCAGCTCGCGAGCAGAACCTGACTCCTCGCGGATCATCTGTTGTATCATCTGCCCCTCTTCGTCCGTCAGCCCATGCCCCTGTCCAAAAATAGGGGTTTTGCGCGGTGGCCGTCTATTATCAGCATTGTTAGCGGGCATTCTGTATCTCCTTACCATCGTAAACCGCCGGAACTTGTCGTATCGACTCGATTATATCACGTCCGATCTGGTGTAGGAAGCTTCACTATCCTATTCCCAGGGCTATTTAATTCTTCTTTTTTTGCCCCCTTCGGGGGCGAGGGAGGGGAAGAGTGAGCGGGGTGTCCCCCTTAGGCGTCAACTTAAAGAAAAAGTACCTGAACAATCGAAAAAACGAGGGAGGCAGAGTGCGATCTGCTACCGTAGAAGCATGCACAAACCATGCCTTGACGGGAG
>Ga0070740_10004669_pt1 | contig 13284 bp, 13 predicted proteins | sample Coa_R2_FD_67286 | JGI IMG/M metagenome (GOLD analysis project Ga0070740, IMG submission 67286) | Surface soil microbial communities from Centralia Pennsylvania, which are recovering from an underground coalmine fire - Coalmine... | ecosystem: Environmental > Terrestrial > Soil > Unclassified ...
GGACGGCAAGCCGCAGCCCGTCGCGCGTCGGCGCGTAGGGAATCATGCGCAAGTCCTCACAGGCGATAGACGTAGTACTCGAGCTGCCGCAGCTCCTGCTCGATTAGCCAGATGATCAGCAGCAGGATCACCGGCGAGATGTCGAGGCCGCCAAAATTCGGCAGGAACTGCCGAATCGGGCGCAGCGCCGGCTCGGTCAGGCGATAGAGCACGTCGAGGATTCTTGCGACGGTACGGTTGTAGGTGTTGATGACGCCGAACGCGATCAGCCAGCTCGCGACGGCGGAAATGATGATCACCCACCAGTAGAGGTCGAGGAGCACGATCACGACCTCGATGATCGGCGCCAGAAACCCGCCCATGCCCGACCCCGCTCCTCGCCACAGAGGGGCGGACCCTAGCTGCTGCCCCAGAAGCGCGCAAGCCGCGCCCTCGGCGATGCTCGATCGCTGCGATGCGCAACCGTGGGGGCTTGCGGCCGGCGTCGCGGCCTACGGTTCGGGCTGGCAGCGCGGGCAGTAATAGGCGGTGCGTCCGCCATGCTTGAGCGTGGCCAAGGCCGCGCCGCAGCGCGGGCAATGTCCGTCGCGGCGCCGCTCGCGCAACAGGAAATCGTTCGGCAAGCGGTCGAGATTCTGCTCGGAGCCGGCGCCCCAGGCGATCGCGGCCTTGAGCACGCGCCCGATCGAACCGTGAAGCTGCCCGATCTGGGGCCCGTCGAGCGTGTCGCCGCGATGCTGCGGGTGGATTCGCGCCTGGAACAGGATCTCGTCGGAATAGAGGTTGCCGATGCCGGCGACCAGCGCCTGGTCCATCAGGATGGATTTGATGTCGCGCTTGCGCCCCGCGACGATCGCCGCCAAGGCCGGACGGTCGAAGCGCGGATCGAGCGCATCCGGGCCGAGCCCGGCCGCTGCGATGAATGTGGCGGCGTCCTTCGCGAGCTCCACCTTGCCGAGGCGGCGCGGATTGAGATAGTCGAGCCGCTCGCCCCCGTCGAGGACGAGACCGAGCCGCGTGTAGGGCGGGTCGAGCGCCTCGGCCGCGACGCGCGCGAGCGACCCGTTCATGCCGAAATGCATCGCGAGACATCCGGCCGCGTCGAGATCGAGCAGCAGATGCTTGCCATGCCGCGCGGCGCCGCGAATGCCCGCGCCTTTGAGGCGGCGCTTCACCGTCGCGGGTGAGGGGCCGGCGATGCTGTCGGGATCGTGGATCGTCGCCCGCGCGATCACCCGGCCGACGCACCCTGCCGCCACCCGCCGAAAGAGCTCGACTTCGGGCAGCTCGGGCATGGGGCGAGGTCAGCCCGCCGGCACGGCGCGCCAGCCCGACGGGCAGGCGCCGACATACGGATAATATTGCCGATAGGCGTCACACCAATACCAGAAGCCGGGCACGGCGCCGGGCGGCAGGTAAGGGTCTGGATAGGGGTAGACGGCGGCCGGGTACCAGTACCAGTTCGGTCCGACGATCCACCACCAGCCGAGCCGGTTGCCATACGTGCCGTGCCACCAATGCCCGCCCTCCCAATAGTGGCGGTCGAAATGGTGGATATCGCCGTGCCAGCCCGCATGCGGCGACCAGGCGCCGTTGCCGCCGCTCCAGTGCCCGCCGCCTCGAGGCGGTCCCCCGTGGTGCTGCGCCAATGCCGGCGTCGCCAGGACCGAGACCGCGGCAAGGATCAGAAGAGCCGGTCGTCGCATGGGGATCGCACTCCTTCGATGGAGGATTTGGCGATCCCGTAACCCCCATTCAACCGTTGTGTTCGGCCGGCGTCTCGGCGGCCGCCCCGGCCGGGGCGCGCGCCGCCGCGGGCCGCGGCGCGGCTTGCGGCGCCGGCGCGACGGTCCAGCCCGATGCCTTGTCGGCCGGTGCGGGGCCTGACTCCCAGATCGCCGCCGTCGCGTCGATCATGACCCGGGTGAGCTTGCCGGTTTCCTCGATGTAGTCCGCGACTGCTTGCTGCAGGAAGCCGGTCTGGTGCTGCATTACCTGGTCGAGCGATTTGCTGTCGATCAGCGAGGTCCAGGATTGCAGGTTCGCGTCGAACCGCGTCGCGGCAAAGGCGCCGAGCTCGCGTCCGCATTCGAACAGCCCGTGCATCCAGCGATCGAAGGCGCGACGATTTGCCTCGATCAGCGGCCCCAGGGCGAAATCGGGGATCGGCATCGACGGGAACGGCGAAGACGGGCTCTGGTCGGACATGACGGCCCTCCATAACTCGATTGAGGAATTGTCGAACGGCGCGGCGGGCCGATGCGCCCGCACCCGCCGCGACAAACGTAGCGCTAGGACTGGGTGCGGGGCAGGCGTACTTTGGGATCGGTCCCGGTGGTTCCATGCATCGCCCGCGCCCTCGCGCTGTCGGACCGCGCGGTGCGCCGGCCGCCGATCAGCGAAGCGAGGCGCGCGCGGTCGAGGATGCGGAGCTGGCGCTTCGTGCGGAATTCCACCACGCCCGTTGCGGCCAGCCCGGTCAGCGTGCGCGACACCGCGGCTTCGGACAGGCCGAGATAATCGGCGATATCGAGCCGCGACATCGGCAAGTAGAGGATGTCCGTCGCGCGTCCGCGCTCGTGCTGAAACCGCTCGATCAAGTCGAGGAACATCGCGATCTTGCCGACGGCGTCACTGCGTCCGAGCATCGCGGCATGGTGTTGCTGCGCCGCGAGGAGATCGGCGAGCTTGCACAGCAGCCCGAGCCCGAGCGTCCCGTCCCGGCCGAGCAGCGCCGCGAGCGCTTCGAGGGGCACGCGATAGGTCGAGAGCGCCGTGATCGCCCGCGCCGATTCCACGTGCCGGCCTTCTGTGGCGAGGCCCAGCAGGTCGCCCGCGGTGCGGAACGCGGTGACGCGGATCGTGCGGTTCGGCAGCGTGCGCGATGTCTTGGCGTAGCCGCTGGCGATTATGTGCACGAAGCGCGCCGCGTCGCCCTCGCGGCAGACCTGTGCGCCCTTCCGGAAGGTGACGGGCTCGGAGATGCCGGCGAGGCCCGCGCTCTCCGCTTCCGACAGGAGCGGGCGCGCGCGGCCATTCGAGGCCTGGCGGAACGGGACGGCGACGAGGACGGGGCCCGGCTCGCGTGTCCGGACGGGCGGGGCGCGCCGCCGCTCGTCGGCAAGGATGGTCGGAGAAGTCACGTCCATGGCGGCGCTGCCCTCATTCGGTAGCCCCGCTATCCCGTTCTCCGGGACCGGAGGCTTTGCGTCCCCGGATCGCCCCGGGTTTGCCGTTTCGTGATGGCCGTCCCGCAGGGACCATCATCACCGCTTTCTACGCAAGCCGCGGCCGCGGTGGATCAGAGTTAAGGGAAGGTTTTTCCCGATTCGCGAAAATCCCGGGACCGTTCGGGAACGCGACGTTGCAATGTCGGGCGTGCGGGGATAGAATTTTGATTGAAATCAATAAATATGGCGCTCCGCCGGTGCGGCGCCGTGAAAAAAGCAAGACGCCGCGCGTGGTTGCGGGACGCCGGCGCGCCTCCGGGGCGGGCGGTGCCGATAGTGAAGGCAGGTGCGTATGTTCCAGGATCGGCTGCTCGTGATCGACGACGATAGCGGGTTCCGCAACTACGTCCGCCGCGTCGGCGAAGCGATCGGGTTCGAGACCATCGCCACCGGGGACGCGGCGGTCTTCAAGCAGCGGGTGCGAAACTGGGAGCCGTCGGTGATCGTGATGGATCTCAACATGCCCGGTGCCGACGGGATCGAGCTGCTGCGCGACCTTGTCGAGGCCAAATCGTCCGCCCGGGTGCTGATCGCAAGCGGCGTCGATGCGCGCGTGCTCGATGCGGCCGAGCGGCTCGCGGTCGAGCGCGGCCTCACCATCGCCGGCACGCTGCACAAGCCGGTGCGCGCCGCAACGCTCAAGGAGACGCTGGAGAGGCTGCGCGAGATCGAGAAACCGCTGCTCGCCGGCTCGCTGGCGCATGCGATCCGCAACGGCAATCTCGTGCTCGAGTACCAGCCGAAGCTCGATTGCCGCTCCGCGCAGATTTATGCCTTCGAGGCGCTGGTGCGATGGCGCCATCCCTCGCGCGGCGTGATTCCGCCCGACCAGTTCATCCCGCTCGCCGAACAGGGCGGTCTCATCCACGACCTCACGGAATGGGTGGTGGCCACCGCCGCGGCCCAGGTCGCTGCGTGGCGGCGGGATGGCATGCCATGCGAGGTCGCGATCAACATCTCCGCGCTCAATCTCGAGAGCCTCGACCTGCCGGACATGATCGCGACGAGCTGCGAGGCGGCGGGAATCGCGCCCGACATGATCACGCTGGAGCTCACCGAGAGCGCGGCGATGAACGATGCGGCGCAGATGATGGACGTGCTGACCCGGCTGCGGCTCAAGGGCTTCCGCCTCAGCATCGACGATTTCGGCACCGGCTATTCCTCGCTGGTGCAGCTTCGCAAGCTGCCCTTCTCGGAGATGAAGATCGACAAGTCGTTCGTGTTGCGGATGCAGACGGACAAGGACAGCCGCGTGATTGTCGAGGCGGTGATCGGGCTCGCGCAGAAGCTCGGCCTCACCGTGGTCGCCGAGGGGATCGAGACGCTCGAGGCCCTCAACGCCGTCGTCAAGCTCGGCGCCGATGCGGCACAAGGCCACTATATCAGCCGGCCGCTCGCCGCCGAGCGCGTCCCCGAGTTCATGAAGGCGCGGGCCGGCGGGCCAGAAGCCGGGCTCACTTCGTCTGCATATTCCAGATCCCCTCCCAGTTCGCCGGCGGCGGGTGGTCCCGGTAGTAAAGGCAGCGATCGGTATAAACCCATGACGGGCCGTCGTCCGGCAAAAGTTTGAGCACCGCGGCGAACCTCGCGAGTGCGCCCGCCCAGTCGCGGGCGCGATAGCTGCGGATGCCCTCCGCGAACAGCGGGATCGCCTCGTCGAGCGCCGCATGGCATGTCTCGGGGCGGTGATCGAGCACCTCGAAAATCTCGGTCGGCTTCTCCTTGCCCTTGACGCGCACGAGGTCGATCGGGCGCAGGCGCAGCGACGCGCCCAGCCGCTCCACCGTCGCGCCGGCGATCAGGATCGCCGTGCCGTAATGCTGGTTGGCGCCCTGGAGCCGCGAGGCGAGGTTCACGCTGTCGCCGATTACCGTGTAATCGAGCCGGTTGGGCGAGCCGACCGGTCCCGCGGCCAGCTCGCCGCTCGCGAGGCCGACGCTGATCTCCAGCGGCCGCGCGCCGCGGCTGCTGCGCCGCCGGTTGAGCTGACGCAGGCGGCGGATCATCTCGATCGCCGCCTTGACCGCGTTGTCGGCGTCCGCGGCATCGGAGACCGGCGCGCCGAACACCGCCATCACCGCGTCGCCGATATATTTGTCGAGCGCGCCGCCATATTGCTGCACGAGATCGGCCATCTCGCTGAAATACTCGTTCAGCATCGCCACCGTGGCCTGCGGCGTCAGGCTTTCGGTGAGCGTGGTGAAGCGGCGGATGTCCGAGAACAGCACGGTGGCGATCTGCACCGATCCGGCATCGGGCGCGGTGCCGCTCAGCACATGCTCGGCGAACTCCTTCGCCATGTAGCGGGTGATCGTCGCGTGCACCCGCTTCTCGCGGCTGATGTCCTGGATGATCATGGTGAGGCCGGAGACGGCGCCGTCGGGATCACGGACCGCGCTCACGGTCACGTTGGCGTCCACCGCCGTGCCGTCTTCGAGCTGGAACGCGATGTCGGCGCGATGGTCCTTGCCGCCGGTCTGCGCGGCGTAGGTGAGCGCCTCCACGAGCCACGGATTGCCGCGCCCCCAGACATGGTCGGCCGGTTCGGTAAAGACGTGGTCCGGCGGGATCCGCAGGATCTTGCGCGCGGCCTCGTTCATCGTCGTGACGCCGAAGCCGCGATCGAGCGTGACGACGCCGTCCGACAGCGAGCGCAGGATGCTTTCGGTATAGCTCTTGAGCGCCAGCACGTCGGTGAAGAGCTGCGCGTTCTGCAGCGCCGTGGCGATGTGCGCTCCGAAGGACTGCAGCCGCCGCTCGTCGGCGCGAGTGAAATGGCCGACCCGCTTGTTGAGCACCTCGATCACCGCGACGGGCGTGCCGCGCTGATCGACGATTGGCGCGCACAAGATGTTGCGCGTGCGGAATCCGGTGCGCTCGTCCACGCTCGCGTCGAAGCGCGGGTCGGCATGCGCGTCGGGAACCGCGATCACTTCGCCCGTGGTGAAGCTCGCGCCGGCGATGCCGGCGTGAGCCGGAATGCGGATGGTCTCGACCGGGCCGCCGCCGGTGACGCGCGACCAGAGCTCGTTGGTGACGGGATCGTGCATGAAAAGGCTCGACCGCTCTGCGCCCAGCAGTTCGATCGCGGAATCGACCACCTTCACGAGCAGCCGGTCGAGGTCGAGCTCCACCGACACCGTCTCTGCGAGCGCGATCAGCCTCTCGCCAGTCTGGCGCTCGCGCCGCTGCTCTTCGAAGGCTTGCGCGTGCTGCAGCGCCGTCGCGGCCTGGTCGGCGATCGCCTGCAGCAGCACCAGGTCGATGCGGTCGAACCGCTCGCTGCGCTTGTTCAGCACCTCGACCACGCCGAACACGCGCCGCGCGCGGTCGCGCAGCGGCACGCAGATCAGCGACCGGGTGTGGAACCCGGAATGCTGGTCGACCGTCGGATTGAATCGGGCATCGGCATAGGCGTCGTGCACGATCTCGGGCGTGCCCGAGGCGAACACCGCGCCGGCGATGCCGGTCGGGCCGGGGATGCGGATCTCTTCCATCTCCGCGCCGAGCACGATCCGCGAGAACAGCTCGTCGGTGTCGCGGTCGTAGAGGAAGATCGTGCCGCGCTCGGCATCGAGCCGCTTGGTCGCCAGTTCGACGAGCCGCCGCAGCAATTCGTCGAGCGACAGCGACACGAGGACGCTGTTCACCACCTCGGCCAGGAGAAAGCGGCTCAGGAGCGCGCTCGCACGGCGCCGCGACCGCGTCGGGTCGCGCAGCGCGCGGCGGAGCTCCTGCTGCTCCGTCGGATCGAGCGGCTGCACCGCGATCTCGCGGGGCGCGGCACGGCGCGTCGTGCGACGGCTCGTCGTGCCCATGTCGACCATGGCCGGATCTCCCCAACGTGCGGCGCGCCCCGAGTCTTCCATTATATTTGATTCTAATCAATAATTTTTGCGGACGGTCGTCGTCGGAGCCGTCTGCGCTGCGGGTGCGCGTATTCGTCTAACCGGTAGCCAGCGATTTCGCTGCGCGGGGTGGGGAGGGTTCGGGCGCGCGACGCGGGGCGCGCTCCTCCGTCGCCGTCCGTCGGCCGACGAACGTTACTTCTGCTCCTCGGGAGACTTGGCGGGGGCGGGGCCGAGCGGCGCGAACTCGCGCGCGACGGCGGCCCATCGCTCCGCCAGCTCCAGCAGCCGGATGCGCCGCGCCGCATCGGGCGCGGTGCTGGCCCAGCGCCGCAGCTCGGCGATGCTCTCGTCCCAGTGGTCCGCTTCACGCATGGGCCGCGACCCCCTCGGCACGCAGCTCGTGCGAGCTTCGCACCGCGCAAGCTTGGGCACAACCCGTCCGGAAGGGCTTTGTGAAAAGCGTGCGGAGTGGGGATTACACGATTCCGTGGGCGCGCGCACCGGGCCGTCGGGCGAAACGCCGCGCCGTGCTAAACTGTTCGTGTAGCGTGCAGCAAGCCGATGTTCCCCGACACGAAATGGAACCCTGTTGGCCGGGGATGCCCGATGACCATGGCGGCGAACGCGACAAACACTCGAACGGCCGCCGGGCGCGGTCAGGAGCGGATGATGGCTATGCGTCAGCAGATGTACGAAACCGCCGATTGGGTTGCTGGCGCGCTCGGCGTGGCGCGCGAGCCGCTCTCCGCGCCGGAACTCGTGCATGCTGCCGAGCGGCGCACCGGCCTCGCGGATTTCGGCGACGTTGCCTTCGCCGAGCCGCTCGACGTGCTGCTCCGCGCCTACAACGTGCAGGCCGCGCTCAGCGCCTTCGGCCGCATCGCCGCGCGGTGGGATACGGTGCGCTTCTTGTCCAACCTGCTGCGGCTGCGCGATGCGGAAAAGACCTGTCCTGCAATTCTCGATCAGGCGATCGACGGGCCGATCTTCATCATGGGGATGCCGCGCAGCGGCTCTTCGTTCCTGCACCAGCTCCTGGCGCAGGATGAGAACAACCGGGTGGTTTGCACCTGGCACGCGATCGACCCGTCGCCGGCGGGCGCGGACTGGCATGCGCACTCCCGCGCCGCGGCCAGGAAGGTCGAGGGCCAGATCCGCGCCTTCGTGCGGCTTGCCCCCGAGCTTCCCGGGCTCCACCCGATCGGCGCGCATTCGCCGCAGGAATGCGCCGAGATCACCGGCCACGTGTTTCGCAGCCTGCGCTTCGACACGACGCATCACGTGCCGGACTATCGCGACTGGCTCGACACGGCCGGCCATCTCGATGCCTATCGCTTCCATCAGCGCTTCCTCAAGCATCTGCAGCACCATCTCGGCCCCGGGCGCTGGATCCTCAAATGCCCGGATCACGTGTTCGCGCTGGATGCGTTGCTGGCCGTCTATCCCGGGGCGCGCTTCGTCTTCACGCACCGAGACCCGCTCGAGGTCCTGCCCTCGGTTGCGCGGCTGACCGAGGTGCTGCGCCGGCCCTTCACCCGGAGCATCGATCGCGCGAAGATCGGCCGGCAGGTGAGCGAGCGCTGGGCGGCGGGCGCGGCGCGGCTGATCGAGGCGGCCGAGACCCCGGCCCTGGCGGAGCGCGCGTTCCATATCCGCTTTGCGAGCTTCGTGCAGGACCCGGCGCGGTGGATCGCGGCGCTCTACGAGCGCTTCGGCCTCGCGATGGGTGCCGAGTTCATGCAGCGCGTTCGCGACTATGTCGCCGCTCGGCCCGCGGGCGGCTATGCCGGCCAGAAAAGCGATCTCGCGTCGTTCGGGCTGCTGGCGCCGGTGGAGCGCCGGCGCTTCGATGCCTATACGAGCTACTTCGGCGTCTGATCGCGGCCGCCGGCGCGCGCGAGGCCCCTGGTGAAGCGCTTCATCTTCTTCGCGTGCGGGCTTGCGCTCGCGGTCTGGCTGGTGCTGGCGGTCGGCGCGCCTGCGGTCGGCGCGACGCTGCGGCACGTGGGCTGGTACGGGATCCTGACGATCTGCGCGTTCCACTTGATCGCCACCGCGACCATGGGACTCGCGTGGTGGAATCTCCGCCGCGCCGGCCGCCGCCGCGGCTTCATCTGGGCGCGGCTCGTGCGCGACGGCGGCTCCGAGGTGCTGCCGCTGTCGCAGATCGGCGGGTACCTGCTCGGCGCGCGCGCGACGGTCCTCAATGGCACCGCCGGGGCGGCGGCGCTGGCCTCGTCGGTGCTGGACGCGACCTGCGAGTTCGGCGCGCAGATCTGCTACATCGCGCTGGGGCTCGTGCTGCTCGAGTGGCGCTGGCCGCATTCCGTGCTCGCGGCGCCGGTGGCGCTGGCGCTCGGCGGCGCGGCGGCGGCCGGCGCCCTGCTGGTCGCGGCGCAGACGTGCGGACGGCCGATCTTCGCGCGCCTCGCGGGGTGGCTGCCGCGGCGCCTGCGAGGCGCGACCATCGCCGGCGTGTCCGACATGCGGGCGGAGCTCGCGCGGATCTGGAGCGCGAAATCGCAGCTCCTGCAATCGATGGGCCTGCATTTCGCGGCATGGCTCATCGGCAGCGCCGAGGCGTGGCTGGCGCTGCGCCTCATGGGAGTCGCGGTTGACGCGCTCACGATCGTGGTGTTCGAAAGCCTGCTGAGCGCGGCGCGCGCCATCGCCTTCATGGTGCCGGCCGCAATCGGGGTGCAGGAGGGCGCTTATTTTGCGCTGGGCGGCATGCTGGGCGTCCCGCCCGATGCGGCACTGGCCTTGTCGCTGCTGAAACGCGGGCGCGACGTCGTGCTCGGCATTCCCGCGCTCGCCACGCTGCAATATCGCGAAGGCCGCTCCCGCCGTCCCGGCGTTCTCCGCTGAGGCTCGGGAGCGCGACGCGACGGCAGGGATGACAGCGCGCGGCGCCTGCCCTACCTATGGGCGCCCGCTCGAGCGATGGAGAACGCGGTCTGCCCCATGAGCGAATTTCGAATCGAGCTTCCGACGGCGGACGGCCGCATACCGGTGTTCGTCAGCGAGCCTGACGCCGACGTACCTCGCCCCGCCGTCATTCTCTATATGGACATGTACGGTGCGCGCGAAGCGCTCTATGAGATCGCCCGCCATGTCGGAGCGATCGGCTATCGCTGCGCCGTGCCCGATCTCTATTACCGGCAGGGGCGCGTGCTCTACGATTTTCGCGACGAGCGCAACCGGATGCAGTCGGCGTCGCGTCTCGGCCCCGGCGTGCGCGAGGCCATGCTCGCGCAGATGCGCAGGCTCACGGACGAGATGATGCTTGCCGACACCGCGGTCCTGCTCGAATACTTCCGCGCCGACCCGCGCGTCTGGCCCGACGCGGTCGGCGTGTTCGGCTATTGCATCGGCGGACGGCACGCGATCTCCGCCGCGGCGCGCTTCCCGGACAGGATCGCGGCGGCGGCCGCGCTGCACGGCACCAACCTCGTCACCGACGAGCCGCATTCGCCGCACCGGCTGGCGGGGCGGATCAGGGGCGAGCTCTATTGCGGTTATGGCGCCGACGATCCCTATGCGAAGCCGGAGGCCATCGCCGCGTTCGCGGCGGCGCTCGCGGCGGCGCCGGTGCGGTATCAATACAAGCTCCATGCCGGCGCGGCACACGGCTACGCCTTGCCGGACCGCGACGTCTACGATCCGCAAGCGACCGCGCGCGACTGGGAGATGATCCTGCAGATGTTCCAGCGCCGGCTGCCGCCTTATGGCGGCGCGCCGCCGCCCTAGGCGCCCTACGCGGTCTCGTCTATCCCCACACCTCGCGCGCGACGGTCACGACGCGCTCGAGCTTGCGCTTCTGGTCGTCGAGGGTGATGGGATTGCCCTTATCGCGGCTGGCGAAGCCGCATTGCGGGCTGAGGCACAGCCGCTCGAGAGGCACGTAGCGCGCGGCCTCGTCGATCCGCCGCTTCAGCACGTCGGCGGGCTCGGGCGTGCCGGTCTTGGTGCTGACCAGGCCGAGGACCACGGTCTTGTCCGGCGCGACATGCGCGAGCGGCTCGAAGCTTCCGGCGCGCGGCGTGTCGTATTCGAGGAAGAGCGCGTCAACCGCGGTGCCGGCGAATGCCGTCTCGGCGACATAGTCGTAGCCGCCTTCGGCGAGCCACCGGCCCATGCTGTTGCCGCGGCAGAGATGCATCGCGATCGTCATGCCGGCGGGCCGGCGGGCGACGATCCGGTTCACGAGGTCGACATAAGTGTGGACCAACGCCTCCGGCGCGTCGCCGCGCGCCGCCACCTTGGCGCGGATATTGGGATCGCAGAGCGCCGCCAGCACGACCTCGTCGAACTGGACATAGCGGCATCCGGCCGCCGCGAGCGCCGCCAGCTCGGTCGCATAGATCTCGACGAGATCCTCGAAGTAGGCCTCGCGGTCGGGATACACGTCCCTGTTGAAGGATCCCTCGCCGAGAAAGAAATGCATGTAGGAAGGCGCGGGCAAGGTGACCTTGGGCGTTCGCTTGGTGAGGGCGCGGAGGAATACGAAGTCGTCGGTCACGATCTCGCGTATGCGCCGCAGGCGGCGCGCGGCGTAGGGCGGATCGCCGAGCATGCTGGTCCCGCCGCTCGCGTCCCGCGCCGTGCCGAGGCTCGCCTGCTGCGGCTTCCGCTCGAACCCGTCGACCTTGCTGACGAAGCCCGACCGCCATGACTCCCGGCGAAACTCGCCATCCGTGATCGACTGGAGGCCCAGCGCCTCCTGCAGCGCGACCGCCTCGCGGATCGCCGCGTCCTCGATCGCGCGCAGCCGCTCGGGGTCGGGCCGCGCTTCGGGCGGGGCATAGCGGAGCTCGAGCAGCGCCTGGGGCCGTAGCAGGCTGCCGACATGATCGGCTCGGAAGGGCGGGTCGATCCGGATCGGCCGGCCGTCGTGGTTCGTCGGAGACATCGCGCGCTCGCACCATGATGAAATTGCGGTGCGGCGACTCTATTGTATGAAGGCACCGGACGCTAATGTATCGTTCGATGCACGTTCGTTTCAGGGAGGACCTTGTGAAGGGAACGGTCTTGCGCGCGGCGACCGCCGCGCTCTTCGCCGGCCTGGCGTGGCCCGCATGCGCCGCTACGGTCATCAACGAGGGCAACTCGGCGCGCTCCGCCTCGGCGGAGCTCCCGGTCGCGGTCGGCGCCGAGGCGGGCATCTTCGCGAAGCACGGGCTGGACGTGCGGATCTCCGACTTCCAGGGCGGCAGCAAGCTGTTCCAGGCGATGACCGCCGGCAACATCGATATCGGCGTGAGCGCGGGGCCGGAGATGGCGCTCGTCGCCAAGGGCGCGCCGGTGCTCGCGGTGTGCAACGTCGCGCCGCCGGTGCCCTTCATCGGCATTGCCGTGGCGGAGGACTCGCCGATCCGCGAGGTTTCGCAGCTCAAGGGGAAGCGCATCGGCGTGTCGAGCGAGTATTCGCTCACCCACTGGCTGGCGGATGAGCTGGCGCGGACGCAGGGCTGGGGGCCGGACGGGGTCACGTCGGTCGCGATCGGCAACGCGCCCGAAGGGATTTTGGCCGCGATGCGCACGCACCAGGTGGACGCCGTCATCAACGCCACCGTGTTCGCGCTCGACCTCGAGGCGCGCAAGCAGGGCCGGCTGCTGCAGCAGGTCTCGAAGTACGAAGGCAACATCGCGGCCGGCACGATCTTCGCGACGAGGCGCCTGATCGACAGCAACCCCGACGCGATCCGGCAATTTCTCGCCGCCTGGTTCGACACCATCGATTTCATGCGCAAGAACAAGGCGAAGGCGGTCGAGATCGAAAGCAAGATCACCGGCTATTCGACCGCGGTGCAGGCGCGCGAATACGACCTCACCTTCAGCATGTTCAGCGATGGCTGCACGTTCGATGCCGACAGCCTCGCCAATCTGAAGCGCTCGTTCCTCGACCTCAAGATCCTCCCCGCGGCGCCCGACATGTCGAAGCTCTATACCGACGCCTTCAACCCCAAGCGCTGACGCCGTCCATGATCGAAACGATCGATCTCGACCGCTGCACCGGGTGCGGCATCTGCGACATGGTGTGCCCGGCGGACGTCATTCACATGACGGAAGCGCCGCTGCCGACGGGCGTGCCGGGGGTGACGCAGCACCGCCTGCTGCCTGTCATCAAGCATCGCGAGCACTGCATCACCTGCTTCAACTGCGAGATCTATTGCCCGGAGCGGATTGTGGACGTGCATCCC
>Ga0070740_10004671_pt1 | contig 13281 bp, 14 predicted proteins | sample Coa_R2_FD_67286 | JGI IMG/M metagenome (GOLD analysis project Ga0070740, IMG submission 67286) | Surface soil microbial communities from Centralia Pennsylvania, which are recovering from an underground coalmine fire - Coalmine... | ecosystem: Environmental > Terrestrial > Soil > Unclassified ...
GAGAGCCCCCACCACTCTCCACCCTCAGTATATCGCGCCCCGGTGGGCTTGCGGCAAGACCCGGGTCGAGCCGTATAATCACCGGCACAGGCCAGAACCTACGGGCGTGGGAGGAGCGAATGCGTGTGTTGGTGTCGGCGTCTGGGTCGCGTGGGTACGTCGAACCGGTGGTGGGACGCGCGGCGTGGTTGCGGGCACGCGGTGCGGAGGTGCGGGTGTGCGCGCCGCCGGACGAGGAGGTCGCGGCGCGGCTGGCCGGTGTCGGCGTGCCGCTGGTGCCGCTCGGCCAGCCGATGCGCCCGCTGGTGACCGGGGCGACCCCGCCGCCGGCGGCGGGCGTACCCCGACGTGCGGCCGCCTTGGTCGCCGCGCAGTTAGACACGGTCACCGCGGCGGCCGAGGGATGTGACGCGCTGGTGTCGCCGATGCCGGCAGGAGGGTGGCTATGACCAAACATGCTGTGGTGATTGCCGGAGGAGGCCCGACGGGGCTGATGCTGGCGGGCGAGTTGGCGTTAGCGGGCGTGGACGTTGCCATTGTCGAGCGGCGCGCCAGCCAGGACCTCATTGGTTCGCGCGCAGGCGGTCTGCATGCGCGCACCATCGAGGTCCTCGATGAGCGCGGAATCGCTGATCGGTTCCTCGCGCAGGGGCAGGTGGCGCAGGTTGCGGGCTTCGCCTGGATCCGTTTGGACATCAGCGACTTTCCGACGCGGCACCCCTACGGTCTCGCGCTATGGCAAAACCACATCGAGCGCATACTCGCCGGCTGGGTCGGCGAGCTGGCGGTGCCGATCTATCGCGGACGTGAGGTGACGGGGTTCGTGCAGGACGACGCTGGCGTCGACGTCGAGCTATCTGACGGCGAGAGGCTGCGAGCGGAGTATCTCGCCGGGTGTGATGGCGGACGAAGTGTGATCCGGAATACGGCCGGCATCGAGTTCCCCGGCTGGGATCCGACAATCAGCCATCTGATCGCCGAGGTTGACCTAGCCGAGGAGCCGGACTGGGGTATGCGCCGCGACGCCCTCGGCCTGCATGGCTTGAGCAAGTTGGAGGATGGGAAGACGGTGCGGGTCATGGTGACCGAACAGGACCCCAGTCGGACGGGTGACCCCACCCTCGGCGATCTCAGCGCGGCGCTCATCGCCGTCTACGGCACCGATTACGGGATCCACTCTCCCACCTGGATCTCCCGGTTCACCGATATGGCGCGGCAGGCCGCGTCCTACCGGGAGGGACGGGTGCTGCTGGCGGGCGACGCCGCCCACGTGCATTACCCGGTGGGCGGACAGGGCCTCAACATCGGCGTGCAGGATGCGGTGAATCTGGGGTGGAAGCTGGCCCAGGTCGTCAAGAAGACGGCGCCCGACAGTCTCCTCGATACCTACCAGACCGAGCGGCACCCGGTCGCCGCCCGCGTATTGCGCGACACGCTGGCCCAAGTCGCACTTCTCCGCACCGATGACCGCACCAACGCGTTGCGCGAGATCACCTCCGAACTGCTGAGCATGGACGAGCCCCGCAAGCGGATAGCCGGAATGATGTCTGGTTTAGACCTTAAGTATGACCTCGGCGAGGGACACCCGCTGCTCGGGCGCCGCATGCCCGATCTCGACCTGGTCACCGCCAACGGCCCGCTGCGGGCCTTCACCCTGCTGCACGCGGCCCGGCCGGTGCTCCTCAACCTCGCTGAGCCCGGCGGCTGCGACATCACGCCATGGGCGGATCGGGTGCAGGTGATCGACGCGACGTATGGCGGTCTGTGGGAGATGCCGGTCCTTGGCGCGGTCACCGCCCCCAGCGCCGTGTTGATTCGGCCCGACGGCTATGTGGCCTGGGTGGGAGAGGGAGACCTAACACACCCAGGGCTCCACGAGGCGCTAAACACCTGGTTCGGACCGCCTGCTGCGGCGTAGCTCATGCTGTTAGGAGTTCTTATGGACCTGACCAACGCCGCGGCGATCGTCACCGGCGGCACCGGTGGCGCCGGCTCCTGACCGTGCGCAGGCTCGTCCAGAGGGGCACCACGCGTGATCGCGGAGGTGTCCTATGAACGGGGCGAGGCGTTGGTCAGGCGGTCGGCGCCGGCTCCCTCTCCGTGCCGGCCGATGGCATGGACGAAGACGCCAGCGCCACGGCGGTCAAAGCGGCCGCCGGCCTCGGGCCGCTGCGCGCTGCCGTGCAAACCTCGCCACGACATATCGCGGCGCATCCTGTGTGGTATCGTACAACAGGACATCTCGCGTTCATCGATGGGGATCTTGTAGCCGTATGCGCGCACCGACGCTCCTATTTCGTGCGAGCGTGACCACCTCAGTACGGGGCATTGCCGTGACGAGGCCCTCATGAGCGGCCGCTTCGATGGGAAGGTCGCGCTCGTGACCGGCGGCGCGAACGGATTGGGGCGAGCTATCGCGCACGCCTTTGTGGACGAGGGCGCACGGGTAGGCATCCTCGACCTGGAGAAGCCGGCTACCCTTGCCGATGCGTCCCGGGTAATCGCCATCGCCGGTGACGTGGCGCACCCCGGCACCGCTTCCGAAGCCGTGGCCCAACTGGTGGAGCGGTGGGGTCAGGTAGATATCCTGGTCAATAATGCGGGCGCCTACCCGGACGCCATGGTGGTTGACATGACGCTCGACCAGTGGCGGCGGGTGCTGGACGTCAATGTGACCGGCACTTTCCTCTGCAGCCAGGCCTTTGCACGCCACTGTCTGGCCCGTGGTGCAGCAGATGCCCGCATCGTCAACATCTCCTCGACCTCGGCGCGCAGTCCGCGGGCCGCCGGTGCCGCCTACTGCGCCTCCAAGGCCGCGATCGAAACCTTCTCCAAAACGCTGGCCCTGGAGTTGGGTCCGCATCACATCACCGTCAACGTGGTCGCTCCCGGCTATATCGACGTGCGCGGCTGGAGCGATCGCTTCCCCGATCGCGCCTCCGATGAATTGCGTGCCGCCCTGGTGCGTGGCATCCCGCTGGGCGAAGCCGGCCACCCGACTGATATCGCGCAGGCCGTGCTCTTCCTCTGCTCCGACGCGGCGCATCACATCACGGGCGCCGTCCTCGACGTCGATGGCGGCGCCATGGCCGGGCGCTTCAATCTTCCGGCACCGGCGGGCGCCAGACCGTCGGATGCTCAATAGCGAGGCACGGATAGCATGTGCGCGGAGACGGCCACACGGTTGGCGACGAATGAGGATCGTCTCGTAACCCTGGGCATCGAGGCCACGATTAGTCATCCCACACAGAGCCCTTCCTACGCCGTCGATGCCGATGGACGCCCCATGATCCGGCCGGGCATGGCCGGCGTCTGCTACAACACGCGTGTCGGCGACCGCGTCTTCGGCTGGGCGGCCGACCACCTGGAACCGGGTGTCTCCGCCGGCCATCCCCAGCCGCGCCGGTACCAGGCCCTGCAGTTCCTGGCCTGCGTCGGCAACCGCGTGCGCGTGACCTCCGGCCCGGCCAAAGGAGCCGAAGGGGTGGTGACGGGCAAGCATGCCTACGTCCTGATCGACTTCCCGCAAGCCGTACTCGATCAGCTCGCCCCCGGCGACCGGTTGCTGGTGCGCGCACACGGCCAGGGCCTGCGGGTACTCGACTTCCCGTCGATCGTGACGCGCAGTTGCAGCCCCGCGCTGCTCCACGCCATGCCGCTGCGGCGCACTCCGGCGGGCGCGCTCGCTGTGCCGGTCGTGGCCGAACTGCCGGCCTATGTGATGGGCGCGGGGATCGGCATGAGCTCCGAATGGGCCAACTGCGACGTGATGCTCACCCATCCCGACACGATCTGGCGCCTCGGCCTCGGCAATCTGCGCATGGGCGACGTGGTGGCCATGCGGGACCAGGATCATCGCTTCGGGCGTGGCTATCGCGGCGGCATGTGCGCCATCGGCATCGTGGCGCACGGCATCGGCGTCATTCCCGGCCATGGCACGGGCGTCATTACCATCATGTCCGGACCGGCCGAGTCGTTCGCGCCGGAGCCGGTGGCCGCGGCCAACATCCGCGACTACCTGGCGCTGCCCGCATAAGGCGCCCATTCGGTGCAGAGGAGGTACAGGTTCATGCCAGGGCAGCGCGCGGAGATCAACCGAGAGGAGCTGGTGATGACCGCCGTGACCGGCGAGATCACCAGCCCGGCCATGGATGGCAACCCCTATGAGGTGTCGGCAAATGGCGAGCCGATCGTGCCGGTCGGGGTGGGCGGCATCCGCTATAACGTGCGGGTCGGTATGCCGGCCTTCGGCTGGGTCGGCGATCAGGTTGAGCCGGGCGTCAGCATCGCCCATCCCCTGGAGGAGGCGAACGACGCCCTCAACATCTTCGCCTGTGTCGGCAACCGGGTCCAGGTGCGCGGCGGCGACGCTGCCGGCGCCTGGGGCACCGTCACCGGTAAGCACGAGGAGTTTCGCGCCTATAAACACGTGCTGGTCCACCTGGATAGCGAGACGCTGGAGCGGCTGCTTCCGGGCGACACATTGCTGGTGCGCGCCCATGGCTGCGGCCTGAGGCTGCCTGCGCTGCCCGGCATCACCTGCCACAGCCTCGGCCCCGAGCTATGGGATGCCTGGGACCCGCAGTTGCGCGACGGACGCCTGGTGGTACGCGTGGCCGCCATCGTCCCGCCCGAGTTGATGGGATCGGGCAGCGGCCGTCTCAGCGCCGCCGCCTGCATCGATCTGCAGACGGCCGACGAGGAGATGCTACAACGCCACGGGCTGAGCGCGCTGCGCCTGGGCGACCTGGTCGCCGTGCGCGACTGGGACGCTGCGTACTTCACGGGCTACCGGGAAGGGGCGCTCACGGTCGGCGTGATCGCCCACGGTGACAGCCGCCTCGCCGGCCATGGTCCCGGCATCACCATCCTGCTGTCGTGCAGCGATGGCAGCATCGAGCCCGCCATGGATGCCGCGGCCAACATCGCGCTGTTGCTGGGGCTCGCATGACGGGCGTCCCGCTTTGACAGGCGTTCCGGCGCTCTCTATACTTACCGCGAATGCGCATCCCGGACTCCCAGGGCGGTGTTTGGCCCGGAGCCTCCGGTCCACCTGCGCTATCGGGGGTGAGGCCATGGATCGGCCGCGCATTGCGCTCGTCGGCGCGGGTTTCTGGGCGGCCCACGCCCATCTGCCCGCTCTCCGGGCGCAGGATGCCGTGGATATCGTCGCCGTGATCGATCCGGCGCTGGAGCGCGCACGGGCGCTGGCCGCGATGCACAACGTTCCGGCGGCGCTTGAGTCGCTCGATGCGTTGCTTGCCGTGCAACGCCCGGATATGGTCGTGATCGCCGCGCCGACGGAGGCGCATCCGGGCCTGACGGCGACGGCTCTGAAGGCGGGGATCGCGGTGCTGTGCGAGAAGCCGCTCGCCAACACCGTGCCTGTTGCCAAAGAACTGGCCGATCTGGCGGAGTCGGTGGCCGTGCCCAGCTCTGTTGGCTATTCGTTTCGCTATGCGCCGGCGCTGCAGGCTCTGCATCGCGACATACGGCGTGGTGCCCTCGGCGTGCCCTGGCTGCTGGAGATGTTCGAGTACAACGCGCAGTTCCATCCCGCACGCGGCAAACCGACCGGATGGAAGGGCGATCCGGCACAGGCACGGGCAGGCGCATTGCTGGAGTACGGCTCCCATCTCATCGACCTGGCCGGCTGGCTCACCGGTCCCATCGAGGCGGTGCATGCCTCGCTGACCCGCGTGCTGCCGGGGGCGCGCCTCGACGACATCGCCACCTTGCAGGTGCGCTTTCATGCTCCGGCAATCGGCATTCTGGTCTCGGGGTGGGTGCTGAGCGGCAGCATCCCCGGCATCAAGGTGCGTTTCCACGGCTCAGAAGGGCTTGCCGAGGTGGAGATGAGCCAGACGGTGCCGGGTGGCCAGGCCTATCGCCGGGCATCGCTGGATGGGGCGATGGAGGAGGTGCCGCTGGACGGGCTGGACGACGCCGTGTGGATGTATGCGCGGCGCCACATCGCGGACCTGATCGCGCTCTGGCGTGGTCAACCGTCGCCATACCCTGGGACCTTGCCGACGCTGCGCGACGGTGTACGCGTCCAGCAGGTGCTCGAGGCCGCACTGGGGGCGACCGCGGGCTGGGTCACTATCGTGGATTAGACAAGAGCAAAGGAGAGCCAATGGGAGTACGCGATCCGCGGGCCTGGGTAGCCAACGTCGAACGTCTGTACCGTGCGTATGACGCCAAGGGGGTCGAAGCGCTCTACGCGCCCACGGCGCGCACGCGCATGGGTAGCAGATATCTGACGCCCCAGGAGGTGCATGAGCATCCCTATGAGTGGTTCGCTTCGCTGGACGACTATCAGATCACGCGCACCTTCCGCGCGGCCACGGGCGATATCATCGTCAGTGAGACGACCGCGAGCTACATCGTCAAGGCGGAAGGTAAGCGCTATCGCGAGTTCGGCATCGACGTGTACTGGGTGAATGACGGCGGACAGATCTACCACAAGCACACCTCGGAGATCGTCGAGCCTTACGGCCTGCGCGAGCTGACCGACGACTTCAAGGACTGCCAGCCATGACGCGGCTGGCCAATCGCGTGGTGCTCGTGACGGGAGCGGCGCGCGGCCTGGGTAAAGCCTGCGCCCTGCGCTGTGCGGAAGAGGGCGCGGCGCTGGTGCTGGTCGACATCGGGCGGGCCGTCGAGACCGTACCCTATCCCGGCGCGTCCGGCGGGCAGTTGGAGGCCGCGGCAGAAGAAGCGCGCCAGCGCGGCGCCACCGTCGTCACCGCGCTGGCCGACGTGCGCGATGGAGGGCAACTCGCTCACGCCGTCGCGGAGGGCACGAAGGCCCTGGGCCCGATCGATGGGTTGGTCGCCGCCGCCGGCATCGACTCGTGGGCCAAGAGCTGGGAAATGACCGATGAGCAGTGGGACGCCATGCTCGATGTCAACCTGGGCGGTGTCTGGAAGGCGGCTCGGGCCGTGGCGCCGGGCATGATCGAGCGGCGACGCGGCAGTATGGTCTTTATCTCATCGGTGCTGGGGCACAAGCCCAACGTCGATTTTGCCCATTACACGGCCGCCAAGCATGGGGTGATCGGCCTCGCCCGGAACATGGCGCTGGAGCTGGCCCCCCATGGCGTGCGGGTCAATACGGTCGATCCGACCAGCGTGAACACGGACATGATCATGAATCAGCTCTATCTCGATCGAGCCGTGGGCCATCAGGGGGCAACGCTGGAGGAGGCCAAAGCGCGCCTGGGTGTGTGGAACGCCTTGCCGATCCCCTGGATCGAACCGATCGACGTGGCGAACGCCGTGCTGTTCCTGCTCTCGGATGAGGCGCGCTACGTGACGGGCGTGTCCCTTCCGGTGGACGCCGGAGCGCTGCTCAAATGACCGCGAGCTAGATGGTGTCGGACATATTCTGCTAAGGGAGCAACGTATGAACAGATTCAATCATAGGGCTCAACCACGCACCACCCGGTGGATGCGACTTGCCAGCGCACTCACCCTGACCATCCTGCTCGCCGGCACCTCCCGCGCCGCCGGAAGCGCGCCGGCAGCGCCGGTCAAGGGCGGGACCCTGACCATGGCGCGGAGCACCGATATCTTCACCTTTGATCCCTACAACACGCAGGACGACAATTCCATCTTCACCGAGGCCACCATCTTCGACGGGCTCGTGCGCCTGGGCCCGGACGGCAAGAGCGTCATCCCCGCCCTGGCCACCGCCTGGCATGCGTCCAAAGACGGCAAGGCCATGACCTTCACCCTGCGTCCGGGAGTCAGGTTCTCCGACGGCACGCCCCTGACCAGCAGGGACGTGGCCTGGTCGCTGCAACGCGATGCCGATCCCAAGGGTTCCTGGGGCTTCCTCTTCGCGCCCGTGACCTCCGTCACCGCCGATTCGGCGAACGCGGTCACCATTCACATGAGCAGCCCGTTCGCCCCGCTCCTGCCCGCGCTCACCACGTTCGCCGCGAGCATCTATTCCAAGAAGGTCTACGACAAATATGGCCGCACGGGCTTCGGCCAGCATCCGCTGGGCACGGGGCCGTTCATGCTCAAGCAATGGAACAAGGGCGTCAACCTGGAGTTGGTGCGCAACCCGTACTACTGGGAGGCCGGCAAGCCGTATCTCGACGGTGTGACCTTCACCGTCGTCGGCGACGATAACACCAAGATCTTGCAGCTTCAGTCCGGCCAGGCCGACATCATCGACCGCGTGCCACCGAACCTGCTCGCACAGTTGCGCACGAATCCGAAGGTCAGCATCGAGTCCGTCAAGGGCACGGCCGTCGGCTGGATCACCATCAACGAAGCGGTGAAGCCGCTGGGCGATGTCAATGTACGGCGCGCACTGGCCTGGGCGCTCGACCGCCAGTCCATCGCCAGGAACGTGTACTTCGGCGTGGCCACGCCGGCGAAGTCCGTGGTGCCCAGCTCGACCTTCTACTATGACCCGAATACGAATCCTATTGGCTACGACCTGGCCAAGGCGAAGCAATTCCTGGCCAAGTCGTCGGCGCCGCATGGCTTCAGCGTGCAGATCATGGTGCCGTCCGGCGACGCCGCCGAGCTTGGCATCGCCACGATCTGGTCGAGCGCGCTCAAGCAAATCGGCATCAACGCCAGCATCCTGCAGGTCGAGGCTACCACCGCCCAGGACCGCTACAACAGCGAGAAGTATCAAATCTGGATCTCGCAATGGACGAACGACACGCCGGACCCGGATGAGTTCGCCGGAGCTGGCCTCGACTACAAGGCGGGGCAGAACAGCCTCCACACCGGCTTCAAGAACGACCAGATGAGCGCGCTGGTCGAGCAGGCCCGCCAGCAGCTCAACCCGCAAAAGCGCGCCCAGATGTACAGCGAGATCCAACGGCTTGTGAACGACTATGTCCCGTTTATCTACGTCGACGAGGTCCCACGCCTCTACGCAAGCGCCTCCTCCGTCCACGGATTCCTGCCGAACAGCCAGGGCAAGTACGGCTTCCAGAACGTGTGGATTCAGCGATAAAGTAGGCGGCGGGGCGAGATCGACGGTCTCCGCCAAGTAGGAGTGGGTACCATGCAGGGCCGGGCTGCAGAAACCCCGGACTTCAGTCCGGGGAGTGGGTCATGTCGGGCCAAGCGGTGGGCTTCAGCCCGCCTATGTGCGACACAGGAGCGGGTTGAAACCCGCGGCTGGGCGCGACATGACGGCACCCGCAAGCGGGTACCCGCCGCGTTGAAACGCGGGGTTTCGGGGTCCCGCCCGCTCCCACCTGACGGCGCTATAGGAGCGCGGTCATGGTGATGCGCTACCTCGGGCGGCGCCTGCTGCAGATCGTGCCGGTCCTGGTGGGGATCAGCCTCGTGGTCTTCCTGCTGGTGCGCCTCATCCCGGGCGATCCCGCCCGCGCCATGCTGGGCACGCGGGCGACCCCCGAGTTGATCGCGCGCCTGCACAGCCAGTTCGGCCTGGACAAGCCCATCTGGGTACAGTATCTCGACTTCCTGGGCAGCGTGCTCCATGGCGACTTCGGCATCTCGTTCTTCTACCAGACGTCGATCGGCGGCCTGGTGCTGGCGCGCATCCCGCTGACCGTGGCCCTCTTGGCCTACGCCGCGCTGATGTCGATCATCCTGGCCCTGCCGCTGGCCCTGCTGGCGGCCTTCCGGCGGGGCGGCGTCCTCGATCAGGGCATCCGGCTCCTGTTCACGGGCAGTCTGGGACTGCCGGCCTTCTGGCTGGGGCTCCTGCTGGCCCTCATTCTGGGCGTCAACCTGGGGCTCTTTCCCGTCTCCGGCGCCGGCTCCGGCGTTCTCGACGGGTTATGGCATCTCACCTTGCCGGCCTTTACCATCGCCCTGTCCATCACGCCGATCATCGGCCGCAGCCTGCGCAGCAGCCTGATCGACGTGCTGCGCTCCGACTTCGTCACCACGGGCCGGGCCGCCGGCCTGTCGCGCCGCACCATCACCCTGACCTACGTGCTGCGCAACAGCCTGGTGCCGGCCGTGACGGTGCTGAGCGTGAACGTGGGCTGGCTCATCGGCGGCACGGTCATCGTCGAGCAGGTCTTCGCCCTGCCGGGGCTTGGCTCGCTGCTGGTGACCTCGATAACGACGCGGGACTACACCATCATCCAGGCCGTCACGCTCATCCTGGCGCTCTTCGTGGTGCTGGTGAACCTGGCGACCGATCTGGTCTACGTGGCCCTCGATCCGCGCGTGGTGTTACGGTAACATGGCCGTCTTATCTGTGACCCGGTCTCGGCGCGTGGGGCGCGGCATCACGCGCCTGTTCACTCTGCCCGGATGGGAACGCCGCGTTGGCCTCGCCGGCGTACTGGTCGTCGCGCTGCTGGCCACCGCCGCGCCCCTCCTGACAGCCTACGATCCCACGGTGCTGGACCTGCCGCACGCGCTGCAGCCACCCAGCCTCGCGCACCCGTTCGGCACCGACCCCTTCGGCCGCGACATCTTCAGCCGCGTGCTGTATGGCGCGCGCATCGACTTGCAGATCGGCCTGATAGGTGTGGCCATCCCGCTAGTGTGCGGCACGGCGATCGGGCTGGTCTCCGGCTTCTATGGCGGATGGATCGACGGGATCATCGGCCGGATCATCGATGTCGTCGTCGCCTTCCCGTTCCTGGTGCTGGTTATCGCCATCGTCGCGATGCTCGGCCCGGGCCTGGTCAGCTTCTACATCGCCGTCTCGCTGGTCAGTTGGGTCGCCTATGCCCGCATCATTCGTGGCGAGGTGCTGAGCGCCAGGGGGCGCGAATACGTGCTCGCCGCGCGCATGCTCGGCTACTCCGACGCCCGCATCATGTTCCGGCATCTGCTGCCAAACGTGGTGCCCGCGGTCTTCGTCTTCGCCATGAGCGACATCGTGCTTGACATCCTCACCGGCGCGTCGCTGGGGTTCTTTGGCCTCGGCGTGCAATCGCCGACGCCGGAGTGGGGCGTGATGATCGCCGAGGGACGGGACTTCATCACCACGGCCTGGTGGATGGTGGCCTTCCCCGGCCTGGCGATCATCGTGGTGGGGTTATTCTTCAGCCTGGTCGGCGACGGCCTGGCCGACGTGATACGGCGGATCGATGCACGCTAGGGATGACCTCGTCGTCGACAACTTGCGGGTCTGGTTCGGGCACGGCGCCCGACGGCGCGAGGTCATCCATGGCGTCTCGTTCGAGCTGCCGGCCGGCTCATCCTTCGGCTTGATCGGTGAGAGCGGTTCGGGCAAGAGCCTGACCTGCCGGTCGATTCTCCGGCTCCTGCCCCCCGGCGGCAGCATCGGCGGCCACATTCGCTACGGCGGCGTCGATCTGGCCGGGCTGGGCGAGGGTGCCATGCGCGCGTATCGGGGTTCGCGCATCGGCATGATCTTCCAGGATCCGCTAACGGCGCTCAATCCGGTGATGCGCGTCGGCGACGCCATCGCGCAGGTCATCGCCGAGCACGGTCGCATCGGGACACGGCCCGCGCGCTCGGCCGCCGTCGAGATGATGGAGCGTGTCGGCATCCTCGACGCGGCCCGGCGGGCGCACGATTATCCGCACCAGTTCAGCGGCGGCATGCGACAGCGCATCGTGATCGCCATGGCGCTGGCGGCGCAGCCCACGCTGCTGCTGGCCGATGAGCCGACGACAGCCCTCGACGTGATCATCCAGGCCGAGATTTTGCGGCTCATCGACCGGCTCCGCCGGGACAGGGGCATGAGCCTGCTGCTGGTCTCGCACGACCTGGGCGTCGTCGCCAGCGTGTGCGAGCAGATCGGGGTGATGTACGCCGGCGAACTGGTCGAGATCGGACCGACGCAGCAACTGCTGGCGTCACCGCGACACCCCTACACGCGAGGCCTGCTGGAGTCGCTGCCCGAGGCCGGCGACCAGGGGCGCCTGCGGCCGATCCCCGGCGCTCCGCCGGACCCGGCCGCCCGGCCGTCCGGTTGCGCGTTCGCCCCGCGCTGCCGGCTGGCCACGGAGGAGTGCCGCCGCCAGCCGATCCCCTTGATCGGCGTCGACGAGCATCGCGCATCGCGCTGCATCCACGTGCAGCAACTGGCGGAGGCCGTCCATGGCTGACCCCCTGCTCGCCGTGGAAGGCGTGACCAAGTCGTATGGGCAGGCCGCGTGGGGTGGCGGACGTGCAGCCGTGCGGGCGCGCCCGGCGCTGGACGGGGTCTCACTCGCGCTCGATCGCGGCGAGATCCTCGGCATCGTGGGCGAAAGCGGTAGCGGCAAGTCGACGCTGGCGCGTTGCATCACGCTGCTGGAGCGCCCGGATCGCGGTCGCGTCGTCTTTGACGGGACGGACCTGACGACGCTTGACGCGGGTTCCTTACGGCGGGTGCGTCGCCAGATGCAGATCGTTTTCCAGGACCCTTACTCGTCGCTCAATCCGCGCCTGTCGGTGGGCGACGCGCTGGCCGAGGTGCTGCGCGTCCATCGCCTGGTAGCGGCCGCCGCCGTCCAATCGCGCGTCGCCCAGCTCCTCGAGATGGTCGGACTGCCTGCCACCGCGGCGGCCCGGTATCCGGCCGATCTCTCGGGCGGCCAGCGCCAGCGCGTCTGTATCGCGCGGGCGCTGGCGGCGGAGCCGCGACTGCTGATCGCCGATGAGGCGGTCAGCGCCCTCGATGTCTCGATCCAGGCGCAGATACTCAATCTGCTGCTCGATCTGCAGCATGACCTGGGGCTGGCCCTGATCTTCATCAGCCACAATCTCTACGTGGTCCGGCGCATTGCCCGCCGTATCGGCGTCATGTTCGCGGGGCGGCTAATCGAAATGCTCCCCGATGGGATGCCCCTGGAGGCGGCACAACATCCGTACACACAGGCCCTGCTCGCGGCCGCTCCGCGCGTCGGCCGGCCCATCGGGACGCTGGAACGGCAGGACGCCGATCTCGTGCCCACCTTGCCCGCCGTGGGCTGCCCCTACCGGGCACGCTGTCCGGCCGCGTTCGAGCCGTGCGCGGAGGTCGATCCACCGCTCGCGCCCGGCCCGCAGGGCCATCTCATCGCCTGCCATCGCGTCATGGGGCAATTATCTCAGTCCTAACGCAAAGGGTTTACTGCCATCGGCACATCCTCGAACCATGGTGCTGCCCGGAGAGATGATCGTGCGCGAGTCGTCGGGCGCCACCCAGGGGACCTTGCCATGAGCGTCGTTGCCCGTTCGCGCACTAACCTGGATTATTCATGGGCGTCTGATAGGGCGGGACGACCCTGCCTGGCGGCGGCCCGCGGGCCGACGCCGCCGGCATCCCTGCCGGCAGGGATGCCGGCGGTCCCAGGAACGGTGCCCCGCGGTCCTCGTGAA
>Ga0070740_10004672_pt1 | contig 13280 bp, 12 predicted proteins | sample Coa_R2_FD_67286 | JGI IMG/M metagenome (GOLD analysis project Ga0070740, IMG submission 67286) | Surface soil microbial communities from Centralia Pennsylvania, which are recovering from an underground coalmine fire - Coalmine... | ecosystem: Environmental > Terrestrial > Soil > Unclassified ...
GGGCGCGAAGCCCGACCGGCACGGCTAAGCACGCGGCGGCGTGAGGTTGCCCCCCTCCTTCCGTTATTCTCTTGAACCCCCAACGCGGCGCGTGGATGATGGTTTCATCAATCGGAACAGCCGCGCCACCCCTCTTTGCGCCCGCCTCCTGCCGTGCGCCGCGGCGAGGTGTGCCGGGCGGTCCTCCTCCAGCCGGGGTTTGCAATGGCCATCCATCTGAAATGCCCCTCCTGCGGCGTCGAGGTGCAGGCCCCGGAAACGGGCGTCGTCCACCTGATGCGCTGCATCAAGTGCGGCGTGCCTTACGCGCGGGTCGGCATCCCGGCCGGCCCTGGCCCCGCGCCCGCCCCTCCTGCCCCCGCCGCCCCGGCCGCGCCCGCGGCCGACGCGCTGGCCACGCCCCCGGCCGCCCCGCCGACCGTGTCCCTGCCGCCGACACCCCGGCCGCCGACCAGCCCGGTCATGGCGCTGCCGCCCACCCCCCTGCCGCCGACCCCCCTGGGGGCCAACGGCCCGGCCCGGCCGGCGTGGCCATCGCCGCCGCCGCCGGCCGAGGCGGCGGCGCCCGCCGAGTCCGGCCTATCGTGGACCGGGCTGGCCGCCCTGAGCCTGGGCATCGTGGCCGTGGTGCTGGCCCTCCTGCTGCGCCAGCAGGCGGTGCCGCTCCTGGGCGTGGCCGCCGCCGCCGAGCTGGGGCTGCTCGCCGCCGTCGCCGCCCTGGTGGCCTTGCTCGTCCGCAAGGCGCCGGGCGCGGCGCTGCCGGCCCTGGCCGCCGTGCTGAACCTCGCCGCCCTGGCGGCCGCCGGGGCCTTCGCCTTCGCCGCCGTGCAGGCGGGGCCGCCCGACGACGGGGGCGGCGGGGGGGAGCCGCCGCGGGAGGAGCCGAAGCACGTCGTGGACCTCCGCCAGGCGCTGGCCGACAGGGACGCGCAGGTGCGGGTGAAGACGATCCGCGCGCTGGGCAACGACGCCGACACGGTCAACGTCCTCCTGCCCGACCTGGTGGAGAACCTCAAGGAGCGTGACGAGTCGGTACTGGTGGCCACGCTGGAAGCGCTGAAGAAGATCGGCCCGGCGGCCCGGCCGGCCTACCCCGCCCTGCTGACGGCCCGGCGCGGCCAGGGCAAGGCGGTGGAGGAGGCCGCCGCCGCCGCCCTGGAGGCCGTCGGCACCCCCACCCGCGCCGACGTGCCGCTGCTGGTGCAGGCGCTCCGCAACGGCGGCACCGGGCCGAGCTCCACCTACCGGGCCTGCGCCGCCCAGTGCCTGGCCATGCTCGGCACTGAGGGCGCCGCCGCCGACGCCGACCTGGCCCGCTGCCTGGGCGACCCCGACCGCGGCGTCCGCGTCTACGCCGCCCAGGCCCTGTGGCGCATCGCCGGCCGCCGCCACTACCGGCAGATCGTCCGCAAGCTCATCGACGGCCTGGAGGACGGGGGGGACGCCGAGCTGCGCGGCGTCGCCGCCCGCGTGCTGGAGCAGATCGCCGCCGAGACCGCCCTGGCGCTCGACGACCTCCTCCGCGACAAGGAGCGGCAGAAGGAGCACCAGAAGGACATCGACCTGTTCAAGCAGATCCGCGACGAGGTGACCAGGGCCGTGCCGGCGCTGGACAGCGCCCTGGCCGACGCTGACCTGCGGGTGGCGTTCCCGGCGGCGCGGGCGTGTGTCGCGGTCAACCGCAACCACGCGCCGGAGCTGGTCGTCCCCGTGCTGGTCCGCGCCCTGGAGGACAAGGAGGCCGACACGCGGGGCGAGGCCGCCGTCACCCTGGCCGCCATCGCCCGCCAGCCCAAACGGCCCGACGCGACCACCGCGGCGCTGACGAAGGCGGTGCCGACGCTGGCCCGGCTGCTGTCCGACAAGGAGGAGCGGCACCCCGGCGTCCGCGCCCGCGCCGCCCACGCCCTGGGCGCCCTCGGCGCCGACGCCCGCGAGGCCACGCCCCAACTCGGGCAATCGCTCAAGGACCCAGATGTGCAGGTGCGCCGGCAGGTGGTGTTCGCCCTCGGCACCGTCGCCCCCTGGTACGCCGCTCGCAAGGAGGCCGACCCGCAGGCCAAGGACGCCGTGGACGCCCTGCGCGACGCCCTCCTCGACCCCAACAACGACGACGACCTGCTCCGCGCCCAGGTCGCTTTCGCGCTGCGGGCCTTCGGCGCCCAGGCCCGGCGGACGAGTGTGGTGAAGGAATTGCAGGACCGGCTCCAGGACCGCAGCCCCAGCGTCCGGCTGTTCGTGGCCGAGGCGCTGGTCATCATCGACCCGCGCGGCTCGGGGCCGGCGGCGGTGCCGGTGCTGGGCGAGCTGCTGCGGAACAAGGAACTCCCCGGCGTGGCCCGGCGGGCCGGCGAGGCGCTGAGCGGGCTGGGGGCGTCGGCCGTGCCGGAGTTGCTGGCGGCGCTCAAGGAGCCGGAGGTCGAGGTGCGCATCGCCGCGGCCCGCGCCCTGGAGAAGATCGGCCCGAAGGCCCGGGTCGCCTATCCCGCGCTGGCCCAGCTCCGCACGCAGGAGGAGATCGAGGAAGTCCGCCTCGCCGCCGGGAAAGCCGCCGACGCGGTGGGCCGGCTGACCGACAAGGACGTGCCGGACCTGGTTAACGAGCTGAAAGGCCCGAAGGACGCGAAATACCGCGTGGACGTGGCCTACGCCCTCAGCACGCTGGGCGCGGACGCCAAGGCGGCGGTGCCGGACCTCGCCGACGTGCTGAAGAAGGACGCCTCGCCGGAAGTCCGGGCGCAGGCGGCCTTCGCCCTGGGGGCGGTCGGCGAGCCGGCGAGGCCGGCGGCGCCCGCCCTGATCGGCGCCCTGAAGGACCCCGACGCCAAGGTGCGGTCCAACGCCGCCTTCGCGCTGGCCTCCGTCGGCCCCTCCGAGGAGACGAAGCCGGCGCTGAAGCCGCTTGCGGAGTTGCTGAAGGACGCCGACCCCGGCGTGCATCTCAACGCGGCCCAGGCGATCCTGGCCATCGACCCGGAGCAGATCGGCCGGATGGCCGCGGAGCTGGGCCGGCTGACGGGCAGCAAGAATGCCGACGTGGCCAGCACGGCGGCGCAGATCCTCGGCCAGCTCGGCGACAGGGGCCGGCCCGCGGTGGACGACCTGGTCAAGACGTACAAGAACGCCGACGCGGACCAGAAGGTGCGCGAGGCCGTCGGCGAGGCGCTGAAGAAGATTGACAAGGCGGCCGCCCAGAAGGCCGGCGTGCCGTGAGATCGGAGCCGCGCAGGCTCACCAATCCAGCGTCCGGCCGATGCTGGCGCGCTGCGCTTCCTGGTACACCCGGTTCGCCACCGCCACGTCCTCGATGGCGATGCCCAGCGACTTGAACAGCGTGATGTCCTGCGGGTGCGCCCTCCCCGTGTAGCGGCCGACGATCACCTGGCCCAGCTCATGCACGTCGGCCCAGTGGATCGTCCCCTCCTCCAGCGCCTGCACGAAGTCGCCCGCCTCGATCCGGGCCTGGTCCTTGCTGTCCACCACGATCGACTCGGCCCGGCGGATGGCCACCACGTCCAGCTCGGCCTTGCCCAGGAAGTTCGAGCCGATGGCGTTGATGTGCGTCCCCTCGGCGAGCCAGTGGCCGTTCAGCACCGGCTCGCGGCTGGCGGTGGCGGTGATGACGATGTCCTTGTCCTCGGCGGCCATCTCCGGCCGGGGCACCGGCACGACCTCGGTCTGGCACAGCTCGCTCATCTCGGCGGCGAAGCGGCGGCGGTGCTCGTCGTGTGGGCTGTAGACCTGCACCCGGGTGACCTTGCGCACCTTGCAGACCGCCTGCACCTGCGTCCGCGCCTGCTTGCCGCTGCCGAAGATGCCGACCTCGGTGGCGTCCGGCCGGGCCATGTACTGCGTGGCGACGCCGCTGGCCGCCCCGGTGCGCACCTGCCCCAGGTAGTCGGCCTGCATCAGCGCCAGCAGCGCGCCGGTCCGGCCGTCGAACAGGGCGACGTGGAAGTTGGCGCCCTTGCGGCTGGTGGCGTAGGCCTTCAGGCCCATGACGCCGAGCGTCTTGGCCGACGCCGCCATGACGTGCAGCATGGCGTGGTCGGTCTGCGCCCGCGCCCGGGGGACGTTGTGGACCTCGTCCAGGGCCATCTTGCGCAGGCCCTCCTCGACCGCCTGCAGGGCGAGGTCCATCGTCAGCACCTGGCGCACGTCGTCCTCGGTCAGCAGCAAAACCGGCATGATCGCACTCCAACGGATCCACCGCGGATTCACCGCAGAGGGCGCAGAGGAAAAACAGCGAGAGGAGGAGGCCAGGGATCGCGGTTCGACTGCCTCTTCTGGCTCTCTGCCTTGTCTCTCTTTTCCTCCGCGCTCCCCGCGCTCTCCGCGGTGAATCCTCACGCCTTCAGAAACTGCTCCAGCCGGTCCAGGCCGCCGTTGATCTGCTCGCGGCTGGTGGCGAACGACAGCCGGACGTAGCCCTCCGCGCCGAAGGCGGACCCCGGCACCAGGTTCACGTGGGCCGACTCCAGGGCCGCCGCGCAGAAGCCGGCCGAATCGGTCACCCGCCGGCCGCCCAGGGTGCGGCCGAAGTGGGCCGCCACGTTGAAGAAGGCGTAGAACGCGCCGCCCGGCACGGGGCAGCGCACCCCCGGCAGGGCCGCCAGCCGCCGGCACACCAGGTCGCGCCGGGCCTCGAACTCGCGGCGCATCTTCTCGACGCACTCCTGGTCGCCCTCCAGGGCGGCGAGCGCCGCATACTGACTTACGCTGGACGGGCAGCCGGTCTGCTGGCTCTGCACGTTGCCCATCGCCTTGATGACGTTCGCCGGCCCCAGCGACCAGCCGATCCGCCAGCCGGTCATGGCGTAGGTCTTGCTCGCCCCGCTGATCGTGATCGTCCGCTCCGGCAGCTCCGGCCGCAGCGCGGCGAAGCAGGTCGCCCGGGAGTCGCCGTAGACCAGCCGCTCGTAAATCTCGTCGCTCAGCACGGCCAGTTTGGCATCGAGCACGACGTCGGCCAGCGCCTCCAGCTCCTGCCGGGTGTAGACGGTGCCGGTCGGGTTGGACGGCGAGTTGAGCATCAACAGCCTGCTGCGCGGGGTCAGGGCGGCGCGGAGTTGTTCCGGCGTCATCTTGAAGCCGCTCTCGTGGGTGGTCGGCACCAGCACGAAGCTCGCCCCGGTCATCCGCACCAGGTCGCTGTAGCTCACCCAGTACGGGGTGGGGATAATGACCTCGTCGCCGGGGCCGACCGTGGCGGCCAGGGCGTTGTGGATGGAGTGCTTGGCGCCGCTGGAGACGAGGACCTGCTCGGGGGCATAGCGGATGCCGTAGGCCTTTTGATACCAGCGGGCGACGGCGGCGCGCAGCTCGGCGATGCCGGAGGCGGGGGTGTAGTGCGTATGGCCGGCCTGCATCGCCTGGACGGCGGCCTGGCAGACGTGCTCCGGCGTGGGGAAGTCCGGCTCGCCGAGGCTGAAGTCGAAGACCCGGATGCCCTCGGCCTTCATCTGCTTCGCCTTGGCCCCGGCGGCGAGGGTGGCCGACGGCTGCACCGACGTGGCCATCTTGGAGATCGCGATCATCAGAGCCTTTCCTTGGGGCGCGGCCGCGGGGGCCGCCGCGTCGGGGCGAACGCTGGGGGGTTCGTGGTCCGAAGTATTGTAATCGAACGATTGCCCGGCAGGGAGATACCATCCGAAAGGCAGGAAGGCCCCTCCTCACCCATTTCCTCGTTGCTCACGCGCCGCGCGGGAACGAGGAGGCCTGAGGTGGCAGGGGCGGTCGGATGGGCAAGCAACGTTGCCGCCAGGGACTTTGCAGCCCGAGGCGACGAAAATGGATTGAAGCGCGGCGGGACGACCGGCCGATGACGCGCGGGGGGACCGGGGCCACACCTGACCGGGCTGCCCGCGCACACAGGAGCGCCAAAAGGAACAACTGAAACAGGGGCAACAACTGAAACCGAGCCAATGTCCGCGCCCCGGCGGGGCGCGCGGGCATGTATGGCCATAAGTCATCGAAAAAAAATATCTTGCGCCGCAAGGCCGGAAACAGGATTGTGCTACCTCGCGCGCGCTGCGCCGCTTTGCTCATGGCGATGGCGCTCGTCGGCGGCTGCGCGGCCTGCCGCCCGGAGCCGACCGGCGCCGCGCCCCTGCCACCCTGCCTGGGCGTCGTCTTCGTCGCTGATGGGGCCGGCGACTTCCGCGCCTGTTCCGCCCACCTGCGCCAGGCCGTCGAGGAGGCGGGCTGCCCGCTGGAGGTCCGTACCTTCGTCTGGTCGCACGGCCACCGGCACAACCTGAGCGACCAGATCGACCGCCGGCACGCCCAGGACCGCGGCTGCTGCCTCGCCGGTGCGGTTGCCGCCGAGTTGACCGAACACCCCAGCCGGCCGGTGTATCTCGTCGGCCACAGCGCCGGCTGTGCCGTGGTGCTGGCCGCAGCCGCGCAGCTGCCGCCGGGCAGTGTCGAACGGATGGTCCTGCTCGCCCCGTCCGTGCGGGCGGACGGCGACCTCGGCCCGGCCGCCCGTACCAGCCGATCCGGCATCGACGTGTTTTGCAGCCGGAAGGATTGGGTCTGCCGGGCGGTGGTGCCGATCCTGGAGGCGCTGCTGCACCTGGAATGGCCCGCCGTCTCCGGCTGCGAGGGCTTCCCGGCGTGCGACGGCGTGCGGCACCACTGGTGGCACCCCGGCCTGAAGCCGTTCGGACACGACGGCAGTCACTGCGGGGCGTATCAACCGGCGCACCTCCGTGCCTTCGTGCTGCCGCTGCTGACGGCCCCCGCCGGGCCGGCCTCTCTTCCTTGGAACCGCCGCCCCCACCGCCGGGATCAACCCGGCGGCTCGCCCTGCCTTTGCGAGCGGCGGGGTTGATCCCCGCCGGGCCGGCGACATCCTCTTAATGGCACTCCGCCACCAGCGGCCCGGCCAGCTCCTTCAGGTAAAACAGCCGGCCCGGCAGCGTCGGCATGTAGCTGCTCGGGACCCACGGCGTCGGCTCGTGCAACAGCGTCATCCGCAGCGACAGCCCCTGCCACTGCATGCCGCGGGCCAAAGCCCCGTCGGCGCCGCCGATGATCCGGTCCGCCGCCAGGAACAGCGCCGGCCCGATGGTGTTGGCGAAGGCCGGCACCAGCGTCGTCCGGCTGCGGAAGCTGGTGATGGCGTTCTGCTCGACGGTCAGCGGGTGCAGCCGGGCGCCCAGCCGGTGCGTCTGCTGCTTCCATTCGGCCTCGCTCGGGAACTCGGCGGCGAAGTGCGGCTCCCAGAAGGCGATGTGGCAGACCCGGCCGATGCCGAAGACCGTCACCAGCTTCGCCCCCTGCTTCTTCAAGTCGGCGATCTGCCCGGCGTAGGTCGGCAGCTCGTCCTTCAGGGCGAAGTGGCGCTGCTTCGGCGGCACGGTCAGCTCGCCGAGCGGGCCGTACAGCGCCCCCTCCATCGCGTGCTGGAAGGCGCCGGGGTTGTCCGGCGGCAGGGTGTTGCCCTGGGCGTCGGACCACTCGTCCATGTTGAAGCCGTGGACGTGCTCGCAGCCGACGCCCCATTCCTTGAGGAAGTAGACCGCCCAGCGGTACATGCCCATCGGGCCGACGGGCAGAATGAGGGCGAGCGGCCGGCCGGCCTGGCGGGCCAGCTGCACCTCGCGGGCGATCTCGTGGCCCATGAGGGTGTCGAAGTCCTCGAGCGAGGCGCAGGGGACCGGCTGGAACTGCGGGTGCCACCAGGGCATCGGCCCGGCGAGCGACTCGGGCGGCCGGGCGGCCAGGTCGTCGATCCGCCGCAGGTCCCAGCCCTTGGGGAGGAAGCCTTCCATCATCGAGCCGTGGTACGTCGAGATCAGGTCCATGAGGTCGGGTCCGTGGTTGTAAGTTCATTTAGCTGCCGGGCTTGCCCCGCGCGGGGCAAGCCCGGCGGCTAAATTATGAGGCGACGCCTCAACATGGGCGCCCGCCGGGCCGGCGGTCAACCGTTTTTTTCCACTTTCTCTTGTCTGTGCCGGGGGACGCGGTAAAAAAGAATGATTCCACGCCGACACCACGGCGACTGAACCCGGCCTATTCTGCTCTCTGCGGAGGTAATCCCCGTGTTGAAACTTCGCTGGATCGCTGGTCTGCTCTGCCTGGCCGCCCTGGCGCCCGTCTTCGCCCAGGACAAGGACAAGGCGAAGGACAAGGCCGCCAAGGACAAAGGCGAGGGGGTCAAGCTCGCCTGGAAGTTCGAGAAGGGCAAGCCCTTCTACCAGGAGATGACGACCGAGACCAAGCAGACCATGAAGGTCATGGGCAGCGACGTCGTCCAGAACCAGAAGCAGACGTTCTACTTCAGCTGGACGCCGGAGAAGCAGGAGGCCGACGGCTCCTGGGTCATCCAGCAGGAGATCCTCGGCGTCAAGATGGACATCGACATCGGCGGCAGCAAGATCAGCTACGACTCGACCAAGACCGACAACCCGGCCAACCCGCTGGGCGAGTTCTTCAAGGCGCTGATCGGCTCCAAGTTCACGCTGACGGTCGATAAGAACAACAAGGTCACCAAGGTCGAGGGCCGCAAGGAGTTCCTCGACAAGCTGGCCGCCGCCAACCCGCAGATGAAGCCGCTCCTCGACCAGATCCTCAGCGAGGAGGCCCTCAAGGAGATGGCCGACCCCACCTTCGCCGTCGTCCCGACCAAGGAGGTCAAGAAGGGCGACACCTGGGAGAAGACCAGCAAGCTCGACATGGGGCCGATCGGCAAGTACGAGAACAGCTACAAGTACACCTTCGAGGGGCCCGACGCCAAGACCAAGCTCGACAAGATCAAGGTAGACACGACGCTGAAGTACGTGCCGCCGTCGGACTCGGCGACGGGCGGCTCGCTGCCGTTCAAGATCAAGAGCGCCGACCTGAAGAGCACCGACGCCAGCGGCACGGTGACGTTCGACAACGCCAAGGGTCGGGTCGCCTCGTCGGAGCAGAAGCTGAACCTCAAGGGCGACCTGAGCATCGAGATCGGCGGCCAGACGACCAAGGTGGAGCTGAACCAGACGCAGACGACCACGGTCAAGACCACCGACACCAACCCGGTGCCGAAGAAGTAACCTCCGTCCCGGACGGGGAGGAAAGCAGAAGCCCGCGGGGCCGTGGCCCGCGGGCTTCTTTCATTTCCGGGCAATGCCGTTGTAGCCGCAGGCCGAAGCCTGCGGCTGCTGCCGTCGTGGCCGGCCCCTCACGCCAGCAGTTTCCGCAGCAGCCCCACCAGCTTCCCGGCGATGGCGGCCACCCGCTCCTGCTGCCGCGGGTCTTTCAGGGAGCCGTCCGCCTGGAACGCCTCGTGGGCGCGGGGGACGGCGAGTTGGTCGGGCAGCACCAGCACGTCGAGGTTGCCCAGGATGGCCCGCAGGTGGACCAGGCCGCGCAGGCCGCCCAGCTGGCCCGGCGACGCGCTGAGCAGGGCCGCGCACTTCTCGCCGAACGGCCACGCCTGCAACGGCCCCGGCCCCTTGCGCGACACCCAGTCGATGGCGTTCTTCAGGGCCGCCGTCACCGAGCTGTTGTACTCCGGGGCGGAGATCAGCAGCCCGTGGTGCGACAGGAACAGCTCCTTCAGCCGGCGGGCGTTCTCCGGCATCCCGGAAGCGGTCTCGTCGTCCTCGTTGAAGACCGGCAGCGGGAAGTCGGCCAGGTCGATGAGCATGACCTCGGCCCCGGCGTTGCGGGCGGCTTCCGCGGCGATGCGCACCAGCTTCTTGTTGTACGAGTCCCTGCGCAGGCTGCCGGCGAAGGCAAGCACCTTCGGCGTGGCGGGCATGGGGGCCTCCGGTTGATTCCGCGACTCAGAGCACGATCGGCGTGAAGAAGTTCCTGGCCCAGTCGGCGACGATCTCGCTGAGCCGCACGAAGGTAGAGCCGGCGGCGGACAGGGCGCAGCTCGCGGCCAGGAGCCGCCAGCGGAAACGGCCCCGGGGCTTGTCCGCAGCCATGTCCGTTCTCCCGTTTGGGCCAGGGCGGCGCCCGACCGTGAACATTCCTACTCCGGCCGGTACCCGGTCTCCGGCTCGCCGCCGGGCCGCGGCCGGTCGCCGAACCGCACGCCCTCGTCGATGTCGTCCGGCGGCACCTTGCCGTAAGGCTCGCCGGCGAAGGCCGCCTTCGTGCCGGGCAGCATCATCACGATCAGGACGACGATGGGGTAGAGGACGAAGATCGCCGACACCACGATGCCCAGGGGCAGGGCCGCCTCCATGATGGAACTGAACTGGGCCACCTGCGGGTTGCGCTGGGCCTCCTCGCGGAGCAGTTCCCTGGTGGCCGGGATGCTGAAGGCGAACCCGTAGACGATGCTGAAGACGTGGTTGAGGATGCTGATGATCGCGTAAACGATGGATAGCGTCCGCGCCCACGGCTGCATCTTCAACAGGCCAATGCCGGCGGTCAGGAGCATGACCGAGATGACGAAGCTCAGGCCCATCTGGCCGTACTGGATCGCCTTGTAGCCCGGCAGCTTCTCGTTGAGGACTTTCTCCATCCGCTCCTGCAATTCCTTCTGCTGCTTGGACTGCGCGGTGGTCGCGGGCGTGAAGGCCTGCTGGCCGCCGGCCAGCTGCATGGCCCCCCCGCAGACCGAAGAGAGCAGCAGGATGCTGCCGCCGATGAGGTGCAGGATGGCGATGGCGGTGATGCCGCCGGGACGGTAGCGCTCCATGGTGTGCCTCGTGGTGAGGTTTCGCGGCGAACCGCCTTACGGGTGGACGAACTCGTGCTCGGGGTGGCGCACCGTCAGCACTGGGCAGGGGGCCTTGCGCACCACCTTCTCGACCACGCTGCCTAGAAGGACGTGCATCAGTCCGGTGCGGCCGTGCGTCCCCATGATGATGAGGTCGATGTCGTTGGCCCTGGCGAACTGGATGATCTCGTAGAAGGGGTTGCCCTCGCGGGCCTCGGCGCGGACGGCGAAGCGGTCGAGGTGATGTTCCTTGATGGTGCGGTCGAGGGCCTCGCGGACGGCGGCCATCATCTGCTCGACCGGCGGGGCGACGGGCGGCGCCGCCGTGACCGCCTCGGGGATGAACAGCGACAGGTCCTGGACGACGTGCAGCAGCCACAGCTCGGCGCCGAACTTCTCGGCGAACGCCGCCCCGTAGGCCAGCGCGTTGTCGGAGTGCTTGCTGAAGTCGGTCGGGACGAGGATGCGGCGGAGGTCGATCATGGCTCGTCAGTGGTCAGTGGTCAGTTGTCAGGAGCCAGCGGCCGGTTGCCTCTTGCAACGGACAACGGACCACCGACAACGGACTATTGCCGAACCAGTTGTTGGAAACGTTCCCGCAGCTGCCGGGTGACGGGGCCGGGCTTGCCGTTGCCGATGGGTCGGCCGTCGCACTTGACCACCGGGATCACCTCCGCGGCGGTGCCGGTCAGGAAACACTCGTCCGCGGTGTAGACGTCGTGCCGGGTGAGGGTCATCTCCTGGGCCGGGATGCCGGCGGCGCGGGCCAGCTCCAGCACCGCGTTGCGCGTCACCCCTTCCAGGATGCCGGCGTCGGTCGGCGGCGTCCTGAGGATGCCGTGCTTGACCACGAAGACGTTGTCGCCGGTGCATTCGGCGACCTCGCCCTTGTGGTTGAGCATCAGCGCCTCCAGGCAGCCGGCGCGGATGCCCTCGATCTTCGCCAGGATGTTGTTGAGGTAGTTGAGCGACTTGATGCGCGGGTTGACGGCGTTGGGGTGGTTGCGGATCGTCGCCGCGGTCACGATCTCCAGGCCGTTGTCGTACAGCTCCTGCGGGTACAGGGCGATGTCATCGACGATGATGATCACCTGCGGGTCGCTGGTCTTGCGCGGGTCGAGGCCGAGCGTGCCGGCGCCGCGCGTGACCACCAGGCGGATGTAGCCGTCCTTCTTGCCGTTGGCCCGGACCGTGCTGACGACCGCCTCGGCCATCTGCTCGCGCGACAGGGGGATTTCCAGGTGGATGGCGCGGGCGCTGTCGTAGAGGCGGTCGATGTGCTCCGGCAGGCGGAAGACCTTGCCGGAGTAGACGCGGATGCCCTCGAAGACGCCGTCGCCGTAGAGGAGGCCGTGGTCAAAGACGCTGATCTTCGCGTCCGCCTTGTCGTAGAGCTTGCCGCCGATGTAGACCTTGGACATCCGCGCCTCGGGGTTTGCCCCGCAGCCGCAGGCTGAGGCCTGCGGCTACGGGGCCATCGTTGCTGATTCCGCCAACTCGACCTTGCCGGCGGCGAGCTTGACGACGCGGTCGGTCTCCGCGGCCAGGTCGAGGTTGTGCGTGACCATGATGATAGTCAGCCCCTCCTGGCGGTTCAAGTCGCGGAGCAGGCGGACGATGGCCAGGCCGGTGTCGGCGTCGAGGTTGCCGGTCGGCTCGTCGGCGAGGAGGATGGCCGGCTCGTTGATGAGGGCGCGGGCGACGGCGGCGCGCTGCATCTCGCCGCCGGACAGCTCGCGCGGCCTGTGCTTGAGGCGGTGGCCCAGGCCGACGCGCTCCAGCAATTCGGCGGCCCGGCGGCGCAGCTCCCGGCGGCGGGCGAACCAGCCCAGCGCCGAGTGGGCGATCATCTGCGGCATCAGCACGTTCTCCAGCGTCGTGAGTTCCGGCAGCAGGTGGTAGAACTGGAAGATGAAGCCGAAGGTCTGGTTGCGGAGCAGGTCGCGGCGGTCGGCCGGCAGGTCGTCGATGCGCTGGCCTTCGAGGAGGATTTGCCCCTCGTCGGGCCGGTCGAGGGTGCCGAGCAGGTGCAGCAGCGTGCTCTTGCCGGAGCCGGAGACGCCGACGATGCTGAGGAACTCGCCCCCCTGCACCTCCAGGTCGAGGCCGTTGAGCACGGGGATGGCGACCGCGTGACGGCGGTAGGTCTTGTGCAGGTTGACGGCCGAGAGGATCGGCGCGGAATCGAGCATCGGACCAGCCTCCGGATTTAGCCGCCGAGCTTGCTCGGCGTGGGGGAGCGCCGAGCTTGCTCGGCGGCTAAATGCAGTTACTCGTAGCGCAGGGCCCGCACCGGGTGCAGCATGGCGGCGCGCAGGGCCGGCAGCACGCTGAACAGCACCGCGATCAGCAGCGCCCCCAGGTTCACCAGCAGCACCGCCCCCGGCTGGATGTCCGTCGGGATCTCGCTGAAGTAGTACACGCTGCGGTCAAAAATCTCCTGCCCCGTCAGCGCGGTCAGCCCCTTCTCGATGTTGTTGATCCAGACCGTGATGCTCAGCCCCAGCCCGGTGCCGAAGACCGCCCCCACCAGGCCGAGCAGGAGGCCGTAGCCCAGGAAGATGCTCATCACGCCGCGGTTGGAGGCGCCCAGCGCCTTGAGGATGCCGATGTC
>Ga0070740_10004676_pt1 | contig 13271 bp, 13 predicted proteins | sample Coa_R2_FD_67286 | JGI IMG/M metagenome (GOLD analysis project Ga0070740, IMG submission 67286) | Surface soil microbial communities from Centralia Pennsylvania, which are recovering from an underground coalmine fire - Coalmine... | ecosystem: Environmental > Terrestrial > Soil > Unclassified ...
AGGCCTGTTTCATGTATCGCCATTCTGACGACCTTGCCCCTGACATTGAGAAGGGAAACGGCAGGGCTTTATGAGCGGAATCGCATGGCCTATTGCAGAGCTCCCCCCATATTTCTCGAATCTCTGGGAGCGTGAGGCCGTCAGCTCGAAACAGTCAGAGCGCATAGCGAGATTCATCGAGTCCCGTGCTTCGCATTGTAGAATTGGCATCGCGCACGCGGAGCAGCGATGGACGTCTACCTACATGTAAGAGTTCTGCTGAGCATGATTCTCGGCCTTGGCGTTGCTCACCTGCTTCGCGGAGTGGCGCGCATTGTCCAGCATCCGCGCAAATACAAAATCTACTGGGCGCACCTGGTCTGGACGCTTTTCCTATTTCTCTATCTCATTCATTTCTGGTGGTGGGAATTTTATCTGCAGAAGGTTCCGCAATGGACCTTCCCGCTCTACTTCTTCCTGGCCATTTACGCCACAATTCTTTATCTGCTCTGCTCGCTTTTCTTTCCCGACGAAATGACCGAATACGATGGCTACCGCGGCTACTTCTATTCACGCCGGCAATGGATCTTCACTCTGATGGTGCTCCTCTTCATCTCCGACCTTGTAGATACCTTCATTAAAGGCAACGAGTATCGCACGCATCTTGGTTTCTTCTATCCTGTCCGGACAGCAGCCTATCTCGTGCTCAGTCTTCTGGCCACCAAGGTACGAAGCCCGCGCTTTCACGCATTTTTTGCTGTATTTGCCGTAGTCACTGAGGTTCTGATTATCTTCAAACTTTATCTGACCATCCACTGATTTCCGGCTAACATAATGACGCCATAAAAACCATATGCGACTGATTATCCGAGGATTCCTTGTCATTCTTTTATGTAGCCTTCTCTCACCGAAGCTGCTCTGCGCTCAGGCCGTTGCTGATGAAAAATGCGAAGGTTCAACGGTAGATACTCAGGGACCAAAGACAGCAAATGCAGCCCGTGCCTTTCTTGCCGAACTACAACAGGCGGTGCAGGCAAATGATCAGAAAAAAATCGCCGGCATGATCTCCTACCCGATGAACTTCATTCATGAGGGCAAGCGGACCCGCATCCGGAATAAGCAGACCCTGATCGCTCGCTATGACAGCATCTTCACGGAACATATCCGCAAGGCCATCCTGCAGCAGTCTGCTCATTGTCTGTTTGGCAATTATCAGGGCGAAATGATCGGCAACGGAGAAGTATGGTTCAGCGAGATGGATGACGGCTCAGTAAAAATCATGACCGTCAACTCGTCTGCAGGAAAGTAGCTCAGCGATTCGACAATTGAATAGGATTTCCGTCCGGGTCTTTGCCGTCGCAGAGACAAAATACTTCCCCCTCCCGAACCTTTCCAAACTTCGCACCTCGACCTACCAGCGTTTCGCGCAGGGCAGCAACATCGTCGGCGTAGAACACAATTTTCGGCCCTTTGCGGCCCGGCGACGAAGGGCCGGAGTGCAGCGCAATCCGCGCACCACCCGCATCAAATTCTTTCCAGCTTTTCTCATTTGTGATCTGGTTCAAGCCGAGCACTTGTCCGTAAAATTCGCTCATAGCATCTATTCGCCCGGTAAAGAGAATCACGCGCGCCATTTTCATCGAAGGCATCTTCCGCTCCCTTTATCTTCCAAATATTTTCGCTGGCTCCAGCAGTGCCAAAAACTGCTCTAACTCTGCCGGTAGCGGTGCTGACAATTCGAGCAATTTTCCCGTCCGGGGATGAGCGAAAGCCAGTTCCGCTGCATGCAGAAAATTCCGGTCGAGCGCTATAGATAGCTCGCCACTATCCTTACGTACAGGTGCAACCCGCGCCGGCGCGCCGTAGAGCGTGTCGCCAACTACAGGATGTCCGATGGAAGCCATGTGCACGCGAATCTGATGCGTACGTCCCGTCTCGATACGCACACGCACCAATGAAAATCTTCCAACTGGAGATTCGATGCGCCGTACAACTTCATAATGTGAAATTGCGGCACGTCCTCCGGTTGCGCGTCGTGTGGTCATGCGTGTTCGGCGGAGAACGTCGCGGCTGATAGAGGCGGTAATGGTCCCCGCATCCTGTTTCAGCGATCCATGTACCAGGGCAATGTATGTCTTGCGAACCTGCCTGTGCGAAAAAATTTCCGCCAGCTTCAGATGCGCGGCATCGTTGCGTGCCACGATGATGAGTCCGCTCGTCTGCTTGTCCAGCCTGTGCACGATGCCGGGCCGCAGCTCCCCGCCAGTCGAAGAGAGCTGCCGGTAATGATGCAGCAGAGCATTCACCAATGTCCCGCGATTACGAGCATCTTCGGTTGCGCCCGAACCGGCATGCACCATCATTCCGGCAGGCTTATTCACGACGGAAAGATCATCGTCTTCATAAACAATCTCCAGCGGAATGTCCTCGGCCACGGCGCGCAACGGCGCCGGAACAGGATCGCCATGCACTTCCACCGTCTCGCCGCCACGCAGTTTGAGCGATGCCTTTGCTGACTTCCCGTCTACGATTACGTTGCCCTGCGTAAGCAGAAGCTGCACGCGCGATCGGCTCACACATTCCAGTTGGACGGTAAGCCAGGCATCCAGGCGCTGACCCGCAGCTTCAGGTGGAACAGGATAGATAGCTGTTGGCATCTCACCGTGATTCTACAGAGAGCTATGGCTTGCCCGGCCCGTCCAGGCCTGGCGGCCATGAAGGATAGTTCGGCTCAGCCGGAGGCAGCGGCGGCGCATCCTTCGGCAGCCATCCTTCGTGCATCAGCCAGTTTCGCAGCAGCAGCGGCCAGGTCATGAGTTCAGGAATAGATCCGCACAATCCGCAACCATGGTCCTTGTAGTCAAAGATGTGCAGCTCTGCCGGAACATGCACGCGTTCGAGCGCCTTATAGAAATCCAGACTGTTCTCCACAGGAACCGTGGGATCATTCGTGGTAGCAAACAGAAATGTCATCGGCGTCTGCGCATTCACCTGAAGCTGATTGGAGAATTTCTGCTGCATCTGTGGATCAGGCGTCTCCCCTAGCAGGTTCTTCATCGATCCTACATGCGCAATCGGCGGCTCCATGCTGATAACCGGATACGACAGGATCATGAATTTTGGCCGAGCATCCGCCTGGTCTACGGAATCTGTTTTCTCCGGTAATGGGGCGGAGTCATTGCCATGCACGCCCAGCGTCGAGGCGAGATGCCCGCCAGCCGACGATCCCCACACGCCAATCCGGTTCGGATCGATCCCGTACTCGGACGCATGCGAACGCACATAGCGCATGGCGCGCATGCCGTCCTGTATCTCCACCGGATACTTGTACGGAGCCACACGATAGTCGAGCACAAACGCGGTCACACCCTGTGCATTCAGCCAACGCGCATATTGGAATCCCTCATGTCCGATGGCGACGTGCGTGTAGCCGCCTCCGGGAATCACCAGCACTGCTGTGTTGGTTGATTTTGCCTGCGGAACAAAAACGTAAAGCCGCGGCTTGTCTGCCTCTGCCGTGCCCAGCGCTCCGGGTGCTCCCATCGGCCAGAGGAACACAGGAGGCGGTACCCCTTTGAGAATGTCTACGCCAAAAGGTGTGGATGTTTGTGCGATGGCTGGTGCTCCGGAAACGATAAATAGAGAAAAAACAGCGGCGAATGCCCGAAGTGCGTTTTGTATCATCGGCAGCAGTATACGTGCCTCTGGCGCTCGCCTGCCCGGCAGATATCTCTTGGAAGGCCTTTCACCGCCCATGTAAAATGGCGGCAGTCACAATGAAGCCGGTCTTTGCCTCAAAGTTTTTCCTGCCTTGCGCGGTCGTTACACTTTTTTCTGTTTTCACTGCGACCTTTTCATGGGCGCAACAGCAGACACCTCCTGCTTCAACGCCGCCGCTTGCGCAGACACAGCCCGCAAAGCCTGCTCCACCTGACGCGCAGACACAAAACGGCCAGCAGCCGCAGGATGATAAGCAGTACACGATCCAGGCCAACGTCAACGAAGTCGACCTTGTCTTCACCGTCACCGACAAGCACGGCCGTTTCATCAAGGACCTGCAACAGCACGACTTCGCTCTGCTCGATGACCAGAAGGCCCCGGCGCAGGTCTACAAATTCACTCAGCAGACAAATTTGCCGCTGCGTGTAGGCATCATCATCGATACCAGCACTTCCATCCGCCAGCGCTTTCAGTTCGAGCAGCAGGCAGCTTCGGAGTTTCTCTACAAGATCATCCATCCAAAGAGCGACAAGGCCTTTGTCATGGGTTTCGACGTCACTCCTGATTACAAGCAGGACTGGACGAACAACCTCGATGCCCTGAATACAGGCATCAGCGCGCTCCGCTCCGGCGGCGGCACCGCGCTCTTCGATGCTCTGTATTCAGCCTGCCGCGATAAACTGCTCGATGTCTCGCGTGGGCAGGAGCCGGTTCGCAAGGCCATTGTCCTGGTCTCGGACGGCGACGACAACCAGAGTCACGCCTATCTGAGCGATGCAATCAAAGAGTGCCAGCGCGCCGAAACCATCGTCTACGCCATCAGCACCAACGTAAGCCCCAGCCGTGACCGCGGCGATGACACGCTGCAGAAGATCGCTGAAGCCACTGGAGGCCGGGCCTTCTTTCCTCACCGGCTCGAAGATATTTCGCTCAACTTCGCCGACATTGAAGACGAGTTGCGTAGCCAGTACGCCCTGGTCTACAAACCGGCTGATTTCATAGCCAACGGGGCCTTCCGCACAATTTATCTCTTCTGCCTTGATCGCCGCTACACAGTACGCGCGCGCCAGGGATACTTCGCGCCCAAAGCGCAGTGATATTTATTGATACCCGCAAATAATACGAAGATTTGTCATCCTGAGCAGAGCGCTGGCGCGGAGTCGAAGGATCTGCTTTTCAGCTTGGGTCGCGCCAAGAGTATTTTCATGTAGGTTTAACTGCCGTCATTCTGACGACTGGAAACGGGGCCTCCGGCACGTGCAGTTTTCACGTGACAGTAGCGATGGGGGAAGAATTCTCAAGCCAGGCCGGCGATTCTTCTGTGCTTGTCTACACCTATCAAGAACATGCGCTAATGTTGCGTAGGGGGAGTAAGCTTAGCTCCCATAAGCATCTCCAGCAGCTTGGCCTCATCGATCACAGGAACCTTCAATTCCTGAGCTTTATCCAGCTTCGACCCAGCCTCTTCACCGGCCACAACATAGCTAGTCTTCTTACTGACCGACCCGGAAATACGCCCACCCGCAGCCTCAATCTTCGCCTTGGCGACTTCGCGCGAAAGATTCGGCAGCGTGCCGGTCAGGACAAACGTCAGCCCTTCCAGCTCTGAAGATTTCTTCCGCTTCTCCGCCGTAAACGTAAGCCCGGCCTCGCGTAGATGCTCCACCAGGCGCCGGTTCTTCTCTTCATCAAAGAATTCGCGAATAGCCTGCGACACACGCGGACCAACCTCATTCACGCGCTCCAGCTCGTCCTGCGAAGCCGCCATCAGCGCGTCCATCGAGCCGAACTCTTCAGCCAGCAACTGCGCCGTGCGTTCGCCGATAAACCGAATCCCCAACCCAAACAGTACGCGGTTCAACGGAGCCTTCTTCGATTGCTCAATCTCACGCAAAAGTGTCTGCGCTGACTTCTTCCCAATGCGCTCCAGTGAAAGCAGCTTCTCTTCATCGAGTTTGTACAGGTCGGCAATGCTCTTTACCATGCCGCGATCGAGCAGCTGGCTAACCACCGCCTCGCCCAGTCCCTCGATATTCATGACCCCACGAGACGCGTAATGCAGCAGGCTCTCTCGCAGCCGCGCCGGGCAATCGACATTTACGCAGCGATAATCCGCCTCGCCCTCAGTCCGGACAATCTCGCTGTTGCACTCCGGACAGTGAGTCGGGAAGTGAAATTTTTTGTGCCCGCGTGGATGCTCCTTGTCCTCGACAACTTCAACGACCTTCGGAATCACATCGCCGCCGCGCTCCACCTTCACCCAGTCGCCGATATGCAGGCCCAATTCTTCAATGAAATCAGAATTGTGCAGAGTCGCCCGGCTCACCGTCGTCCCGCCAATCACCACCGGCTTCAGCCACGCAACAGGCGTAAGCTTACCCGTGCGCCCCACCTGCACTTTAATGTCCTCAATCTGCGTTGTGCCGGCGCGCGCAGTGAATTTATAGGCAACAGCCCAGCGCGGAGCGCGTCCCGTGTAACCTAATCGCGCCTGCAATTCGGTCGAGCTGACCTTGATGACCACGCCGTCAATCTCATATCCCAGCTCCACGCGATGCTTCTCCGCGCGATTTACAAAGTCCATGAGTTTATCGAAGCTGTGGATCGCCTCACGATGCGGATTCACCCGGAACCCCGCCGCAGTCAACGCGTCCAGCGCCTCGCTCTGCTCAGTGAAAATGCTCTCGCCCTCAGCCGTCAGCGCAAAGTAGGCATAGAAATCAAGCCGCCGTTGAGCCACGATATTCGGCTCCAGCGTCCGAATCGTCCCCGCCGCATAGTTCCTCGGATTCGCCGCCGGAGCCAGCCCCTGCGCCTCACGTTCTTCATTCGCTTTCATGAACGCCTTCAACGGCATGACAACTTCGCCGCGCACTTCAAACGTTGGCGGCAGCTTCGCCTTTTTCAGCTTTGCAGGTGATACCGACAGCGGAACTGACCGGATCGTCCGCACATTCGTTGTTACATCTTCGCCAATCGTCCCGTCGCCGCGTGTCAGCCCGCGCGTCAGATGCGCCGAGCCATCCTGCGCCTCGTCATACCGCAGCGCCATCGACAGCCCATCCAGCTTGTACTCGCACACATAACTGATCTCCGCATCGCCCACGCGTTCGCGCACTCGCCGGTCCCAATCGCGTAGTTCTTCTTCATTCATCACGTTATCGAGCGACAGCATGGGGCGCGAATGAGCGACCTTCGGAAAGCCTTCTTTCGGCTTTCCCCCTACGCGCTGCGTCGGCGAGTCAGGAGTAATCAGCTCTGGATGCTCTTTTTCGAGCGCCTGCAACTCGCGCACCAGTACGTCATACTCGGCGTCAGAAATCTCCGGCGCATCCATCACGTAATACAGGTGTTCATGATGACGTATTTCATCGCGCAGCTTTTCTATGCGGTCGGCGGGTGTACTTTTAGCCATGAGGAAAATTATAAGAACCAGACAAGAATCCAGTGAGTCTGAAGTCATAGCAAATTTGCATCCTGAACGCAGTGAAGGATCTGCTTTTCAGTGCTTCAGATAGCAAATGCCCTCTCAGCATTTATGAGCAAAACTTAGATTCGCGTCACGACCTGTGCCCAGAGCCCTGTGCTCTGGTATTTTGGCATCGATGGATCCCGTCACCCATTTCCTTACCGGAGCCTGCCTCGGTCGCGCCGGCTTCAACCGTAAAGCCGCCTACGCCACGCTCGCCATGACGCTCGCCGCCGAAGCTCCCGACCTGGACGTCGTCTGGGCTTTCCGTGGTCCGGTTGTAGGATTCGAGCATCACCGGGGCATCACCCACACTCTCATTGCAGCCCCGGTCATTGCTCTTGTCACTGTTGCCGTCGTCTGGCTCATTCACAAGATCAGAAAAAAGCCCACGCAGGTTCCTGTCCGCTGGGGCCTGCTCTGGCTCTTCGCGCTCATCGCCGATCTGAGCCATCTGCTGCTCGACTTCACCAATAACTATGGCCTGCGCCCGTTTTTTCCGTTCAACCCGCGCTGGTATTCGTGGGACATCGTCTTCATCTTTGAGCCGCTGCTCTTTGCCGCGCTTCTGCTGGCGCTCACCGTGCCCTGGCTCCTGGGCCTTGCCGACCGCGAAATCGGAGCCAAACGCCCAAAATTTCGGGGACGCGGCTGGGCCATCGCCGCGCTCATTTTTATCGGTGTCCTCTATGCAGTGCGCAATGCCGAGCACGCGCATGCGCTCGAGCTCCTCCGCAATTCCAGCGTCACCAGCGCGCCCATCCTGCGCGTCGCTGCCGAGCCGCAACCCATTAACCCGTTCCTCTGGAGCGGCATCATCGAAACCGCCGATTACTACCAGAGCGCAACCGTCCACACCCGCTCCGACCAGATCGACAGCGAACCAGCCGAGGACGTCTTCTACAAGCCGCCCGTCACGCCCGCCGTGCAGGCCGCCAAGCAATCATTTTTGGGCAAGGTTTATCTCGATTGGTCCAGGTGGCCCGTTGTCGAAGACAAAGGCGCTATGCCGCCACCTGGTTATAAAGTCGATCCGCCACGTCCCGACTGGCACACCGTCCAGTTCCGCGATCTGCGCTTCGACTACTCCGTCTTCTCGCATAAGCCTAGTGATGCTGTCCTCTCCGGCTGGGTCTATGTCGGTCCCCAGCAGGAAATCGAAGGCATGTTCATGAGTGGCTCCGAACAGAAGGACTGACCGAAGGAAAACATAACGATGTCATCCTGAGCGGAGTGAAGGATCTGCTTTTACAATGAATGTTCCGGGCGACAATTTGAGTTACTCATGGTCCTCTAACTCGCTACCCGACATTGTTGTTCTGGGAGTTTGATTTGAAGATTCATCTCATCGACGGCACATACGAGCTTTTCCGCCACTACTTCGCCTTGCCCTCTGCAAAAGACAGAGACGGGCGCGAAATCGCAGCAGTCCGTGGCGTTGTTGCCTCTGTGCTTGGCATGGTAAGCGAAGGAGCCACGCACCTCGCCGTCGCCACCGATCACGTCGTCGAATCATTCCGCAATAATCTGTGGCCTGGATACAAAACCAGCGAGGGCGTGCCGGCAGACCTGCTGGCACAGTTCCCTCTGCTTGAAGAAGTCCTCATCGCCGCCGGCATTGTCGTGTGGCCTATGGTCGAGTTCGAAGCCGATGATGCGCTCGCCGCCGGTGCCGCATTGGCTGCGCAGGATGACCGCGTCGAGCAGGTCGTCATCTGCTCACCTGACAAAGACCTCGCGCAGTGTGTCCGTGGAACGCGCATCGTCCAGTTGAACCGCAGGACCAATACCATCTGCGATGAGGCAGGTGTTCTTCAAAAGTTCGGCGTTTCGCCTGCCTCCATTCCCGATTATCTGGCGCTGGTAGGCGACTCTGCTGATGGCTATCCCGGCCTGTCGGGCTGGGGCGCGAAATCAACTGCTGCCGTGCTCGCGAAATTCCTGCACCTCGAATCCATCCCCGCCGGCAGCGACGAGTGGAAAGTGAACGCGGCCAACGCAAGCGCGCTTGCAGCCACACTCGTCCGCGAACGAGAAAATGCGCTGCTCTTTCGCACCCTCGCCACGCTCCGTACCGATATCTCACTCTTCAGCAACGTGGACGAGCTGCGCTGGACCGGCCCGACCGCTGCCTTTACCTCCTTCGCAGAGAAAATGGATGCAGCCGCTCAGGGCGGCGGGAGAGCTCGCAGGCTACGGCCGCTCACTGCGCCTGCTATCGCTCCCACAACCCATTGATAGCAATGAAGATTCTTGCAGTGTTACTTGCGGTGCTCCTGATTGCCCCGGCTTGTCTTGCCGATACGTTGCGGCATTTGCTGGTTAACCAGGGAATTCCATTGTCGTCATTTCAGGAATCGGAGCTGCAGGAAAACGTAGAGGAACTTATGGTGAGCGATGCAAAAAGCACCGTTCTGACATATTGGGTACTCAAAGACAAGCAGCTGCCTTCTCCGCTGAGCTTCGTTATTTACGACCGCCCAAGCGGGCTTGTACTACGTAAAGATCTACAGTTGTCTGAATCAAACGACTGCGGTCGGCAGCCAGATGGAATTTCATTCATCGAAGAATTCATTGTGCTGTCCAGCAGCCTTACTCCATCTGCAGAATGTCTTCAGCTATTTGATAAAAAGCTCCAGCTACATTCCACGCTCTATGGATTCGGCCCGGTTCTGGTAGCACCCGGGCAGATCGTGATGATCGAAAATATGATTCATTTCGCTCCTGTACATCCGGAACGATTGCAATTGGTTGACCTGCATTCAGGTGCTATTCAAGAACTCTATCCGCCAAAGAACGATCAGGCGCGAGAGCATTTGGCCGGCGAACATGCGAGACACATGCCATCAAAAGAACTATGCATGAGCATGAACGATCCATGCGATCCCCATCTTTTCGACGAAAGTATTAACATTCTCGGAGCTGATGGCACGGGCCGATTCGCGTTTGTGGTTGTCCAATCCGCCAGTCATCGAACGAAAGAGAAAGAGCCTCCAGAAACCGTAGCATCGCAGACAGTCCTTTATATGTATAACCGGACGGGGAATAGCTGGCATTACTGCCAGAAGGAAATTTTTGATTCAGAAGTCGAGTCACTAAAAAATACAGCGAAGCTCAATCTGGATACTATGCTTTCTCAGTGCTCTCCCTATCTGCTGGTAACACCGGATATCTCCACGGCTATTTTCAATCCATTTTTCAAGCATTAATTCACTCATTTTTGGCTGTTAATTGTCTTTAGTGAGATGCCCCACAACCTGCTCTGAGCTCGCCAAACGAAAAATGCACTGCTCTTTCGCCCCTCGCCACGCTTCGCATCGACATCCCGCTTTTCAGCAGCGTGGAAGAGCTGTGATGAACCGGCCCAACACCTGCTTTGATTCAACCAACCGACGATAGAGGCGGTAGACAAAGCTCAGGGCATTCGCTGAAGTATTCAAGCGGAACCAAAGCAATATCCGAATACCCCGCATCTACTTGATAAAGTATTGCCCTTTCTTCTCTTCAACCCACGGATCATACTCTGCCGCAAACTGCATCCGTTCGCTGATGGCAGGATGGCTGTAGGTCCACCACACAACAAATCGATTCGGAGAAGGATCATCCAGCCATATCTCACCGAGCCGCTGAAAATCCTCCGCTGCCACCTGCTGCGGATCGGCCACGAGACCGTGAATTACCTCCAGCCCGTATACATCGGCCTGATGCTCAATTCGTCGGCTGAATGCATTTCCAATCGGCTCGGCCAGAAAGCTCAGCATCGTTATCACCAGCAACACCAGTCCAACTGAGGTCCAGTCGTCCACAGAACGAATCCGCCACGCATCCCCACGAAGCCGCACAAGCCATCGCAGCAGGCGATACGCAATCCAGTAGAAGACAAAGGTCAGCGCCGCGACGAAAATCAGCCCTTTTGCGATGTGGTGGAGCGCATAATGCCCCTGCTCATGGCCATAGATGAATAGAATTTCATCTGTTGATGGCAGCTTTAACGCCGTATCCCACACCACAATGCGCTTCGACGCGCCAAAGCCGGTCACATAAGCATTCACGCCCGTTGATTTCGCGCTGGCATTCATCAAAAACATGCGCGATGGCGGAATATCGATCCCGCCGCGCTCGGCCACTCGCTCCAACTGTGCTACCAGCCCCGGCGCGGTCTTTTCGAGTGGGGAAAAATGATTAAACATCGGATCGATAAGCACCGGCACAGCAAAGATGACCAGCACTTCTACCGGAAGCGTCAGCAGCCAGAACCATAGCCACCAATGTCGTGCCGAACGCCGCATCAGTCCATAGAGACAACTGAGTGCAAGCGTGCCCGAGATGACAAGCAGCAGCAACGCGATGCCCCAATCACGAAACCACCCCGTCCAGCGTTGCACAGACAACCCATAATGAAAAGAAACCGCGTGCGATGCAGCTTCTTCAGGCAGACCAATCAGAGACAGCACCAAAAGCCAGATCGGAGCCACCACAAACCCCTGCAGCCACCTTCTTCTCGTCAGATATGCAGCCCAACGCGTGATGCGCTCACTAATGCCAAAGCGCAGCAGCAGCAACAGAATCAGCACTGTCCAGGCCACGCCGCCGAAGTGCAGACCTGCGCGCCAGTGACTCAGATGAATCGCCTTTTCCAGCTTGTCAGGAGGAAGCGTGTAGGTGGATACGATGACTTTGCTTGTCTCGCCATATACAACAGAAGCGAAACAACCGGCCGTCAGCATCGCAGCTCGCACACCAGGCCGCCATTGCATCATGCAACAAACCTCAAATAACGCTGACTTGCTGACTCGCTCGCGAAGCACTGACTTGCTGCTTAATCCAGTCTGACGAGATACGCTTCGCCTTCCTCCGGCTTCAGTTCTTTGGCAATCTCTGCTGCGCGGCCTTTGTCGTCGTTCAGCGGACGAATCCGCACCCAATGGCCAGTCGGCCCTGTAAACTCGATCACATTCGCCGTGTGATATTTGCGTTCCAGGTGTTCTTCCAGCTTGAGGGCTTCCTTCTCTTTGGAGAACGCGCCGATCTGCACACACCAGCGACCGCCTTCATCAATCGGTTTGGGCGCAGCATATACGTCGATCCGCACGCGCGCCGTCCCTGGCCGCCAGACACCGACCATCTTTGCCGAAGCGACCGAAAGGTCAAGCACCCGGTCCGGCACAAACGGTCCGCGGTCGGTGATCCGCATCACTGCGGATTGTCCTGTCTGCAGATTTGTCACCCGGATCAGCGATCCCATCGGCAGCGTGCGGTGTGCTGCCGACATTGCGTTCTGGTCGAATATCTGCCCGTTTGCACCGCGCCGGTTATGATACGGAGGCCCATACCAGCTCGCTGTTCCTGTTTCGGAATAGATCGGCGTGTGCGCCGCCACAAAAGCTTCGTCCGCCGTTTCTTCAGAAGCCTCCGAAGTGCTGGACGAAGGCGGAACAGAAGCACTCGGCTGCGTAGTTGTAGTTGTTGTTGGAGCGTGTATCGTCGGCGGTGGCGGAGGAAGCGGGGCATATGCTGCCTGTTTTTTATGTCCGCACCCAACAACAAACAATATCCCGCAGAACGCCAGAAACCCAATCAGTCTCTTCACAATTTCCGCTCCAGATGATCGGCCAGCTTCCGCAATTGATCGGCAGCCACGCGCAGCGCCTCCGTGGAATTCTGCCTCGTCTTTGGAACCACCTCGTCATTCAGATAGCTGATGACTTTTCGCACTTCTTCCTCAACGCGCGGAACCGCATGGTTGAAATGCTCATCGACCTTGCGCCCGAACTCTTCAAATGACATCTGTGTGCGCTCCTGAATACTTCTCAGTGTGCTTTCCGTCTTAATGCAAGGTCAACCGCTGTTCTCCTCGAGGTGCCTAAGCCGTTACCTTTCAAAACGCATACATCCAGAACAGACTGAAAGACTTCCAAGTAATTGACCGGCGCACACATACCATTGGAGAAGATTTACCGAGGAACGTCATATCAATGCCATTCAGACCTTTTTTTCTCTACGCGGGCATCATGGTGCTTGCGTTTTCTGCCGCTCCTGTTTTCGCTCAGCAGGATTCTCTCCCCGATGCTCCGAAACAAGGCAATTCGGTGAACAATTCACC
>Ga0070740_10004677_pt1 | contig 13266 bp, 10 predicted proteins | sample Coa_R2_FD_67286 | JGI IMG/M metagenome (GOLD analysis project Ga0070740, IMG submission 67286) | Surface soil microbial communities from Centralia Pennsylvania, which are recovering from an underground coalmine fire - Coalmine... | ecosystem: Environmental > Terrestrial > Soil > Unclassified ...
CCAACCCGTATCGGGACCCGGAAATCAGACCTCTGCATCTGACGCCAGAGGAGAAGCAGGCGCTGATTGCATTCCTAAAAGCCCTGAGCGGCGAGATCAGCGAGGGGGTGGGACAGCCGGAAAGCGTCGCGGCGCCTTGAATTCTCACATTGAGGCGCCGTGGCGAAACTGGTTTTCTCCGCGGAACGCAAAGCGGGATTGCCTCTACTGTACAGCTATGCTGATGCTCACGGGCAGCGTGCGGGGGGGGAAGCACATCTTGTCATTGCACGCCTGGTAACGGAACTTGCCCCTGAGAGCCGCCGGACCGAGCGGCGCATCACCGGGAACGGCAAAGCGGGAGACAAGCGTAATCGCCCCCGAGTAAACCTGTAGGGGCTTCTCGGAAAAGTCATATTTCACGGCCTCGCCTTTCGGATACGTCACGCCTTTGGCCGTGAGCGCCTGGTTCGAATCCCACGAAAGAACAGTGGGAATCAGATAATCCTCGGCCGGAGTATTCGAATTGATGTGGTAGCCCTGCCGAATCGTAAGCTTCAGCGGGATTTCGACAGTAGCGCCGCGCTTGGCGGTAACGCTTGGCGTGGGCTCGGCAGAGACGAACTGTGTTGCGGGCCCTTGACCGAAAAGCGGAATCGCGGCGAGCGCCAGAAACCACCAGCAAAAAACTTCTTGGAGCACCGATGGAACCTCCCTGAAATTTTTGGCTCGCCCACGTGCATGATATGTAGCGCTGCCGCGCTACAGGAGCTTCTTGATCGTATCTTCGAAATCATCCTTGCTCGTAAGGCCCTGGTGGGTGGCCACGATGCGCCCTTGCTTGTCGATGATGAAAGTGGTCGGCAGGACATCCACGCCGCCGTACTTCGAAGCCAGTTCATCGTTGCCGATCAGCACGGGGTAGTTCATTTTCGCTTCTTCCACAAAGGGGCGCACCGTCTGCCATCCGCCCTCGTCCAAAGAGATACCGATCACGGAGAAACCCCGGTCTTTGTATTTGCGCTGAAATTCTATGAACCACGGGATCTCAATTTTGCAGGGTCCACACCAAGTGGCCCAGAAATCCACCATCACGACCTTCCCCTTGAAGTCCGAAAGGCGCACTGTCTGGCCGTGGGCGTCCTGTAAAGCGAACTCCGGGGCCATTCTGTAATTCTTCTCTTTCTCCGCCGCGGCGGGGCGCTTGGCCGATGTGCACGCACTGGCCAGTATCACTAGGGCGGCAAGCGCCAACAGGAAACGCGTGTTCACGAGGCCCTCCGGAGCCGATGCTCTCGAAAACCATTATAACTGCAAGCGCGGCAGCACGTCCGCCATTTGAAACCAGCGCCGCCGTCGTTCCCGGAAACGGGGCTTCAGGGTCCACTCGCGGTGCCGGCGCCAGCCGGGAAGACAAAACCACGCCGCCGAATCGCAGAAACTCTCGCACACATATTCCGACCAGAGGCGCTGCCGCTCGAAGCGGGCGGCGCAATTCGCTGGGACCGCCCTCTGCCGCAGGGCCAATTTTTTAGCTTCCGACGGCCAGCCTAGCTCGCCCCGCGCCCCTAGCGCGATTTCCCTCCGCAGCATGTTTTCGTAGCTGAGGCGCGTCGGGTTGCCCAAACGAGCCCAAACGAAATGGAAGATTTCGTGGTACAGGATGCGCGCCAGCTCGCGGGGCTGCTTCAGCAATACCTCATCGACGACAATCCGGCCCAGCCTCAGAAAACTCGCCGCGTGCATGCGGGAACCAGACTCGCCGGCCCCCACAATCAACTGGCGCCCCTTTTCGCCAAGATCGCGGCCCGCCAGAATCTGAATCGCAGAGCGGTAATACGGAAGACGCGCCAGCAGCCGGTTCACAATAACTTGCTCGGAAGCGGTGAGCTGGCGCAGGCCGTTTCTGGAACCGGGCGTGGGGCGTCTAGAAAATTCTCCGTACGGCCGCCCCCGGGCGTACGGCAGGCCGGCATGCATTCGAGGCTTCGAGAAAGCGGAAAGCCTTGTCATGGACCGCTCACTTGACAGCCGGACGCCGGCAGCGAGCGCCGGAGCATGGCGATGCGCTGCCAGCCTTCGCCCGATTCCGGCCAAATAAGCCATGTTAATGTACCACGGAAAAAACCAGAAGGGGAGCGCCTTCGCCGCACGGCACGGCTGAGGCGGGTCGATGTAGATAGATGCGCGAGATCGGGCAGCAGGCGAAACGAAAAGGTTAGATCCATGCAAAAAACGGTCTGGTACTTGCCGGCTCAATTTTCCGCGACTGTACGTCCAGATACACGGTAAAATAGGCTTAAGGCAAAAGTAGACCGCCCTGGTATTCAACCGGCCAGTGGTTGAGGCCATGCAGGCGGTTCAAAACCAGATAGCCCGCCTCCAAAGCAACCGGCTGGAGGCACAAGAGGCATGGCCGGAGCGGGCAGCGAAACCTGGCATCTGAGCGGCGACGCTATGTTAAAAGTTCTGCTTCCATTGGCTATGCTGGCAGCAAAATCGCCCTTGCAGCGGTCGATCGAGTTTGCCTTGAACAACCCTTTCAAGGGCGTCTACCAGCTCAACGCCTTTGACGTGGCTTTGCTGATCCCCTATTTCACCATTCTTGTCATCCTCAGCTTTTACGGTTTGCACCGCTACATGCTCGTCTACACGTATTTCAAATACAGAAAAAACGCCACTGGCGACCCCGTCAAGCGCTTTGAGGAGCTGCCGACGGTGACGATCCAGTTGCCCCTGTATAATGAACGCTACGTCGTCGAGCAATTGCTCGAGAGCGTTTGCCACATCGAATATCCAAGGGAGAAGCTGGAGATTCAGGTGCTCGACGATTCGACCGACGAAACAGCGGCGATCGCCGAGGCGGCTGCGCATCGCTGGTCCGCCCTGGGGCATCCAGTTACCTACATTCATCGGAGCGATCGCGAGGGATTCAAGGCAGGCGCTTTGCAGAACGGCATGCGGCGCTCCTCCGGCGAACTGATCGCGATTTTCGATGCGGACTTCATCCCGCCCCCTGATTTCCTGCTGCGCACGGTCCACTACTTCACCGATCCCCAGGTTGGCATGGTGCAGACGCGCTGGACTTACCATAACCGGAATCAGTCCTTCCTGACTCAGGTGGAGGCGATTCTGCTGGACGGCCACTTCGTGCTGGAGCACGGCGCGCGGGCCCGGTCGCATCGGTTCTTCAATTTCAACGGAACTGCCGGGGTGCTGCGGCGCGCAGCCATTGAAGACGCCGGCGGCTGGGAACATGATACGCTCACTGAAGACTCGGACCTGAGCTACCGCGCTCAACTGAAGGGCTGGAAGTTTCTGTATGTTCCGCAAGTCGAATGTCCTTCGGAGCTGCCCGTCGAGATGGTTGCGTTCCAGGTGCAACAAGCGCGGTGGGCGAAGGGACTGATTCAAACCGGCAAGAAAATCCTGCCGCGTCTTCTGCGGGCGCCCCTGCCGCTGCGGATCAAAACGGAAGGCTGGTTCCACCTGACCTGCAACATTTCCTATCCGCTGATGCTGGTGTTGTCGGTGCTGCTTCTGCCGGCGATGATCGTGCGTTTCTACCAGGGCTGGTTTCAGATGTTGTATATCGACCTGCCGCTGTTTATCGCCTCTTTCTGCTCGATCTCTTCGTTTTATCTAGTCAGCCAGAAGGAACTGTTTCCCGGCCGCTGGAAGCGCACCTTTCTGCTGATTCCTTTTCTCATGGGAACCGGCATCGGCCTGACGCTCACCAATACCCAGGCAGTGCTCGAAGCGTTGCTGGACATCAAGTCGCCTTTCCAGCGCACCGCCAAATATGGAAACGCCAAAAGCTCGAAATATCGCCGCCGGAGCCACTGGCTGCCGTGGATTGACTTGATACTCGGCTCGTATTTTCTCTTGACCGTGTTCTACGCCATCTCGGCGGAGAATTACTTCACCGTGCCGTTCCTGCTGCTTTTCGTCGTCGGTTATTATTACGCGGCGGTTTTGATGCTCGTTCAGGATAATCGGGAAGCGCTGGCGCGTTGGGCTCAGGCGCTGCTTCCCTGGAGGCTTGCCTACCGCCAGGCATCGCGATAAGCCGCGCCGCTGTGGTGCGCCTTGGGTGCGGCAGATTTCAGCGCCGGTTAGCTTTTGGACCGCTTGATTCCAATCACCGCCATCATGCGGCCCGCCTGCTCCCGCTCACGGCGGTGGGAGTAGAACCTCTCCCGGTCACACATAGTGCACAGGCCGGAATCATAAATATGACCCCTGAGAACACCGGCCGCCAGTAACTGGCGCCGGGCGGCTTCGGCCAGATCCACATGCCCGCGCTGGGAATCGAGCCGCCGCATCAGAGCATGCGCTTTGCCGGTCATTGTCTGCCGGGGGAGCATGTCGAGAGCCGGGTTCGGAGCCTCTTCGTAGCAGAACTCATGGGCTTCGGCGAACTGCGATTGAAACTCTTCGAGGACGTCAGGGCCGACCTCAAAACAGCAAGCCTGGATCCCCGGGCCGATCGCGGCCAACAGGTCCGCGGGCTCCGAATGGAAGGCCCGCCTCATCTCGCCCACCGTTTTTTCCACGATGCGCTGGGCAGCGCCGCGCCAGCCGGCATGAATGGCCGCCGCCGCACGCTGACGGGGATCAACAACAAGCACCGGAAAGCAGTCAGCGGTCTTGACGCCCACCGCGACCCCTGGCTGGCGCAGCATCAGAGCGTCGCCCGGCCGGCCCGCCCCCGTTTCAGCCATATGGACGACGGCCGAATGAATTTGCCGCACAGTCACGAGATCCAGGCCTTTGCCGCCCAGCGTTGCGAGAAACCGCTGCTGATTTTCCCGCATTTGGGTGATGGGGTTGCCGGCCGACGCGCCAAGATTTCCGGCAGACCGTGTGCTGAAACCGTGAATCAGCCAGGGCCAGCGCTCGAACTCTTGCAGCCGCAAGTTGCCGGATTCGTCGAAATAAAAACCCATACGCTACACTGAATCTTAGCAATCGGAGCGGCGGGCCGAGGGACCCGCGGAGTCGCGGCCGGATCGGTCTCTTCGCACCCGTTGCTCTCGAACCGCAGTCGGGCGGGCGGAATTATTGGAAATGGAATGGACGCCGGAATTGCTGGAGGCTATGCGGCGGGATTGGGATACTCGCGCGCGCGAAAACGCCCGCTACTACGTGGCTCCGCGAAAGAAAAATTGGACGGACGATGAGTTTTTCCGGTCCGGCGAAAGAGACGTGCAGGAGCACGTCCTGCTCGACCTCCTGAATATCTGCCAGGGCCGCAAGCCGGCCGAAATGCGCGTCCTCGAAATTGGCTGCGGCGCCGGGCGTCTCTTGCGGGCGCTGGCCGGCGTGTTCGGCCGTGTGGACGGAGTGGACGTCAGCGGAGAGATGATTGCAAAAGCTCGTCAAGCCCTGCGCGATTTTGCAAACGCCTACGTGCACCAGAATAACGGGGCCGATCTGGCGATGTTCGGCGCCGGCCAGTTCGATTTCGCGTTTTCCTATATCGTGTTTCAGCACATCCCAAGCAAGGCAGTCGTCGAGAATTACGTCCGCGAAGTACACCGCGTGCTGCGTCCCGGCGGACTGTTCAAGTTCCAGGTACAGGGCTGTCCAGTGGACGAACAGAGCTGCGATACATGGAACGGCGTGGGCTTTCGCGAAGAAGAAATGCGGCAGATGGCCGAGCGCACGCATTTTGAGATGCGGTACTGCTGGGGCGCCGGAACGCAATACTTCTGGCTCTGGTTTTTCAAACAGTGAGCTTCGCGCCGGCTCCCCCTTATTTCCCTCCGGCTCGCTCGCCAGACGCCCCGCCGCGTGAACGTCAACCGTCACCTTGACGCCGACGCGCAGCAGGCGCGTGCTCGGATTTTTCAGGCCCCAATCCACGTAAGGCACCACGAAGTGAGCGTCGGCGGTCATTTCATCGCCGGCCACGGTGACAGCAGCGTTGACAGCCAATTCATGCCCGGCGCCATGCAGGCTGAATACTCCTTGCACTTGCACCTCTGACCGGCCTGTCGAAGGAATCCGGCCGACAATCCTTGTGGGCGTAAAGGTGATCTGGGGAAACCGGTCGCTCTCGAGAACCTTTATGCGCATATCGCGGTCGCGATCCTCGTTGCCGCTGGCGCCGCTGGCGCTGTCTACGACGATGCTCCCGCCGGCGGTGCCGGTCGCTGGGTCGAAGCGAACAAATCCGCTGCTGAGCTTGAACGTTCCGTGTACTGTATGAAGGAATGCGGGCAGTGCAAAGCGGATCTGCGTGCGCGCCGGGTCGAGCATAAACGTCTCGGCCGGCGCGAGCGACTGTCCCAGCGCAGCCGCCGTGAAGGCTGCGGCGGCGGTTCGAAAGAACCGGCTTTTCGCGAATTTCATGGCCGTTTCCTAAAAACAGCTCCGCGTTGGCGCGCGGCTTGCTCCCGTAAGCAGAGCTTGCAGACGCCGCCTTCAGGATACCGCCGGGCAGCGATGGTAAGTGTTAATCCTCAGAAGGCGCCCCCACCCAGTGTCAACGGTTTTGAGAAGCGATGCTGTTGGCGGACGAAGAAATTGTACCGGCCATTTTCGGACGCAGTCTATCCAGTTCCCGCCGGTAGAGAGGATTGCGGGGAAACTGCCTGGCAAGCCCTGCGAGCAGCTCCTGCGTCCGCGCAAAATCCTTGTCACGCAGCGCGGAGACGGCCAGCAGCAAACGGGCGTAGGGTTGGAGGTAATGTCCCTTTTCCGCCGTAAGCTTTAATTTTTCGATCCCTTCTCTCTTGTCCGTCTCCGCGCCGCCGGCGCGCAGCAGCCACCGGACCGGCGCGGGCCGCAGGCTGAGAATGTAGTTCTCGACTCCGATAGCGAGATATGCGTCGTAATACGACGGATCGAGGCTGAGCAGCCTTTCGGCGAGCATCCGCCCGCTTTTCATATAGCGTAAAGAGGCGAAATTTCGTTTCTCTATGAGGGCAGCATAGTCGGCGCGAAGCCCAAAAACCAGCACGTCGGCGAACAAGGCGTTGGCGTCGTCCGGAGAATGCGCCAGAATGCGGCGCGAGAGCGACTCCGCTTGCTCCAGCGCTGTTTGGAAAGCCGCCCGGACGTGTTCATCAGGCGCCAGCTTTTTGCGGTGCTCGAATTTTTCATCATCCACAAACAACTCGGACTGGAGGACGTGCAGCCGGTCCAGTTCCGAAAAGAGATAAGCGGCAGCGTCTGAGGCGGGAGCGAGCGGGTCTTGCGGGTGCAGCCGACCCCAATCGCGGAATACCTCGTGCGCGCGGTTAAACTCCAGGTTGTACAGGCGCTGGTAACCGGCGTCCAGACCGGAATCGGCGAGGCCCGCAGGAGGAGCACAGCGGGCGGGCAAAGCCGCAGCGGCAACCGCCATGAACAGGCTTGCGAGCACCGCCGATTTTTCCCCAGCCGCCGGCATCAAATATTGACCACTCTCCGCGCAAGGTTGAGCGCATCCGACCAAAACGTCAACGAGGAGTGGACAAACTCGACCACCTCGCGGACCGCTGCGATGAACTCGTCGATCTGCTCTTCCCGAATCGCCAATGGCGGGGCCGCTTTCAGCACCATGAAATTGTTGCCGCAAACCTGCGTAAGCATTGCTTTCTCGCGGAACAGGCGCATGACGAGCATCTGGCCGAACATGCCCGGATGGATTTTCCGAAACGCCTCGAACGGAATCTTCAGCCGCATGTGGCGCGGAGGTTGAAACACGATTCCGCAGAGAAGGCCCATGCCGCGCACGCCGGCGATCATTTCGTAGCCGCGCAAAGCCTTCTCCAGGCCGCCGCGCAGCCGCGCGCCCGCCGCTTGCGCCCGTTCACCCAGCCGCTCTTCTTCGAGTACTTCCAAGGTCGCCAGGGCGGCGCGCATGGCCAGGCTGTTCTCGCTGAACGTGGAAGTATGGATTACCGCGCGCCGCAAAGAGCTATAGACCGACTGATAGACGCGGTCGGACATCAGGACAGCGCCGCAGGGAACCAGACCGCCGCTGAGAGCTTTCGCCAAAATCACGATGTCCGGTTCGAGGCCAAAGTGATGCGCCGCAAGAAAGCGGCCGGTGCGGTACATTCCGGTCTGAATTTCATCCAGCACCAAAAGCGCGCCGTAGCGGCGGCACAGGGCTTGTGCGGCCGGCAAATAGTCCGGCCCGGGAACATTGACTCCGCCTTCGGCTTGGACAGGTTCGACGATGAATGCGGCGGCGCGCTTTCCCGACAGAGCTCTTTCGAGCGCGCCAATATCGCCAAAAGGCACGCTCTGCGCGTCGGCGAGCAAGGGTCCAAAAGCTTCGCGCCAGGATGGATCGCCCATGAGCGACAAGGCCCCGCACGTAAGGCCGTGAAATGCCCGGTCTGCGTAGATCAGACCGGGCCGGCCGGCGTGCGCGCGGGCGAATTTGATGGCGGCCTCGACTCCTTCGCTGCCCGAACTGCAAAAAAATACCTTTCGCAATTGGCCGCCGGCGCGCGCGCAGAGCGCCGCGGCGAGTTCTCCGGCGATCTCCGGTATATGGCTTTGCAGCATGGCCGGCCCGCAGCGGTCCAGTTCGGTCTTGATGGCGAGGACGATTTTCGGGTGGTTGTGGCCGGCGTTGTGTACACAGTAGCCGGACATGAAGTCGAGAATGCGCCGCCCTTCCGAGTCAAAGAGCTCGGCGCCCGAGCAGCGCGTGTAACGTACATTCATCTGCAAAAGGTCGAGAAGCCTGGCCCATTGCGGATTCACGTGTTGTGCGTACAGCGCTGTCGACGTGGAAACCGCGGTTGGTGGCAAAGGGAGTTTAACCTCGCAAAGGAAGTTTACAGCCCAAAAGGCCGTGGGGCAAACGGAAACCTTGCCCTGCCGATAATTGCGATCATCCGCCTTCTACAGACGCGGGCCGCGAAACTCGGGTTTCCTTGCGCCGGCGGGGAGAGCAAAAACGAGCGCGGCTGGGCTTCGAAAAGAGCCTTCCATTCGGCCGTCAAGTAACGGGAAACGGCTGCATGCCGCCTTCCTGCTTTGATAATCTTAAGTGGCGCCGCGCGACGGAAAGCGAGCAGCCCTCGCGCGCAACAGCGGCGCAGGTCCCTCTGGACGGCCCCGGCGCCAGCGGCGTCTTAGGCGGGAAGCACCGGCCTGGGGTCGAAGAGCCGGCGCCGCCGGCCGCAAGACCGCAAATTTACGGAAAGCGACCAGGATGGCATGAAGCCGTGAACATCTCCGAGACCTTCATCCGGCGCCCGATTGCAACCACTCTGCTGATGTTCGCCGTGGCTTTGTTCGGCGTCCTGGCCTATCGAGCGCTGCCGGTAGCCGACCTGCCGAGCGTAGATTTTCCGACCCTGGTCGTCTCCGCCAACCTTCCGGGCGCCGATCCGGACACTATGGCGTCGGCGGTCGCAACCCCGCTCGAACGGCAATTCACCACCATCGCCGGCCTGGATTCGATGATCTCTGTAAATTCCCTCGGAAGCACGCAGATCACCCTCCAGTTCGACCTCGCTCGGAGCCAGGACAGCGCCGCGGTGGACGTGGAAACGGCGATCTCGGAAGCCATGCCGCTGCTGCCGCCGAACATGCCCACGCCTCCTTCGTTCCGCAAGTACAATCCGGCGGATATTCCGATCATGTTTTTCGGCCTGACTTCGCCCACCCTTCCGATCTGGGTGCTCGACGATTACGCCGAAAACAAGATCGCGCAGCGGCTTTCGATGGTCAACGGCGTGGCTCAGGTAAACGTGCAGGGAGCGCAGAAATTCGCGGTGCGCGTTCAGGTGGACCCGAGCAAGCTGGCGGCGCGCAACATCGGAATCAATGAGATCGCAACCGCACTGAAGAGCTGGAATGTGAATCTGCCGACGGGCACGCTCTACGGCCCGCACCAGGCCTTCAACGTGCTGGCCGACGGGCAACTCACCAATGCGGCGGCGTACCGGCCGATGGTCGTTGCGTACCGCAACGGCGCGCCCGTCCGGCTGGAGCAGGTCGCCAATGTTATCGACAACGTTGAGGACGATAAGCAAGGGTCGTGGCTTTACAACCGGGAGGGCGTGAGGAAGGCGATCAATCTCATCATTTTCCGCCAGCCGGGCGCCAACACGATCGAGATTGTCGATGAGATCAAGAAACTGATTCCGGAGTTCCAGGCGCAGCTTCCGCCGTCTGTGCAGCTCAGCATTCGCGGCGACCGGTCCGAAAATATTCGCAGCTCCTTCCATGACATGCAGTTCACCATGCTGGTGACGCTCGGTCTCGTCATCATGGTGATTTTTCTCTTCCTGCGGAATTCCTCGGCCACGTTGATTCCGGGGATGGCGCTGCCTTTCTCCATCGTCGGGACGTTCGCGATCATGTACCTGCTCGATTACAGCCTGGACAACCTCTCGATGATGGCCCTTATCCTGTCGGTGGGATTTGTGGTGGATGACGCCATCGTCATGCTGGAAAACGTGGTGCGCCATATGGAGCATGGCGAGGGGCCGCTCCAGGCGGCCTTCAGCGGATCAAAAGAAATCGGATCGACCATCGTCACCATGACCGTGTCGCTGGCGGCGGTTTTCATTCCGGTGCTGTTCATGGGCGGAATCCTGGGGCGTCTCTTTCGCGAATTCGCCGTGACCATCTGTGTCGCTATCCTGATCTCTGGCATGGTCTCGGTCAGTCTCACGCCCATGTTGTGCAGCCGCATTCTACGGCCTCCGGCGGAGGCCCGCCACGGCCGCCTCTACGCGGCCACCGAGCGGTTTTTCCAGGGAATGTTGCGCGTCTACGCGGGCAGCCTGCGATGGGTGCTGCGGCGCCGCCCCGTCATGATGGCGGTGTTCTTTGGCGTGCTGGGCGGCACAACGTACCTGTTCGTAAAGATTCCCAAGGGATTCATTCCCACTCCGGACATGGACCAGTTCTATGTCGCCACCGAGGCCGCCCAGGGCACTTCCTATTATCAGATGGTCGAACTGCAAAAGAAGATCGCCGACATCGTGGCTGCCGATCCCAATGTCGATTCCGCTCTCTCCACCGTAGGCGGGCAGCAGAATATCGGATCGAATACCGGGCGCATGTCGGTGATCCTGAAGCCTCGCAACGAACGCGAGCTCAATGTGATGCAGATCATCGAGCGGCTGCGGCCAAAGGTCTCCGGCTTTCCGAACGTGCGGGCTTACCTCACTGCGCCGCCGGCCATCCGCATCGGCGGCCACATCACCAAGAGCGAATTCCAGTTTACGGTGCAGGGGCCGAATACTACCGAGCTTTACGCGCAGGCGGCGCGCCTGGAGCGCGAGGTGGCTCGTTTGCCGGGGCTTCAGGATGTAAATACCGACCTGCAAATCAAAAACCCGCAGGTGCGGATCGCGATTGACCGCGACAAAGCGGCTGCTTTGCATTTAAACGTGGCCGACATAGAAGCCGAACTGTACAACGCCTACGGTCCGAACTGGGCTTCGACCATCTACCTTCCCACAAGCCAGAATCGCGTTCTGCTCGAGCTGCTGCCATCCTATCAGGCCCGGGCGGATCTTTTGTCGTCCCTGTATTTCCGGTCGAGCGACGGCCATTTGGTCCCCCTGGGTTCCTTCGCCAAGCTCACCGAGGATGCCGGACCGCTGACTGTCAACCACTCGGGCCAACTGCCTTCCGTGACGATCTCGTTCAACCTCAAGCCCGGAGTAGCGCTCGGAGATGCGGTCTCGGAGATCCAGGACATCGCCCTGCGCAACCTGTCCCCCACGATCACGACGAGTTTTCAGGGCGCGGCGAAAGCCTTTCAGGACTCGCTGCGGAATCTCGGCATTCTGTTGACGGTCGCGGTCATGATCGTCTATATCGTTCTCGGCGTTCTTTACGAAAGCTACGTCCATCCGATCACGATTCTTTCCGGCTTGCCCTCGGCCGGTTTTGGCGCCCTCATCACGCTGGTGCTGTTCAAGATAGATCTGAATATCTATGCCTTTGTAGGACTCATGATGCTAATCGGCATCGTGAAGAAGAACGCCATCATGCAGATCGATTTCGCCCTGGAAGCCGAGCGGAAAGAAGGCAAGGCCCCGTCGGATGCCATTTATGAGGGCTGCCTGATCCGGTTCCGGCCGATCATGATGACAACAATGGCGGCCCTGCTCGGCGCACTGCCCATTTCGCTCGGCTACGGCGCCGGCGGCGAGGCCCGCCGGCCGCTGGGGCTGACGGTTGTGGGCGGCCTGATGTTTTCACAGTTAATCACGCTCTACCTGACCCCGGTGGTCTATACCTATATGGCCTCCGTGGTCGAGCGCTGGAACGCCCGCAAGCACGGGCGCGTGCATGCCAAAACTCCGTCGAGGCCCCGCGGCTCCTTCGAGCCGGCCGAAGCGAAAGGGGATTGAGATCTTACTCTGTAGATCCTTCCCGTTTTCTTGCGCCGCCAAGAAAGCGCCCGAGTACCCCGAGCCGCAGCCCGCCTGCCCCGCGTTGGCATGCCCCTGCCACGTATCAAAAAGCTGAGCGCCGGTTCCTCCGGAGGCGGCCGTGAGTCTCGGCGGTGCTGCTGCGCGGAAAATCGGCCACACAATTTGAGGGCGCACCCCCTGTCCCCAGAGTGGCGTACTCGCTATTTTTTCACTTGACTCTGGAGTCAACTCTAGATTGTATTCTGGATATGGGAACAAAAACGCAGATGAGCGCAGTGGCAAAGATCGGTCAGGCGGCGCGAGAGGCTGGTGTAAGCATCGATACCATCCGGTTCTATGAGAAGCAAGGATTGCTGAAGAGTTTCGGCCGGACTCAGGGCGGATTCCGCCTGTTTGGGGAACAGGAAATCGAGGAACTCAAGTTCATCCAAAAAGCTCAGGAACTCGGTTTTTCGCTCGCAGAGGTTCGCGAACTGCTCCTCCTGCAAAGAGACGGGATGGAAGCCTGCGAGCACGTTCGCGACCTGCTCGAACAAAAGATTGCACAGGTGCGGAGCAAGGTCGAAGAGTTACGGAAACTTGAAGTGAGCCTGAAACGGGCCCTGCGCCAGTGTGAACGAAACCTTGATGAGTCTGCGAGAGAACACGAATGCTGTCCTGTGCTGGAGAAGCTCGGCCGGAAGGGCGCGTGAAGGAGAATCGACCGATGAAAATCGAAGTTCTTTATTTTGACGGGTGCCCTCACCATCGCCCAGCCGTGGAACGGGTCAGGAGGGCGCTACGGGAGGAAGGTCTCTCCGCGGAGGTTGAAGAAATCAATGTGCCGGATGCGGCGAGCGCGCAGGCGCTTGGATTCCTGGGCTCGCCGACGATTCGTATCGATGGCAGGGACATCGAGCCGGCCGCCCGGGCCTCGGCGAGCTTCGGCTTGATG
>Ga0070740_10004678_pt1 | contig 13265 bp, 11 predicted proteins | sample Coa_R2_FD_67286 | JGI IMG/M metagenome (GOLD analysis project Ga0070740, IMG submission 67286) | Surface soil microbial communities from Centralia Pennsylvania, which are recovering from an underground coalmine fire - Coalmine... | ecosystem: Environmental > Terrestrial > Soil > Unclassified ...
GTCGCCTGCGTCTGGACCTTCGCGGCGGGGGTGGGGATCTGGGGGGTCAACATTCCGGTCGCGTGGGGCCTCGCGCTCGCGAACTATGTCTGGTGGATCGGGATCGCCAGCGGCGGCACGTTCATCTCCTCGCTGTTCTATCTCGTCGGCGCCGACTGGCGGAACGGCGTGAACCGCACGGCAGAGACGCTGACCCTGTTCGCGGCCGGCGCGGCCGGCATGATGCCGATCCTGCATCTCGGCCGGCAGGGCCTGTTCTATTGGCTCTTCCCCTACGCCACGGTGATGGGCGTCTGGCCGCAGTTCCTGAGCCCGCTGCTGTGGGATTTCGCGGCGCTGCTCTGCTACATCCTGAACTCGATCGCGTTCTGGTACATCGGACTCATCCCGGACTGCGCGACGCTGCGCGACCGCGCGACGACGCGGCGCGCCCAGGTGCTCTATGGCATTCTCGCGCTGGGCTGGAAGGGATCGGCGCGCGACTGGGGCGCACACAAGGCCGCCTACCTCGTCATGGCGGGGATCATGGCGCCGATGGTCGTCTCGGTGCACAGCATCGTCGGGCTCGATTTCGCCGCGGGCCTGGTCGCCGGCTGGCATTCGACGCAGTGGCCGCCCTACTTCTTCATCGGCGCGCTCTATTCCGGCTGGGCCGTGGTGCTCGTTCTCGTCATCCCGATGCGGCGGCTCTACCGGCTCGAGCGCATCATCACGGAGCGGCACCTCGACGTGATCGCGAAGCTCATGCTCGCGACCGGATTGATGCTCGCCTACTGCTACCTGATGGAAGCGATGGACCCGTTCTATTCCGGCGATCCCGCCAAGCGCACGCAATTCCTGGCCAGCGCCTTCGGCCACTACGGCGCCGCTTATTGGGCGCGCAACGCGCTCAATATCCTCATCCCGCAGCTTTTGTGGCTGCCGGCGGTACGCCGCAACCACACGGCGCTGGGCGCGATCGCGCTCGGCATTGTCGCGGGCATGTGGATCGAGCGCTACAGCTTCGTCGTGAGCGCGCTCGCGCAGGACTACATCCCGTCCGAGTGGGGATTCTTCGGCGCGACCTTCTGGGACTGGGCGATCCTGCTCGGCTCGGCAGGAATGGTGATGTTCGGTTTCTTCCTGTTCCTCCGCGTGCTGCCGGTGGTCTCGATGTTCGAGATCCGCCAGATCATCCAGGAAAGGCGCGGCGCGTGAGCGGCGCGGCGGACGGCATCTCCGGCATGATCGGCGAGTTCCGCACCGCTGCGGAGGCGGCAAGCGCGGCGCGGCGGCTGCGCGGCAGCGGCTTCACGCACATCGACATCTATTCTCCGACGCCGATCGACGGGCTCGATCAGCTGATCCCAACGCGGCGCGGCATCCATGTCACGGCGGTGATGGCGGTCGCGGGCGTTGCCGGCACATGCCTCGGATATTTCATCCAGTACTGGGATGCGGTCCTGTCCTATCCGATCAATGTCGGCGGCCGGCCCAACAACGGCTGGCCGGGCTTCGTGCCGGTGGCCTGGGAGATCTGCGCGCTCTTCACCGTCTGGTTCGGGTTGTTCGCCTTCCTCCTGCTGTGCCGTCTGCCGCGCCTGGCGCAGCCGGTCTTCGCGGTCCCCGGCTTCGAGCGCGCGACGCAGGACCGGTTCTTCCTGTCGGTGGCGGCGGCGGAACCGCGCTGGGACCCAGGCCGCATCGCGTGGATCCTCGAGCGCTATGGCGCGGCGCGGGTCACGGAGATCCCGGCATGAGCGTGCGCGGCGGCATCGCGGCGATGGCGGCGCTGACGCTGCTCTTCGCTTGCGACAACATGGCGAACCAGCCGAAGCGCAATTCCTATGAGGCCGATCGCGACGAGCCCGCAAGCGTCGTGCCGCGGCAGGAGCCGGCCGGCACCGTCGCGCGGGATTGGGCGCCCGCGCCGCCGCCCCCGCCAGTGACCGAGGCTCTGCTGCGGCGCGGCCAGCAGCGGTTCGACATCTATTGCGCCGTGTGCCACGGGCCGACCGGCTATGGCGACGGGATCGTGGTGCAGCGCGGATTTCCCGCGCCGCCGTCCTACCACAGCGACCGGCTGCGCCAGGTCCCGATCCAGCATTTCTATGACGTGATCACCAACGGCTATGGCGCGATGTACGCTTATGCGCAGCGCGTCGCCCCCGCGGACCGCTGGGCGATCGCCGCCTATATCCGCGCCTTGCAGGCAAGTCAGGACACGCCGGTCGCGCAATTGACCCCGGCGGAGCGGGAGCAGTTGCGGTGACGGGCGACCGCGCCTTGGTCCGCACCGCATGGTGCGGCGTCATCGCCGCGCTGATCGGCGGCGGCGGCGCCATCTGGGGCTATCTGAATGCGCCGCAGGCCTTCTTCGTCGCATGGCTGGCCGCGTTCCATTTCTGGCTGTCGATGCCGCTCGGCGCGCTGGCGCTGCTGCTGATCTGGGACCTGACGGGCGGCGAATGGGAGGTTCTGGCGCGCGTGCCGCTGCGCGCCATGGCGGCGACGATGCCGCTCTTCATCCTGCTGTTCCTTCCGGTCGTCGCCGGCATGCCCGAGCTTTATGCCTGGAGCCGCCCGGAAAACGCCGGCCTGCTGCACAATCGCTGGTATCTCAACCAGACGTTCTTTCTCAGCCGCGCCGCGGCCTACTTCGTGATCTGGAACGGCCTTGTCGCGTGGCGCCTGCTCCGCCCACGGCCGAGCGGCGGCGGAGCTTCGCCGCATTGGCAATGGATCAGCGGCCTCGGCGTGATGCTGCTCGGCTACTCCGCGAGCTATGCCGGCATCGATTGGATCATGTCGACCGAGCCCGACTGGTTCTCTTCGATCTACGGCATGGTGGTGGGCTCGGGGCAATTCATCACGTCCCTGTCCTGCGCGCTCGTGGTGATCGCGTTCACCGGGCGGCCGCCCGATCCGCGCCGGCTCGCGGCGCTCGCGACCATCCTCCTCGTGGTGGTGATCTTCTGGGCCTACGTCTCGTTCTGCCAGTGGCTGATCGTCTGGGAAGAAAACCTCCGCGCCGAGATCGGCTGGTATATCGAGCGCTGGCGCGGAGCGTGGGGCGCGACGATCTACGCGCTGGCCGGCGGACAATTCCTGGTCCCGTTCCTCGTCCTCGTCTGGAGCCCGGCGAAGCGGCGCGCAGGTTTAGTCGGCGCGGTGGGCGTGCTGCTGCTCGTCACGAGCCTCGTCCAGGTTTGGTGGCTGCTCCTGCCGCCGTTTCACGGCAACGGCTTCACCTGGCTCGCCCCGGCGGTCGCCCTCGGCATGGGCGGGCTGTGGGTGCTCGCGGCCCTGCTGGCCCTGCGCTTTCCGAGCCGCCGGGCGATGGCACGACGCGCGCCCGCGGAGGAGGCGGTTCATGGCTGAGCCCCGCGGGCATGCGCCGACCAACCCGCAGACCGATTACGAGCGAGCCGACCTCTCGCTCGCGGCGATCGCGATCGCGGCGGCGGTGCTGCTCGCGGTGCTGGGCCTCACTCCGCTCATCATCCGCGCGGCGTATCCCACCACCGCGGCCGACGTCGATCGTCGGCTCATCGTGGTTCCGCCCGAGCCGCGGCTCGAGACCGATCCCCCGCAGGATCTCTCGCGCTATCTCGCGGCGCAGCACGCCCGGCTCGGTTCCTATGGCTGGATCGATCGTGCGCACGGCATCGCGCATGTGCCGATCACCGAAGCGATGGACCGGCTCGCGAAGACCGGCATCGACGGCTTCCCGCGGGGCGCGCAATGACCGCCGCGGTCTTTCTGCTCGGTCTGCTGGCGTGCTTCGTGATCGAGCCGGCGTTCGCCTTCTCGAGCCTGCGCGCGGCGGCAACGGCCGGCCTGCAGTTCCAGCAGCATCCGGGCGTGCGGCTGCCCCTCGATGCGCCTTTCCTGGACGACGCCGGCACGCGGGTACGGCTCGGCGACGTCTTCCGCGGCACGCCGGTGGTGCTGGTGCTGGAGTATCTCCGCTGCCGGAGCTTGTGCGGCTTCGTGCTGCAGGACGCCGCCCAGGCTCTCGCGCACGTGCCGCTGGTCCCCGGCCGCGACTATCAGGTCGTCGCGCTCAGCATCGATCCGCGCGACCGCCCGGCCGACGCGCGCGCGGCGCGGGGAAAATACGTCGCGCGCTTCGGTCCCTACGCCGCCGCCGGCTGGCATTTCCTCACCGGGGAGGACCGCGACATCCGCGCCGTCGCCGCCGCCGTGGGATTCCCGTATCGCTACGATCCGGAGATCGACCAGTACGCGCATCCCGCGGGCGTCACCATCGCGTCGCCCGACGGCATCATATCGCGCTACATCCTCGGCGTGGGGTACCGGCCGCTCGACCTGCGGCTTGCGCTGACCGAGGCGTCGCGCGGCACGATCGCTTCGCCGGCCGCCGACCTCCTCCTGCTGTGCTACTGCTACGATCCGGCGACGGGACGATACAGTGCCACGATCGGCACGGTCACGCGCATCCTGTGCGGCGCCACCGTGCTCGGACTGCTCGCGATGATCGCGGTCCTCGCCCGCGCGAGGCGCGCCTGATGGAACGGTGGCTGCCGTTCTGGCCCGCCAACGCCGCCTTAACGGCGAGCGTCGTCGACACGATCGCGATCGGCGAGTTCGCGCTGGTCGGGCTGATCGTCGCGTTCGTGTTCGGCATGACGCTGGCGTTCTGCATCCGCTATCGCCGCGGCAGCGCCGCCCCGCGCAACGCGGCGAGCGCCCGGAGCTGGCGCTTCGAGATCGGCTGGACGACGGCAACGCTCGCGGCGTTCTTCGTGCTCTTCGTGTTCGGCGCGAACGCGTTCGTCTATCTCTACACGCCGCCGCGGCACGCCGACCTCGCGCTCTATGTCGTCGGCAAGCAGTGGATGTGGAAGGTGCAGCATCCCGGCGGCCAGCGCGAGATCGACGCGATGCACATCCCCGTCCGCGCATCGATCCGCGTCACGCTCGCCTCCGAGGACGTCATCCACAGCTTCTTCATTCCGGCGTTCCGGGTGAAGCACGATGCGGTCCCTGGGCAGTTCGAGACGTTCTGGTTCGAGGCCACGGCGACCGGGTCCTTTCCACTCGAATGCTCGGAGTTCTGCGGCACGCAGCACGCCACGATGATCGGCACCGTGACGGCGATGACGCCCGGCGACTACGCGCGCTGGCTCGCCAATCAGGGCGAAACGGGATCCCTGGCCCAGCAGGGCGCAGCGCTCTTCCGCAAATACGGGTGCAGCGGCTGCCACGGCGCCAACAGCACGGTCCACGCGCCCGACCTCGCCGGGCTCTACGGCAGCATGGTGCAGATCGTGGGCGGCAGGACCATGCGAGCGGACGAGCGCTACATCCGCGATTGCATCCTGACGCCGGCCAACCAGGTCGTGGCCGGCTATCCGCCGGTGATGCCGTCCTTTGCCGGCCAGCTCGGCGAGGACGATCTCATCAGGCTCGTCGCCTATATCAAGTCGCTGTCGCCGGGAGGCGGGACATGACGGCCATCGCCGCCGACCCGGGGGAAAGCTATCTCAGCGCGGGCAACACCATCCTGTCGTGGCTCCTCACCCGCGACCACAAGCGGATCGCGCTGCTCTACTTCGCGTCGATCACCGCGTTCTTCTTCGTCGGCGGGTTTGCCGCGACCCTGATCCGCCTGCATCTCGTCAATCCCGCGGGAACGCTGCTGCAGCCGGACGTCTACAATCGCATGTTCACGATGCACGGCATCGTCATGGTGTGGTTCTTCCTCATCCCGTCGATTCCCGCGACGCTGGGCAATTTCCTGCTGCCGCTGATGATCGGCTCGCACGATCTGGCGTTCCCGCGGGTCAATCTCTTCAGCTGGTACCTCTTCAACCTGTCGGGGCTGGTGGCGCTCTATTTCCTGTTCGTCGGCGGGGTCGATACCGGCTGGACCTTCTACACGCCCTACTCGACGCTGTTCGCCAACGGCAACGTCATCGCCGCGGCCGTGGCGGTGTTCATCAACGGCTTCTCGACGATCGCGACGGCGCTCAATTTCGTGGTGTCGGTGCATCGCCTGCGCGCGCCGGGCATGACCTGGTTCCGGCTGCCGCTTTTCGTCTGGGCGATCTACGCGACGAGCGTGATCATGCTTCTGGCGACGCCGGTGTTGGCGATGACCCTCGGGCTCGTGGCACTCGAGCGCCTGATGGGGATCGGCATCTTCGATCCGTCGCTCGGCGGCGACCCGCTGCTGTTCCAGCACATGTTCTGGTTCTATTCGCATCCGGCCGTCTACATCATGATCCTGCCGGCCATGGGGGTGGCGAGCGAGATCGTCGCGTGCTTCTCGCGCCGGCCGGTCTTCGGCTACAAGGGCATGTGCCTCGCGCTCATCGCGATTGCCGTCATCGGCTTTCTCGTCTGGGGGCACCACATGTTCACCACCGGCATCTCGATGATGTCGGCAGTGGTGTTCTCGATGATGACCTTCCTCGTCGCGGTGCCGTCGGCGATCAAGGTGTTCAACTGGACCGTGACGCTGCACAACGCGCGAATCTCGTTCGATGCGCCGATGCTCTATATCCTCGGCTTCGTCGGGCTCTTCACCATCGGCGGCTTGACCGGTCTGGTGCTGGCGACGCTCGCGGTCGACGTGCATCTTCAGGACACCTACTTCGTCGTGGCGCATTTCCATTTCATCATGGTCGGCGGCACGGTCTCGGCCTATTTCGGCGGGCTGCATTATTGGTGGCCGAAGATCACCGGGCGGCATTATCCCGAGATGTGGGCGCGCTTCGCGGCGATCCTGATGTTCGTCGGGTTCAACGTGACCTTCCTGCCGCAATTCATAGTGGGCTATCTCGGCATGCCGCGGCGCTACTACACCTATGCGCCCGACCTGCAGACCTGGAACGTGCTGTCATCGGCCGGGGCGTCGATCCTTGCCGCGGCCTATCTCCTGCCACTCGGCTATCTGAGCTGGTCGCTGGTGCGGGGACGCGCGGCGGGCGCCAACCCCTGGCGCGCGACGGGGCTCGAATGGCAGACCTCGTCGCCGCCGCCGGAGAAGAATTTTCCGCGCAGCCCGACCGTGACCCAGGGGCCTTACGCCTATAACCCGGTGGACGGCAGCTTCGTCTCGCAGGACGGCAGGGCGCATGCGTAGCCTCCGCCCGGAACCGCAATTCGCCGATCTCGAGCATCAGGCCGACACGGCGCAGGTCGGCATGTGGGTGTTCATCGCGACCGAGGTGCTGTTCTTTGGCGCGCTGTTCTTCTCCTACGCCGTCTATCGCTTCGCCTATCCGCAGCAGTTCGCGCTCGCGGGGCATGACAGCTTCATCTCCCTGGGCGCCGTCAACCAGGCGATCCTGATCACCAGCAGCCTCACGATGGTGCTGGCCATCAACGCCGCCCGGGAGAACCGGCAGCGGGCGCTGGTGCTGTTGCTGCTGGCGACGGTGGCGCTCGGCCTGTGCTTTCTCGGCGTCAAAGGCTACGAATATGCCCGCGACGCCGCGGACCACAGCGTTCCGGTCCTGGATTTCGCGTCCAAGCCCGGCTATCGGCCGCCGGCCGAAATGTTCTGGGTGTTCTATTTCATCGCGACCGGCCTCCACGCGGTGCATCTTTCGATCGGCATCGTCCTGGTGTCGATCCTAGCGGTGCGGGCGGCGCGCGGCGCGTTCTCGCGCGCCTACAATGCACCGCTCGAGGTCGTGGGGCTCTATTGGAGCTTCGTCGATACCGTCTGGTTCTTCCTGTTTGCCGCGATCTACCCGATGGGGCGGACATGAGCGCGCGCGAGCCGGTGGCACCCTATCTCGCGGGCTGGGCGGTGCTGCTGCTGTTGTTGGGGCTGAGCGTGTTCAGCGCCTATCGCGATATCGGGGTGTTCCACGCGGTGGTCAATTTCGGCATCGCGGCCACGCAAGCGGCCATCATATTCGTCGTTTTCATGCGCCTGCGCGGCCGGCCGTCCTTGAAGTGGGTGTTCGCCGGCGCCGGCTTCTTCTGGCTCCTGTTCCTATTCGGCCTCGGCGCCGTCGATTACATGACGCGGAGCGGCTATCCCGGGCAATAGCGCGGGCCCGCTCTATCGGAATATTAACCTTCCGGTCACACAATACGGGCGAACCGCGCACAGCCGAAACTCGATCATGCGCACCGCGGCAAGTTCCGTCACCGAGGCCTTGAGCCACCACCGGCAGGGCCGTCTCGACGAAGCGGAAGCGATCTACCGCGCCCTGCTGGCGCGCGACCCCGACGATTTCGACGCGCTGCATCTGCTTGGCGCGCTCATGCGGCAGCGCGGCCGGCCCGGCGAAGCGGTCCGGCTCATCTCGCGCGCCCTCACGCTCCGCCCCGCGGTTGCCGAGGCGCATGCCAATCTCGGCAACGCGCTTCTCGATCGGCGAGACCTGGAGGGGGCGGTCGCGAGCTATAGGCGGGCGATCGCGCTGAAGCCCGGCGACGTATTGATGACGCGCGGCCTCGCCAATGCACTCCGCGCACAAGGCCGGAACGCGGAAGCTGTCGAGTGCTATGCCCAAGCCGCCGCGCACGACCCGGGTAACGCTGCGACGCACGCCGATCTCGGTGACGTCCTGATGAAGCTCGGACGCTACGCCGAGGCGCGCGAGCGGTTCGAGCGCGCCCTGGCGCTTCTGCCGGATGCCGCGGCGCTCCATTACAACCTCGGCAACGCACTGGGCCAGGAGGGACGGCTCGACGAGGCCGCGGCATGCTACGAGCGCGCCTTCGCGCTCGACCCCACCCATGCCAACGCGCATCTCAATCTCGGGAACCTGCGCAAGCAGCAAGGCCGCCTCGCCGATGCGCGCGCATGCTACGAGCGCGCGGCGGCGCTGGATCCGGGCCTCGCCAACGCACATTACAATCTGGGCGTCCTGCTGCAGGACCAGGGCCGCATGGACGAGGCCTGCGCACGCTACCGGCGCGCCCTGGAGATCGATCCACAGCATGGCATGGCCAAGCTCGCCATGTGCATCGCACAGGTGCCGGTCATTGCCGCCTCGGAAGCCGATATCGACCGGCGGCGCGCCGCCTACGCGGCGGCGCTCGACGCGCTCTGCGAAGAGGCCGGGTCGCCCGAAGCGCGGCGCGCGATCGGCGACGGGCTCGGAGCGGCGCAGCCCTTCTTCCTCGCCTACCAGGGCCGCAACGACCGCGATCTGCAGGCGCGCTATGGCGGACTCGTCTGCGGCATCATCGGCGAGCGCTTTCCGCCGGCCGAGCTGCCGCCTCCGCCGGCACCGGACGAGCCGATCCGCGTCGGCATCGTCAGCGGTTTCTTCTGGAACCATTCGAACTGGAAGATTCCGATCAAGGGATGGCTCGGCCAGCTCGACCGGCGCCGCTTCGAGGTCTACGGCTATTACCTCGATCAGCGGCAGGACGATGCGACCGCGGCGGCGGAGGCGCTGTGCACCAAATTCGTGCGCGGACCGCTGCCGCCCGATCGCTGGCGCGAGACGATCCTCTCAGACCGGCCGCACGCCTTGATCTATCCCGAGGTTGGCATGCATCCGATGGCGGCGCTGCTGGGCGCGCAGCGGCTCGCGCGGGTGCAGTGCAACTCGTGGGGCCATCCCAACACCAGCGGCTATCCGACGCTCGATTACTATCTCAGCAGCGCGATGATGGAGCCGCCCGACGGGGACGCACACTACACCGAAAGGCTTGTCCGCTTGCCAAACCTCTCGATCTATTACGAGCCGGTCGAGGTCAAGCCCGAGCCGATCGAGCGGCAACGTCTCGCGTTGCGGCCGGGCGCTACCGCTTTCTGGTGCTGCCAGTCACTCTATAAATACCTGCCGCAATATGACGCGATCTTTCCGCAGATCGCGCGGGCCGCCGGCGACTGCCAGTTCGTGTTCCTTGAAACGCGCAAGGGCCGGCACATCACCAGCCTGTTTGTGAACCGGCTCACGCAGGCCTTCGCCGCCTACGGATTGGACGTGAAACGCTATTGCGTGGTGCTGCCCTATCTCTCGCGCGAGCGGTTCCATGGCGCCATGGCATGCTGCGACGTCTTCCTCGACAGTATCGGCTGGTCGGGCTGCAATTCGACGCTCGAGAGCCTCGGCAGCAATCTGCCGATCGTCACCATGCGCAGCGGCCTCATGCGCGGCCGGCACAGCGCGGCCATCCTCGAAATGATGGGGATGCCGGAGATGATCGCCGATCGGATCGAGAATTATGTCGCGATCGCTGCCCGCCTCGCTCGCGATCCTGCCTGGCGCGCGACGATCCGAGGCAGAACCGCCGCGAACAAGCACCGGCTCTGGCGCGACCGCGCGCCCATTACCGCGCTCGAGGCGTTTCTTGAGCAGACCGTGCGCCGCGGCGCTCCAGCCTAGTCTAACGTTCGCGCAGGCTCTCCTGCTTGAACCGCAGGAGCGGCGACAGCAGATAGCTGATGATGCGGCGTGAGCCGGTTTTGATCTCCACCGTCACGGCCATGCCCGGCGAGAGATTGACCGGCCCGCCATCCACCTCCATCCGCGTCTGATCGAGCGACACGCGCGCGGTATAGACGAGATCGCTATCGCTGCCGTCCGTCTTGGCCCCTGCGTCGGCCGCGGGCTGAGCCGCGTTCACGGGGCGGGCGCGCTGGATCGCATCAGCGGAAACGCTTAGCACTCGGCCGTGCAGCAGCCCGTACTTCGTGAAGTTGAACGTATCGACCTTGATCTCCGCATCCTGCCCCTGATGAACGAATCCGACATCGCGGTTGGCCACCGTCGCCTCGATCTCGAGCTTGCTTCCTTCCGGCACCACCTCAAGCAGGGACTGCGCCGGGGTCACGACGCCACCAACCGTGTGCACGGCGAGCTGCTGCACCGTCCCGTCGACCGGCGCGACGAGCCGCTGGAACTTCGCCCGCTCGGCCGCCTTCACGACATCCTGCTCGAGGCCGGCGGCCTTCTGCTCCGCGATGGCAAGCTCATGGAGCCGATCGCTGCGATAGCTCGCCTCGGTCTGTGTGCGGGTCTGCTCGATGCTGGCGATCGCTTCCTCTGCGGCGCGGATATGGCCGCGCTCGACCGCCAGCTCCTTTTGCTGCTGCACCAGGTCGCCGAGTGTCTCGAGGTAGGTAAGCTTGGAGCCGTATTCCTTCTCCATGAGATATTTGCGGATATCGACACGCTGCTGCAGCAGCGGGATCGTCGCCTCGAGCTTGGCGATCGTGGCGGTGGCCGAGTCACGGTCCGCCTGCTTTTCGCTCACCTGCCGGTCGAGCGATGCAAGCTTGGCCTTGAGCTCCGCGGCCTGGCTCGCGAGGATCTGGCGCTGGGTCGCGACCTGCGCGGGATCGGCTCCGTCCGGCGCCACGAACGACGCGGCCGGATCGTCGCCGCCGGCCACCGCCGCACGGAGCCTCGCCACATCGAGCCGCGCCGCGGCGAGGTCGTTGCGCAAGTGATCGAGCTCCGCGTTACTGATGGTGGGATCGAGCTCGATCAAGAGCTCGCCGGCCTTCACCCTCTGTCCGTCTTGCACATGAATCGCTCGGACGATGCCGCTCTCGAAGGGCTGCACCACCTTGGTGCGGCCGTTCGGGATGATCTTGCCCGTGGCGACCGCAACGATATCCACCTTGCCGATGCTCGCCCACAAGAGCGCGAGGCAGAATACCGCCATGATGCTTGCGGCGATCGCGCGGCCGACCGGCGACGGCGGCATTTCGACGATCTCGAGCGCCGCCGGGAGGAAGGCGAGCTCGTCCTTGCGCTGCAGCGCGCGATCCGGCGTCGCAACCACGCGCAAAGCCCTAGCCGGCTTCATGCAGCCCTGCCTGGAGCCGGTGCAGCGATGCATAGCGGCCGCCCGAGACAATGAGCTGCTCGTGCGTCCCGTCCTCCACGAGGCGGCCGCGCTCGAGCGTCAAAAGCCGGTCCGCGCCGCGCACCGTGGACAGCCGGTGCGCGATCACGATGACCGTGCGGCCACGCGCGATCCGCCGCATGTTGGCCTGGATGATCCGCTCGCTTTCATAGTCGAGCGCGCTGGTGGCCTCATCGAAGATCAGGATGCGCGGGTCGGTGACCAGCGCGCGGGCGATGGCGATGCGCTGCCGCTGTCCGCCCGACAGCGTGCTGCCGCGCTCGCCCACCACCGTGTCGTAGCCCTCGGGCAGCTCAAGGATGAAATCGTGCGCGCCGGCGAGCTCCGCCGCGGCAATAATGCGCTGCATCGGCATTCCCGGGTCGGCCAGCGCGATGTTGTCGCGGACGCTGCGGTTGAACAGCACGTTCTCCTGCAGCACCACGCCGACCTGGCGGCGCAGCCACGCCGTGTCGACCATCGACAGATCAACGCCGTCGACCAGCACGCGGCCGCTCTCCGGCACATAGAGGCGCTGGATCAGCTTGGTGAGCGTGCTCTTGCCGGAACCCGAGGGGCCGACGATGCCGACCATCTGTCCCGCCGGAATCTCAACGCTCACGTCGTGCAAAATCTCGGCGCCGTCGATGCGGTAGCGGAATGTCACGTGGTCGAAGGTGATGTCGCCTTTGATTCCCGGCAGCGCCGCGCGCGCCGCACTGTACGTGGGTTCAGCCGGCGTGTTGAGAATGTCGCCGAGCCGCGCCACCGAGAGCCGCGCCTGGTGGAAATCCTGCCACATCTGCGCCAGGCGCAGGACCGGCGCGCTTACCCGGCCCGCCAGCATGTTGAACGCCACCAGCTCGCCGACGCTGATCGCCTGATCGACCACCAGCTTCGCGCCGAAGTAGAGGGTGGCGGCGGTGACCAGCTTGCTCACGAGCTGCACGGCCTGGGTTGCGGTGTTGCCGAGCGTGAGAACGCGGAAGCTCGCCGCGACATAGGCCGCGAGCTGGTCCTCCCAGCGCCGCTGCATTTGCGGCTCGACCGCCATCGCCTTCAGGGTCTCGACGCCGGTGACGCTTTCCACCAGGAAGGCCTGGTTCTCGGCACCGCGCGCGAATTTCTCGTCGAGCCGCCGGCGGAAGAGCGGCGTCGCCGCCGCCGAAATGCCGATATAGAACGGGAATGAGCAGACCACCACGAAGGTCAGAAGCGGCGAATAGAGGAACATCACCGCCAGAAACACGACAGAGAAGAACAAGTCGATTACCAGCGTCAGCGCCGAGCTGGTGAGGAAGTTGCGGATGTTCTCGAGTTCGCGTACCCGCGCCACGGAATCTCCGGTGCGGCGCGCCTGAAAATAGGCGAGCGGCAGCCCCAGCAGGTGGCGGAACAACCGCGCGCCGAGTTCGACGTCGATCCGGTTGGTGGTGTGCGAGAAGAGATAAGTGCGGAGGGTACCCAGCACCGTCTCAAACACCGAG
>Ga0070740_10004681_pt1 | contig 13259 bp, 12 predicted proteins | sample Coa_R2_FD_67286 | JGI IMG/M metagenome (GOLD analysis project Ga0070740, IMG submission 67286) | Surface soil microbial communities from Centralia Pennsylvania, which are recovering from an underground coalmine fire - Coalmine... | ecosystem: Environmental > Terrestrial > Soil > Unclassified ...
TGAACGGACGCGCGGCGATTGACGCTTTGAGGAGGAGTCGAAAAAAGTGTTCCGCTCACCCGACGCGGCGAAGAGATTTTTGGGGCTTGCTCTTTTGTCGGCGGCGATTCTTTTCGCCCTCGCGTCGCGCGTCGCGCAGGCGCGTCTCGCGCAGGCGGGCGGCACGTCTGCGAAGCCGACCCCGACGCCCGTCGTCGTCCCGCGCCGCCCGCCGCAGACCTCGAACGCCGCGCGCCCGACGCCGACGCCCGCGCGCGTCGTGGTCGTCCCTTCGCAGACGGACGCGCCGCCGCCGCCCCTCAACCAGAAGCCGACGCCGACGCCGACGCCCGCCGACGAGACGACCGACGAGAGCGAGGTCGTGCGCGTCACGTCGAACCTCGTCGTCGTGCCCGTCGCGGTGACTGACTCGTCGGGAAACGCCGTGCAGGGTTTGAAGAAGGAAGACTTCCGACTCGAAGAGGAGGGGCGCGCGCAGGAGCTTCAGGCCGTCGGCGACGCCGACCAGGTGCCGCTCGACATCGCGCTCGTCTTCGACATCTCTTCGAGCGTCACGAAGAATTTTGAGTTCGAGAAGCAGTCCGCCGCAGGCTTCCTCAAAGAAGTCCTCAAGCCGATTGACCACGCCGCCGTCTTCGGACTCGGCGAGAGGCCGCAGCTCGTCCAGCCGCTCACCACGGCCAGCGCCGCAACGTCGAAACTCCTGACCATCCCCGCCGCCGACCGACCGACGGGCACGGCCTTCTACGACACGGTGACTGCCGCGGCGCGCTACCTCGCCGCCAACGCGCCGGAGCGCGACCGCCGCGTCATCCTAGTCATCTCCGACGGCGAGGACAACTTCAGCGACGACGTGCGCGACGCGATGATGACCGAAGGGCGCGCGGGCGCGACGCAGTCGCAGGCGATGGAGAGCCAGCGCGCGCTCCACGCGCGTGCCGCGCAGAAAGTCCTGCGCGAGGTGCAGCACGCCGACGCCGTCTTCTACTCGATCAACCCCAGCGGCCCCGGCATCCGTCTGAACGTCATCAGCCAGCGCGCGCAGGATCAGATGAAGATGCTGGCGGATTCGACCGGCGGCAACTCCTTCGTCCCGCCGCGCCTCGAAGACCTCGAAACCATCTTCCGCCAGATCGCCGCGGAGCTGCGCGCGCAGTACCTCCTGCAATACCTCTCGAACAACGAAGCGCCCGCCGGAAAATTCCTCCGCATCAAGGTCGCGACGCCCGCGCGCCCCGACCTGCAAATCCGCGCGCGTCAGGGCTACTACAAGAAGGGTTAAAAGTAAAAAGGCAAAAGGCAAAGGTGAAGAGGGGGAAGCACGCCCCGCCTCTTCACCTTTGCCTTTTGCCTTTTTACTTTCGCCTTCCCTGTTATTGCATCTCGGTCAGCACGTCGGTCAACTGCGTCGCGATGTCGAGGAGCGTGCGCCCGGCGGGGTCGTAGCGCCCAGCCGCAACATCGCGCGCCGCCTCGTCCGCGCGCGCCGAGACGCCTTGCAGCATCTGGTACGGATGCTCCAGACCTTGCGTGAAGCGGAAGTGGCTTTCGAGTTGGTTGAGGCGGTCGCGCATGGCGTTGACGCTGTCCACCAGCCCGGCCTTCGTCTTACTCGTCGCGTCCGACGTGTCGCCCTGCGCCCCCGTCAACTCAACGTCCTTCGACAGCCGACCGTAGAGGTAGAGGAACCGCGTCAGGTCTTTCGACAGCCCCGCGAGTTCGAGGCGCTGCGCGTTGAAGCGCGTGGCGTCGAGTCCCGGCGACTTCGCGGGCGTCGCGCGCCTCTGCGAAGAAGAAGAGCGGCGCGTGCGAGTCTGCGCCGGAGCCGAGAACGGCAGGGTCAGAATCAGGCACGCGACCGCCGCGGCGATAAATGATTTCACAAGTCTCCCTCCTCAAGCCTGAAGTCTCAAAGCACGCCGGCGCATCCTTCCTCTCCCGCGCCGCCGCGCAAAGCTTCACTTGTTTGCCGCGCGAGGTCAAGCGGCGCGCGCCGGGCGTCGGCCCGCGCCCGTCTGCTACAATGTGCGCGGAAGCTTTCAAACGACACGCGCGAGACTGCGATGCAATCGAGAGTCCTGAAAGTTCGCCGGCTCGGGCGCATGGAGTACGGCGCGGCCTACCACGTTCAGAAGGAGACCGAGCTGGCCGTGCGCGAGCGCCGCGAGCCGGACACGCTCCTGCTCGTCGAGCACCCGCACGTGATCACGGTCGGGCGACGCGCGACGCGCGAACTCATCCTCGCCGCGCCCGAACTCCTCGAAGCCCGCGGCGTCACCGTCCACGAGACCAACCGCGGCGGAAAGATGACTTACCACGGACTCGGCCAACTCGTCGGCTACCCCATCATCAACCTGAGTCCCGACCGCGAGGACGTTCACCGATACGTCCGCGACCTCGAAGAAGCGTTGATGCGCGCGATGCTCGATTTCCGAATCGAGACGTTCCGCATCAAAGGACTCACGGGCGTCCACACCACGCGCGGCAAGGTCGCGGCCATCGGCGTCCACATCGCGCGCTGGGTCACGACGCACGGCTTCGCCCTGAACGTCAACACAGACCTCTCTTTCTTCAACCTCATCGTCGCCTGCGAGGGCGAACCCGTCACCTCGATGAAAGAGCTGCTGGGCCGCGAAGTCCCGCTCCGCGAAGTCGAAGACCGCGTCGTCGCGCGCTTCGCCGAGGTGTTTGAGATGTCTTTGGAAGGGCAGGCCGCGGCGCAGGCGTCCGCCTTCGCGGAGAACAAGGCGTGAAGACCGCGGGCATCATCGGCGGCCTCGGGCCGGAGTCAACCGTCGAGTATTACCGCTCGATCATCGCGTCCTATCGCGAGCGGATGCCGGACGGAAGCTACCCCTCGTTCATCGTCAACAGCGTTAACATGACGAAAGCGTTGGCCCTCGTCACGGCGGGCGAGCTGACAGCGTTGGCGGACTACCTGGCGGGCGAAATCGAAAAGCTCGCGCGCGCGGGCGCGGACTTCGCGGCGCTGTCCGCCAACACGCCGCACATCGTCTTCGACGACCTCCGCAGCCGCTCGCCCGTCCCGCTCTTGAGCATCGTCGAGGCCACGCGCGACGCCGCGCGGGAGTCGGGCCTCGACAGGCTCGCACTGTTCGGCACGCGGTTCACGATGCGCGCGGGTTTTTATCAGGACACGTTTTCGCGTGCGCGGATGACGCTCGTCCTGCCCGACGAAGCCGAGCAGGAGTACATACACGAGAAGTACCTGGGCGAGTTTGTGAAAGGAATTTTTCTGCCGGAGACGCGCGGGCGTCTGTTGGCGATTGCCGGGCGTCTGAAGGAGCAGGAGAACGTTCAAGGTCTGATTCTGGGCGGGACGGAACTGCCTCTGATCCTGCGCGAGCCGGACGCGAAAGAGGCCGGCATTCCGTTCCTCGACACGACGCAGATTCACGTCAAGGCCATCGTGACGCAAATGCTTTCGTAGCCCCCGCGCGGCCACTCTGACGAGGCGACCGCGGCCCGACCGCGAACGGGAACTTTTATGCTGACACTCGACTTCATACAGGTCGCCGAAGCGCGCGTCCGACCGTTCGTGCACCGCACGCCGGTCGTCACCTCGCGCACGTTCGACCGCGCGGCGGGCCGGCGCGTCTTCTTCAAGTGCGAGAACTTCCAGCGCGCGGGCGCGTTCAAGATTCGCGGCGCGACGAACAAGATTCTCTCGCTCTCGGACGACGAGCGCGCGCGTGGCGTCGTCGCCTTCTCGTCCGGCAATCACGCGCAGGCCGTCGCGCTTGCCGCGCGCGACGCGGGAGTGCGGGCCGTCATCGTGATGCCGCACGACGCGCCGCGCACGAAACTCGCGGCGACGAAAGAGTACGGTGCCGAGGTCGTCCTCTACGACCGCGAGCGCGAAGACCGCGAGGCGATTGCGCGCACGCTCGGCGAGCGCGAGGGACTCACGGTCGTGCCGCCGTTCGACGACTACCACGTCATCGCGGGGCAGGGCACTTGCGCGCTCGAACTCTTTGAAGACGTGCAAGACCTCGACGCGCTCCTGACGCCGTGCGGCGGCGGCGGACTCTTCGCGGGCGCGAGCACGGTCGCGAAGGCTTTGCACCACGACATCCGCTGCTTCCCCGTCGAGTCTGAGCTGTCGGACGACACGCGCCAGTCTTTTCTAAAAGGCGAGCGCGTCCACATCCCCGTGCCCGCCACGATTGCCGACGGGATGCGGACGCAGACGCCCGGCGCGCTCACCTTTCCGATACTTCAGCAGAACGCGGAGGACGTGCTGACCGTCTCGGAAGACGAGATCGTCGAGGCGGTGCGCTTCATCCTCTTCCGCATGAAGATGCTCGTCGAGCCGACGGGCGTGGTCGCCGCGGCGGCAGTCCTCTTCAACAAACTGCCGAAGGAGGTCGGGCGCGTCGGCGTCATTCTCTCCGGCGGCAACGTTGACCCCGAAGCCCTCGCGCGCTTCGTCCACCCGACGATGGCCTGAGTCGGAGCGACAGCGACGCGCCTCAAATGCTAAAATGGCCTCACAATCAAACGGAGCAATCAAACTTGAGTCGTGAACTGAGAGTCATCAACAACACGCCCCCGACGAGGCCGCCGCGCGGGCCGAAGCCCGAATGGCTGAAGGTTCGTCTGGGCGACCCTTCAAATCAGAACTACGTCCTGAAGCTCATCGAGAACCTGAACCTGCACACGGTCTGCCAGGAGGCGCGCTGCCCCAACATCTTCGAGTGCTGGACTGACCGCACGGCGACCTTCATGATCGGCGGCGACATCTGCACGCGCCACTGCGGCTTCTGCGCCGTCTCGAAGGGCGCGGCCACGCCGCTCGACCCCGAAGAGCCGCGCCACGTCGCCGAGGCCGTGAAGACTTTGAACCTCGCGCACGCGGTCATCACTTCGGTCAACCGCGACGACCTCGCCGACGGCGGCGCGGCGCACTGGGCCGAGACCGTCCGGCGAGTGCGCGAACTCAACCCCGGCTGCCGCGTCGAGGTTTTGATACCCGACTTCAACGGCGACGAGGACGCCCTGAATGCGGTGCTCGACGCAGAGCCGGACGTGCTCAACCACAACACAGAGACCATCGCGCGGCTCTACAAGCGCGTGCGACCGGACGCGAACTACCGGCAGACGCTCACGCTCCTTCGCCGCGCGGCGGAGCGGCGCGACCGCGAGCGGCGCGGGATGCTTACCAAAAGCGGCATCATGGTCGGCCTCGGCGAAGAGTTCGACGAGGTCGTCGAGTTGATGAAAGACCTGCGCTCGGTCTCGTGCGACATCATGACCATCGGGCAGTACCTTCAGCCGCACGCGCGGCGTCTTCCGGTCGAGCGCTACGTCACGCCCGAAGAGTTCGCGCGCTGGCGCGAGATCGGGATGGAGTTGGGATTCAAGCACGTCGAGTCGAGTCCCCTGACGCGCTCCTCCTACCACGCGCGCCAGCAGACCGACGGCGCGGGCACCGAGACATCCGAAGCGCCGAAACTCGCATCCCACGGCCTGAACGACTGAGACCTCGCCGGGGCCAAGCATTCGATAAACAAACGGAGGGATGTGTGATACGCAAGACACGCCTGCAACTCTTCGCGTTGGCGTCCGCGCTGTCGGTCGTCGGCGCTGTGTCGGGGCTGGCGCAGGCTCAGCGCGACGCCGCGGACACGACGCTCGCAGACCTCGCGGGTTACAGGCAGTGGAATCGCGTCACGCCTGAGCCTCTGCCGGTCGAGACGCCTTCGCCCGCCGGTTGAGCGATTGCCATCAGCCCCGGCGTCGCCGGCGGCCCCACGCTCCGAGTCACATTCCCCAACGGCACCCCCAGACCTCGCTTCGGCGACATCGCCACCTCGCCGCCCATTCACACTCCGAAGCCCGCGCACAAGGACGACGCCAAATCGTTCGGCGTCGTTTACGCCAACGACGCGGCCAGCGAAGCGATGCTGAGCAAAGGCCCGTCGAAGTTTCCCGTCGGCGCGATCATCGTCCGCGAGAAACTCTCGAAGGAGGGCGGCGAGCGGCCCGAACTGCTCGCCGTGATGATCAAGCGCGCGGCGGGCTTCAACCCCGCGGGCGGCGACTGGGAGTTCTTGACAGTTGACGGCGGACTGAGCAAGATACGCGAGCGCCAGAAGAAGGGGAGTTGCCTTCAGTGTCACTCCTCACAACGGGACGCGGATTTCGTCTTCACGCTGCCTCAGCCGAAATGAGCGAGGGGCGGCGAGTGGCGCGGAAGACGCCGCGTGTTTTGCAACTTTTCCGCTCCCCGAACGTCTTTACACTTGCGCCTGCGGATAAGCTTCGGCTGACTTCCGCCGGCCCGCACTTGGATTCAAACTCACACCGGAGGCTTTAACAGAATGAACGCTCATCTCCCGGCGAAGCCACGCGCGCTCGCGCGCCGCCTGGCCGTCGCCCTTTTGGTCGTCAACGCGCTCGTCTGCGCGCCGCTCGCGCGCGCGGTCGCGCCGCCAGCTCAACAGACGCCCGCTCTTCCCGCAGGCATCGTGCGCGTCACGTCGGTCGAAGGCATCACCGAGTATCGCCTGCCGAACGGCCTGCGCGTGCTGATGTTCCCAGACCAGACGAAGCAGACCATCACCGTCAACATCACCTACCTCGTCGGCTCTTCGTTCGAGGACTACGGCGAGACGGGCATGGCGCACCTGCTCGAACACATGACCTTCAAGGGCACGCCGCATCACCCCAACATCCCGCAGGAGTTGACGGCGCACGGCGCGCGGCCCAACGGCACGACCTGGGCCGACCGCACCAACTACTTCGAGACCTTCGCCGCCACGGACGAGAACCTCAACTGGGCGCTCGACCTCGAATCCGACCGCATGGTCAACAGCTACATCGCCAAGAAAGACCTCGACAGCGAGATGACGGTCGTCCGCAACGAGTTCGAGCTGGGCGAGAACGACCCGGCGAACGTCCTGACCGAGCGCATGATGGCGACCGCGTACCTCTGGCACAACTACGGCAAGACGACCATCGGCGCGCGCTCCGACATCGAGAACGTGCCCATCGAGCGCCTGCAAGCCTTCTACCACCGTTACTACCAGCCGGATAACTCGGTGCTGACAATCGCCGGCAAGTTCGACGAGGCGAAGACGCTCGCGCTCGTTGACAAGTACTTCTCGCCCATCCCGCGCCCGACGCGCACGCTCCAAAAAATCTACACCGTCGAACCCGTGCAGGACGGCGAGCGCGCCGTGACGCTCCGCCGCACGGGCGACACGCAGGTCGTGCAGGCTCTCTACCACGTCCCCTCCGGCGCGCACCCCGACTTCGCCGCCGTTGACATCATCGCGCGCGTGCTCGGCGACAACACTTCGGGCCGACTGCACAAGGCGCTCGTCGAGACGAAGAAGGCGAGTGCGGCCTACGGCTACGACTACCAGTGGCGCGACCCGACGCTCGCCATCTTCGGCGCCGAGGTGCGGCAGGGCGACTCGCTCGACGCCGCGCGCGACGCACTCATCGAGACGGTCGAGGGCATCGGCGCGAACCCGCCGACGAAGGAGGAGATCGAGCGCGCGCGGGCGCAGATTCTGAAAGGCATTGACCTGACCCTGAACAACTCCGACCGGGTCGGACTCACCCTGAGCGAATACATCGGCGCGGGCGACTGGCGACTGTTCTTCCTGCACCGCGACCGCGTCCGCAAGGTGACGCCGGAAGATGTCGCGCGCGTCGCCGCCGCCTACTTCAAGCCCTCGAACCGCACGCTCGGATTGTTCATCCCGACGGCGAAGCCCGACCGCGCCGAGATTCCGCCGACGCCCGACGTGGCCGCGATGCTCAAGGACTACAAGGGCGACGCCGTGGTCGCCGCGGGCGAGGCGTTTGATCCGAGTCCCGCGAACATCGAGTCGCGCACCACGCGCGAGGACGCGGGCGGTCTGAAGATGGCCCTGCTTCCGAAGAAGACGCGCGGCGGCTCGGTCGTCGCGCAGATGACTCTGCGCTACGGCGACGAGAAGAGTCTGATGAACCGCTCGACCGCCGCGGCGCTCGCCGGAGCGATGCTCATGCGCGGCACGACGAAGCACACGCGCCAGCAGATTCAGGACGAGCTTGACCGCCTGAAGGCGCGCGCCTTCGTCTTCGGCGGCCCGACGCAGGCCGGCGTGCAGATCGAGACGACGCGCGAGAACCTGCCCGCCGTGATGCGCCTCGTCGCCGAAGTCCTGCGCGAGCCTTCGTTCCCCGCGGACGAGTTCGAGCAGTTGAAGCGCCAGCAGCTCGCGGCCATCGAGCAGCAACGAAGCGAGCCGACGCAGATCGCCTTCACGGCTTTCAACCGCACGCTCAGCCCCTACCCGAAGGGCGACGTGCGCTACGTCTCGACGCCCGACGAGGACGTGGCCGAGATTGGCGCGACGACGCTCGACGACGCCAAGCAGTTCTACAAAGACTTCTACGGCGCGTCGAACGCGACGCTGACGGTCGTCGGCGACTTCGACAAAGACGAGGTGGCGAAGCTCGCGAAGGACTTGTTCGGCGACTGGAAGAGTCCCAGGCCGTTCACGCGCGTGCCGAGCGTTTACAAGGACGTGGCCCCGGTCAACCAATCCTTCAACGCGCCCGACAAGGCCAACGCCTTCTTCGCCGCGGGCCTCAACCTGAACATCCGCGACGACAGCCCGGACTACCCGGCGCTCGTCCTCGGCAACTACATGCTCGGCGGCGGCTTCCTCAACTCGCGACTCGCCACGCGCATTCGCCAGAAGGAGGGTTTGAGCTACGGCGTCGGCTCCGGCCTCAGCATCAGCTCGTTCGACCAGTACGGGCGCTTCATGGCGACGGCGATCTACGCGCCGCAGAACGTGAACAGGCTCGAAGCGGCGTTCAAGGACGAGATCGCGCGGATGCTCAGGGACGGCTTCACCGCCGAGGAGGTCGAGGCCGCGAAGTCGGGCTTCCTGCAATCGCGTCAGGTCAGCCGCGCGCAGGACAACGAACTCGCGTCGCGGCTCAACGGCTACCTCTTCCTCGGTCGCACGCTTCAGTGGGACGCCGACCTCGAAGCCAAGATCAAGGCGCTCACGCCCGAACAGATCAACGCCGCCATGCGCAAGTACATTGACCCGGCGAAGATCACCATCGTCAAGTCCGGCGACTTCGCGAAGGCCGCCGCGACGGCGAATCAGGAGTGAGCGGTGAGCAGTGAGCAGTTGAGAAAGGCAGTGGGCAGTAAGCCGCCGGAGACGGCGGCAGCGTGAAAGCCCAGTCAGAGGGGACAGGATGTAGCCCACAGCTTACGCCGCGGGCTACATCCTTCCGCCGACTACGTCGGCTGTTAACCATTTCTCTCGCCACCCTCACTCTACCTCGACGCGTCGCCCGCCGGCTTGCAATCTAAAATCTAAAATCTAAAATCCAAAATCATGAAAGCCGTAGTCTTCCACGAGCACGGCGGGCCGGAAGTCCTACAATACGAAGAGCGGCCCGACCCGACAATTCGCGCCAACGAGGTTCTGGTCGAGGTGCGCGCGTGCGCCCTGAACCATCTGGACGTTTGGACGCGTCAGGGATTGCCCGGCGTCGAGATTCCGATGCCGCACATTCTCGGCAACGACATCGCGGGCGTCGTGCGCGAGGTCGGCGACGTGGTTGACTGGGTGAAGCCGGGCGACGAGGTTCTGTTGCAGCCCGGTGTGAGTTGCGGCCACTGCCGCGAGTGCCTGCGCGGCGCGGACAATCTCTGCCGCTGGTACGACATCCTCGGCTCGCATCGCGACGGCGGCTACGCCGAACTGGTCGCCGCGCCCGCGGTCAACGTCGTCCCGAAGCCGGAAGGTTTAAGTTGGACTGACGCGGCGGCGCTGCCGCTCACGCTTCTGACCGCGTGGCACATGCTCGCGACGCGCGCGCGGGTTCAGCCGGGCGAGGACGTTCTGATTCACGCCGCCGGGAGCGGCGTCGGCTCCGTCGGCATTCAGGTCGCAAAGCTTCGGGGCGCGCGCGTCATCGCGACGGCTAGCACCGACGAGAAGTTGGAGAAGGCGCGCTCGCTCGGCGCTCACGATGTCGTCAACTACACGCGCGAGGATTGGCCGAAGGAGGTCAGGCGTCTGACGGGCAAGCAGGGCGTGGACGTTGTCTTCGAGCACACGGGCGCGGCGACGTGGCCCGGCTCGATCCAGTCACTCAAAAAAGACGGGCGGCTCGTCACCTGCGGCGCGACGAGCGGCTACGACGCGCACACAGACCTGCGGCAAGTTTTCTTCAGACACCTCAACCTGCTCGGCTCGATGATGGGTTCAAAGTCCGAACTGCTCGACGCCATGAAGTTCGTCGAGCGCGGCCAGATTCGCCCGGTCGTTGACCGCACGCTCCCGCTCGCCGAAGCCCGACGCGCCCACGAACTCATGCAGGATCGCGCACAGTTCGGAAAGCTCGTGTTGGAAATACGGGAGGAGTGATGAGTGATGAGTGATGAGTGATAAGAAAAGCATTTCACTCATCACTTATCACTTGTCACTTTTTAAAGTAGAATACAAGCCCGATGGAACTCTTACAGCAGATCAACTCGCCGGCAGACCTGCGCCGCCTGCGCCCCGAACAGTTGCAGGCGGTCGCGGACGAAATCCGACAGTACATTCTCGAAACGATGTCGCGCGTCGGCGGGCACACGGGCGCGAGCTTAGGCGCGGTCGAGCTTGCGGTCGCGCTGCACTACGCCTTCGACACGCCGCGCGACCGCGTGGTCTGGGACGTGGGGCATCAGGCTTACGCGCACAAGATTCTGACGGGCAGGCGCGAGCTTCTGCCGACCATCAAGCAGTACGGCGGACTCTCAGGTTTCCTGCGGCGCGACGAGTCTGAGTTCGACACCTTCGGCGCGGGCCACGCCTCGACATCCCTCTCCGCCGCGCTCGGCATGGCCGTCGCGCGCGACGAGAAGAAGGAGGATCACCACGTCGTCGCGATCATCGGCGACTCGTCCTTGGCGGGCGGCATGGCGATGGAGGCGGTCAACCAGGCCGGGCATTTGAAGACGCGTCTGATCGTCCTCTTGAACGACAACGAGATGTCCATCGCGCCCGCGGTCGGCGCTCTCACCGGCTACCTCAACCGCATCCGCGAGGCGCAAGGGTATCACCGCTTCAAGGACGAGGTCGGCGAGACTTTGCGCGAGATTCCGTCGTTCGGCGAGCGGCTCTACCACGCGGCCAAGACTTTCAAGGACGCCATCGCGGCGGCGGTTCTTCCGGGCGCGCTCGTCAACGAACTCGGCTTCAAGTACATCGGCTACGTTGACGGCCACAACCCGCGGGCGCTGGTGCGCGCGCTCGAAGAGGCCAAGCAGATCAAGGACGGCCCCGTCATCGTCCACGCGCTCACGCAAAAAGGGAAGGGCTACCCGGCGCGCGAGAAGAACTACTACGCTTGGCACGCGACCGGCCCCTTCGATTTGAAGACCGGCGAGGCCGTCAAGCCCTCGAAGCCTTCGCCGCCGCAGTACACCGCGGTCTTCGGCCAGACGATGTGCGAGCTGATGGCGCGCGACGAAAAAATAATCGCGCTCACCGCCGCGATGCCCGACGGCACGGGCGTTGACAAAATTCTGGAGAAGTTCCCCGAACGCGCCTTCGATGTCGGCATCGCCGAGCAGCACTGCGTCACCTTCGCCGCGGGACTTTCGACCGAAGGCTTAAAGCCCGTCTGCGCCATCTACTCGACCTTCCTGCAACGCGCCTTCGACCAGATCGTCCACGACGTTTGTCTGCAAAACCTGAACGTCAAGTTCTGCATGGATCGCGCCGGCATCGTCGGCGGCGACGGGCCGACGCACCACGGACTGCTCGACATCGCCTACCTGCGCGGCGTGCCGAACGTGACGCTGATGGCCCCGAAGGACGAGGGCGAGATGCGCGACATGCTCTACACGATGGTCGAGCACGCGGGGCCGGCGGCGATGCGCTACCCGCGCGGCAGCGGCGTCGGCGCGGACCTCCGCAGGGAGCCGCAACTGCTTGAGATCGGCAAGGCCGAACTCCTGCGCGACGGAGGCGAGACGGCAATCGTCGCATACGGCTCGATGGTTCACCCCTCGCTCGAAGCCGCCGAAGCGTTATCGAGAGAAGGCATCGAGGCGACGGTCGTCAACGCGCGCTTCGTCAAGCCGCTCGACGCGGGGCTGCTGCTCGCGCTCGCGCGCACGAAGCGGCTGATCGTCACGGTCGAGGAGGCTTACCTCGCGGGCGGCTTCGGCTCGGCTGTGGCGGAGCTGCTCGAAGAGAACGGCCTGCTCGACTCGGTGCGCCTCGTCCGCATGGGCGTCCCCGACCGCATCATCACGCACGGCGACCCGAAACTCCTTCTCGCCAAGTACGGCCTCGACTCCGACGGCATCTACACGAGAGTCCGCGAGGCCTGGGAAGTCCTCGAAGAGCGGCGCACGAACGCGCGCTCGCGCGACGCGAAGGCCAAGGGCTGACGCCGCCGCGACGACAAATTAAAGCTCACGTGACTCGCGGGACGGACGCTCGATGCTCGTCCCGCGAATTGTTTTTCAGCCGCGCGCGGCGCGAAGCAGTGATGACCGGACGCGCGAAAGACGGAGTTGATGATGAAAGCCTGCCTGTTAAGAACGCCCGCGCCCGTTGACACGCGACCTCTCGAACTCCGCGAAGTCGAGCGGCCCGCGCCCGGCGACGGCGAACTCCTGTTGAAGGTGAACGCGTGCGGCGTCTGCCGCACAGACCTGCACGTCGTCGAGGGCGAGCTGCCGGTGAGGAAGTCGCACGTCATCCCCGGCCATCAGGTCGTCGGGCGCGTCGCGGTGGTCGGCGCGGGCGCGGAAGGTTTCAAGGAGGGCGACCGCGTCGGACTCGCGTGGCTCAACCGGACGGACGGCGTCTGCCGCTTCTGCCGCACGGGGCGCGAGAACCTTTGCGAGCGCGCCGAGTTCACCGGCTGGACGCGCGACGGCGGATACGCCGAGTTCGTCGCCGCGCCCGCGCAGTTCGTCTATCACCTGCCCGAAGGCTTCGACGACGCGCAGGCCGCGCCGCTCCTCTGCGCCGGAATCATCGGCTACCGCTCGCTTCGTCTGACGGGTATGGAAAATTGGAAGGGCGCGCGGCTCGGCATCTACGGCTTCGGCGCGGCGGGCCACGTCTCGATTCAAATTGCGCGCTCGCGCGGCGCGGAAGTTTACGTGATGACGCGCGACCGCGAAAGGCATCAGGCGCTCGCCGCAGAACTCGGCGCGGCGTGGACTGGCGGCGCGAGCGAAGAGCCGCCCGCCAAACTCGACG
>Ga0070740_10004682_pt1 | contig 13259 bp, 9 predicted proteins | sample Coa_R2_FD_67286 | JGI IMG/M metagenome (GOLD analysis project Ga0070740, IMG submission 67286) | Surface soil microbial communities from Centralia Pennsylvania, which are recovering from an underground coalmine fire - Coalmine... | ecosystem: Environmental > Terrestrial > Soil > Unclassified ...
CTCGAGGAGCGCATCCCGGCGGCAGATCGCGAGGCGGTCTCGGAAATCCTCAAGGCCGGACAGCGCGCCGCGGCTCTGACCAAGCAGTTGCTTGCCTTCAGCCGCCAGCAGGTGCTCGAGCCCAGAGTGCTGGATCTCAACCATGTCATCGCCGATACCGAGAACATGCTGCGCCGCCTGGTGGGCGAAGATATCTACCTCGTAACGCGCCTCGAACCTCAATTAGGGGCCGTGAAGGCAGATCCCGGACAGATCGGGCAGATTCTCATGAACCTCGTGGTTAATGCCCGCGATGCGATGCCCGAAGGTGGAGAGCTTCGGATCGAAACCACCAACGTGCAGATGGACGAGGCGTTCGTGCGGCGCTACGCGTACCCGGTGAAGACCGGATCCTACGCTCAATTGTCGGTCAGCGACACTGGCGTTGGGATGGACCCGGAAACCCAGGCCCGCATCTTTGAACCCTTCTTCACGACCAAGGGAAAGGACGCCGGTACTGGGCTGGGCCTTGCCACGGTCTACGGGGTTGTCAAGCAGAGCGGGGGGTACATCGAAGCCATCAGCGAGCCCGGCAGGGGGACCACCTTCAAGATCTGCCTGCCACGGGTCGATGAAGCCGTAACGCCGGTCCGCGCGCTTGAGCCAGGAGTGCGTCTAGAGGGAAACGAGACCATTCTCCTGGTGGAAGACGAAGTCGCTCTGCGAACTTTGGCACAGCAAGTACTGACATCCCTCGGGTACCAAGTGCTCGAAGCAGCGCGTGGGTCCGAAGCGTTGGCCCTTGCCAAGCGTGTCAGCAAGATTGATGTGCTGTTGACCGATGTCGTGATGCCAGACATGAACGGCAGAGCCGTGGCCCAACAACTCCTCACAAGTCATCCCGAGATCAAGGTGGTCTACATGTCCGGCTATACGGGGCAGGCCGTCGGGAATCACGGAATCAGTCATCCAGACGGGGCTTTTCTGCCGAAGCCTTTCACGCGCGAGATTCTTGCCGGCAAAATTCGTCAGGCTCTCAAGCAAACTTCGCCCTCCTCGCACAAAAGTTATACAACCGTTCAGACGGAACCGGACCTATGCATAAACTCCTGATCGTCGATGACGACGAAGGCATGCGTCGGCTGCTCAAGCATCGCCTTTCGACGCGGTACGAAATCATTGAGACGGGTCGACCCGAACAAGTCGTGGAGCTGGCTTTGGTGCACAAACCCTCCGCCATTCTCACGGATCTGCAGATGCCGGGGTTTTCGGGGCTGGATCTGTGCTCCAGTCTGCGCGATCTGAGCTATACCGGCCGTATCCCGATCTTTGTCGTGAGCGGCGGCGCGGGGGAACGCTATCGCGAACAGTGCGAACGGGTAGGAGCAATCGAATACTTCCAGAAGCCCGTCGATTTCAAGCGGCTTGAACAGCGTCTCGAACAGGAACTCGAAAAGCAGGGCGTCGAACGACGTCGCTCGGTTCGTGTGCGCATGAGCGTTCTCGTGCGGCTGACCGGGGTCGATGCTCGGGGCACTCCCTTCGATGAGGTGACACGAACCGAGAATGTCAGCCTCGACGGGTTCCTCTGCCTGTGTGCAGCCACTCTGGTCAAAGATTCGGTGGTAAAAGTGTTTCTCCCCGCGGCCGTCGAGAAGTACGCCGGTCTTGCGCGTGTCGTCCGCAGCGAAGTAGTGAACACGGCTGCTTCCAAGTACGGATTCCAGTTCCAGGAGAAGACCGGAAACTGGATCCTCGAACCGCAGTCTCTGATGAGGACTATTTGAGCGATGAAAGGGGAGAACTCCTGACTCTCGTGAACGAACCCAAACTGGACCCAATCGAAAGCTCTGTGCTGCCTCCGGTGGAGAAAGTGGACGAGCGCGAGTGGTGGCTCTGGGGGTTGGCCATCACGGTAACCTTGGTGCTCGTCGTGGGCATTCTTTCTTTGGCCTTTCCAGGATTCGTTCTGTCCACGAGCGCCGTTGACCTGTTGAACGTACGAGAATGGATCCGTGCGCTGGCCGCCTTGGTCTTGTTGTTTGACATCCACACGGTGTACCAACACCTCCAAATCCAGCAAATCCGCCGATGCCTGGCCCAACGCGATCGGCTCTTCCAGTTGATCACCGAGAGTGCCGTGGACATGATTGCCGTGATCGACGGGGAGGGCAAACGCCTGTATAACAGTCCTGCCTATCACAAGATATTGGGTTATTCTCCAGAAGACCTAGCTGCTACCTCTTCTCTCGACCAGGTCCACCCAGATGATCGCGCGCGTGTGCTTGAAGCCGCGGAAAAGGCCAGGGCGACGGGACGGGGAGAACGCCTCGAGTATCGCTTTCGACACAGAGATGGCTCCTGGCGGGTGCTCGAGTCGACCGCCAGCCCAATTCCGGGCCCGGAAGGCAAGGCCGAAGGGCTGGTCATCGTAAACCGAGACGTTACCGACCGAGCCCGTGCCCAGGCGGCGCTGGCCCATCACACTCTTCACGATCATCTTACCGAGTTGCCAAACCGTGCGCTGTTCCTCGATCGCCTGCGACGTGCGCTCGTTCGTGCCGAGCGCCATCCGGAAGCCAGGTTTGCGGTCTTATTCCTCGACGTCGACGAATTTCGTGTGTTTAACGACAGCTTAGGCCATCGAGCCGGCGACGATCTTCTGCGGCAGATTGCCAAGCGGCTGATCAGCTGTTTGCGGGACAGCGACACCATTGCCCGAGTGGAGATTGCAAGCGCCTCCCTGGCTGACAGCACCGTCGCGCGGATTGGCGGGGATGAATTCACGGTCTTGGTGGAAGACCTCCATAACCCGAGCGATGCTATCCGGATCGCCGAACGTATCCAGCAAAGGCTGGCTGTCCCCTTTTCGATCGGAGATACCGCCGTCTCTTTGAGCACGAGCGTGGGAATTGCGTTCCCCGAGGACCATCCGTACACGGCCGAGGACCTATTGCGCGACGCCGAGATCGCCATGTACCGGGCGAAGCAGCGAGGACGGGCGGGCTGCGAAATCTTTGACAATGCCATGCATGTAACGGCCATCGAGCGCCTGCAGCTCGAGACCGACCTGCGCCGCGCAGTTGAGCTGGGAGAGTTTGAGACCTACTACCAGCCGATCATTGACTTAAGCAACGGCCGAGTGGTGAGCGTCGAGGCGTTGAGTCGCTGGCAACGCCCCACCGGTACCACAATGCCGGTGGAATTTATCGATCTGGCCGACGCCACCGGTTTGATCCTGCCCCTGAACCGTCAACTCCTCCACGAAGCTTGTCTACAGGTAAAGTCTTGGCATCTCCGATTTTCCTCCGACCCACCGCTCAGAGTCAGCGTCAATCTGACACCTCGGCAGTTTGCGCAGGCAGACCTTTGCACACAGTTCCGCAAGATCTTCGACGAAACCGGCGCCGACCCCCGATGGGTAGATCTCGAGATCACCGAGACCATTGCGATGGCGGATGTCGAACGGTCCATGGCCGTTCTCGCCGAGTGCAAGGGCCTCGGCGTCGGCATCAGCATCGATGATTTCGGCACCGGCTACTCCTCCCTCAGTCGCCTGAAGCATTTTTCCGTCAGCACTCTTAAAATCGACCGGAGCTTCATCTCCGCCGTCCACGAGGACCCGGACGCCCGAGAGATCGTCCGAGCCATTATCCAACTCGCCCACAACTTGGGTTTGAAAGTGGTTGGAGAAGGAGTCGAGACCGAGAAGCAGGAGGGAATCTTGTGCGACTTGGGCTGCGACCTCGCCCAGGGATTTTTGTACTCACGACCGGAAAAGCCGGATATGATCGAACACCTTTTCACCCAGACCTCGGCCCGTAACCATGGTCCTCGAGAGACTTGCAGTCCAGTTCTCTGCTCGAGTAAGAATAGGTCAGCCATTGAGAACCGTTGATCCGTTAATCCGTTTCGATGAATAGTTGCAGGTCACTCCCCCCAAGCTGCAGTAACCCGCAGCTCTTCTGCCATAACTATCTCAAGATAGACTGTATTTGTTTAGCGTAAATGAAGGTGGTTAAGATTCAGGATCTGCGGCTGCGGCGAGCAGAGCAAGTGTGTGAGGAGTGGCCCAACGGGGAGATTCTGCTGGCGGCAGGTTTGGAGAACGCTGAGCCGGATGCTTTGGGTGCGGGCGCCAGCCTGGGTGCGGTTGCCGCCCCATACTTTCCGCGTGACCACCATGGGACGAATGGCTTGTTCGGCGCGCCAGTTCGTCGCCTCCAGACCGGGACAGTAGAGGAAAGTGAACAGCGGGTCGCGCTCCCGCCTGAGATGATTCGCCAGGCGTTGATCGAGCGGTGTGCGTCGCGGCTTTGCCAGCAAGTGATCCATGTGGGATTCCAGTTGGCCGCACGCCACCGCCAGCCCGTACTCGTCGGTCTGGTGCTGGTCGCGACGCTGGCGCAGAGCGAGCGCAGACTGCAAAATCGTTCCCACCGCACGGGGAAATTGCGCGGCCCGGCCTCCTCCGACCTCGATCATCTCGCGACAGGGGCGCAGCAGATGGGCCCGGCAGCTCTGACGCATCGCTCGCGCAAACTGCCGATAGACTGTTCGTCGTCAGAACCTCTGAGACCGGCTCGGCCCATGGGCCGAGCTACGGTTTCGGTTCCAGTTCAGCCGTGAGTCTCAGGTTCGAGCGAGCCAGGTTGTAGCGTAGCCGCTCCTCAATCGTGCGTGGTTTTGTTCCCCCTTACCACCTGTGGCACAGGTTCGGTGCCTCAGGATGTCCACAGAGCTATATTGATCCAAGTTATTGTAAAATCAGCACAATAGCCATCCCGGACAGGCTGGAAGAGCGGAGTGCTCTTGGATGCTCGTGCGTAAAATCATGTGTGCCAAGTAGTACTTTCAGACAATTTTCAGCTGCGCGTGAAAAGCTCTAGCCGGTACTTCCGGCTGCGGTGTAAATCCAGACAATCTGTGTCAGCATCGGTGACGGTCAGAGGAGTACACGGTGCTCAGAATCGGCGTGATCCTGTTGCTGGTGTTGTGGGTCTTGGGCGTGTTCACCAGGCGCACAATGGGGGGGTTCATACACGTCCTATTAGTGCTTGCGATCGTTCTTGCCCTCATCGCGCTGGTTCGGCGCGAGGACCCCTAACGCGCCGCCTTGACTCGCTCATTGTGGGGACAGGTTTCATGGCGTATGCTCCCCGCAATCCTGATCCAGCTGTAGCGCGGAACGCTCCTCCCGAGAAGGTCACGGTACGCGATGGACACCGCCAGCCATGTTGAACAGGGAGCTACTTGAGTGTCTTGCGGGGCAGTGCGATCTGCGCAGGCTAGCCAAGGCGTATGAGTAGATTTGCAAGTTGTCGGATGGTGGCCCAGAGCTAGTTGAAGGTTAGGCGGCGGTTCAATCCCGGTTCTGCTTAGAATCGGGATGCGAAATCCTTGGAAAGGAGAACCGCCGTGGCAAGAAGCTATCACACGTTGGACTCACAGGCCAGCGTCAGCGAGGAAAAGCTAACTTCGTTTCTGAGAAAGAACGGGCAAGAACTGTTGCCGTTGGTCGATTTGATTACCCAATCCCGCGTGGCGATCAACGAGCTGATCGATGGCGTGGGACGGGCGCTGGTGGAGACGCTGATGGAGGTCTCGGCGCAACAGGTGGCGGGTGCGCGGCAGCCGGGCAAAGCCCGAACGGAAGCCGTGGGGTGGTACGGACGGCAGGCGGGTCGAGTGTATCTGGGGGATCGCAAGCTGGCGGTGGAACGGCCGCGGCTGCGACGACGAGGCCGGGGGCGTGGCCAAGAAGTTCCGGTGCCGGCCTATACTGCCCTACAAAATCGTCCCGCGATGCAGAAGCGCATGTTGGACATTGTGATGAACGGAGTTTCCACGCGCCATTATCGGCACGTGGTTCCAGAAATGGCCGCGAGCGTGGGCATCTCGAAATCCAGCGTCGCGAGACCATCGAGGCTTCCGAGGCGGCTCTCGAGCAGTTGCTGGAACGACGTCTGGACGACAAGGACTTTCTGGTCATTTATATCGACGGTTTGCACTGCGGAGACCATTGCGTCATCGGCGCCGTGGGGGTGGATACGGAGGGGCACAAGCGGGTGCCGGGCATCCAGGAAGGAGCCACGGAGAACGGGGCGGCCTGCCGGGATTTGCTGCAGAATCTGGTCGAGCGCGGTCTCGATCCCAAGCTGGAACGCTTGTTCGTCATCGACGGCTCGAAGGCGTTGCGCAGCGCGATTCATGCGGTGTTCGGAGCGCAAGCGCCGGTGCAACGGTGTCGTCACCACAAGTTGCAGAATGTGGTGGAGCGCTTGCCGCGAGAACAGCAAGAACAAACGCGCTCACTGATCCGAGCCGCCTGGAAGCTGGATGCCAAAGATGGCATGGCACGGCTGCGCAAGCTGGCGGAGTGGCTGCGGGAAGATTATCCGGACGCGGCCGGCAGTTTGCTGGAAGGCATGGAGGAGTGTTTCACGATCAATCGCCTGAAGGTGCCTCCGTGGTTGCATCGTTGCCTGGCGACGAGCAACTTGATTGAGAGTTCGCAGTCGGGAGTGCGGATGCGCATCCGTCGGGTCTGCCGTTGGCGTGCCCCCATGCCGGCCCGCTGGGTCGCGGCGTCCTTCCTGGCGACAGAAAAGAATTTTCGCCGCCTCATGGGGTATCGCGATCTCTGGGCTCTGAAAGCCATCTTGCGTGGCGAGAAAGATATGCCCGGGAATGTGAAGCAGGTGGCGTAAAATCTTTATGCCCGCCGCCTACCACCTTCAACTAAGTTCGGGTCACCATCAGTTGTCGGGAGCGGCCGGGACACGTTGGACTCGCCCGACATCAAACCAAAAGGAGACTGCCGATGAAAAACCTACAATTAAGCGTGAGTCTGAAATCGGCATGGCAATTGTGCCTTGTTGCCATATGTGCGATGGCGATGAGCCTGTTTTCGCCACCCAGCAGAGCCCAATCGGCTCTCGGCAGTGGTCGCCTCGAAGGGACTGTGGTTGATCCCAGCGGAGCGGTCTTGCCAAATGCTACTGTGACCGCACGCAATCAAGCAACAGGCATTCCCGAGACGCAGAAGACTGGCTTTGACGGGCATTTTGTGTTTCTGTACCTGGTACCTGGAACCTACGATGTGCTGGTTGAGAAGGCCGGATTTCGCAACGTGCTGTACAAAGACGTGGCGATCAACGTTGGCATGACGGCGAACATCCGGCCACAAATGACACTGGGCAAAGTCGAAAGCGTCGTGACGGTCACTGGCACACCAGCGCTGGTGGATCCTATGCAGTCGGCCATGAGCACCGTGGTCGATCAACAAAGCATAGCGTCGTTGCCGCTGAATGGGCGTGATTTCACGGATTTTGTTCTGCTGACCCCAGGAGCCAGCACGGATGGAGAATTTGGCAACATCAGTTTTCACGGCCTTTCGGGGAACTACAATAACTACACAGTGGACGGCGGCAATAACAACAATGCATTTTATGCACAGGCAATTGGCCGGGGCACTATCCCCTTCCAGTTCAGCCAGGATGTTGTGCAGGAGTTCCAGGTCGCAAGCGCTGGGTTTGAGGCCGAGTTCGGACAATCCGGTGGCGGGGTGGTCAACACCGTAACCAAGAGTGGAGGAAACCAAGTTCACGGAGACGCGTACTACTACATCTTGGACTCGGCGCTGAACGCCAATGACGCAATCGACAACCGGTTGGGAATCCCGAAGCCCAAGAATCGCAGGCAACAGTTCGGGGGGACACTGGGTGGGCCATTTGTGCACAATCGCTTGTTCTATCTCGGCAACTATGAGGGTCAGGTACGCAACGAACCCGTCACGGTTAATGACGGTCCGGCACTGGCAACTATTGGAGACTCAGCTGCACAGGCTGCTTTTCTCGCGGCCAATCCCGCGCTGGCGTCGGTAATTGCGCAGTCTTCCGGCTCTTTCCCCCGTTCGTTCAACCAGAACACTGCGTTCTTCAAGCTGTCTGGGATCGTGGGGTCGAAGAACACGCTCAATGTGAGCTATAACTTCCAGCGCTTCCGAAGCCCGCACGGGTATTTCATCACGCCGACCTCGACGGGTGACGATCTTTCGGTGACGGATGGGGCAACGAGTCACTTCTTCCAGTTTTCGTTGATGACGATGTTCAATGCCACAAACATCAACGAACTTCGTTTCCATTTCGGCAATGACATGCACGAGGATCTTCCGCCCGCCCCACCAACCGGGCCCGCCACGATCATTCAGAACCCGGACAGCGGGTTCGTATTTGGAGGCAACCGGTTTCAGCTTTCCGAGACAGACCGGCGGTTCGAGATCGCCGACAACCTGACGCAGATAGTAGGCCAGCACACGCTGAAATTCGGAACCGATATCAATATCAGCCGCGAACGCGATTATTTTGTGTACGGGCCCAAGGGCGCTTATTTTTTTCTGAACTCGCTGGCTGATGTGCCAACTGGTAACTACTCTTTCTACCTGCAGTCGTTTGGGCAGAGTACCGCCGCTTTCACTTCGCCAACGTACTCTTTTTTCGCGCAGGATCAATACCGCACGACGTCGCGCTTGACGCTGAACTATGGAGCAAGGTACGACCTGCAAGTGCTGCCGCAGCCCTCAGCCTGTAACCCCGACGTCTCGCTTACGTGCAAAATTCCGTATAGCAAGAACAATATTGCTCCTCGGGTGGGATTCGCCTATTCAGCGGATCAGGCGGGGAACACTGTGGTGCGCGGCGCGTTTGGGCTGTTTTACATCCAAGAGGATCTACTGGACGTTTCTCAGGCGTGGGTATCGAATGGCATTTCTCGTCAGTTCTTGTTTGTGCCCGGCCCGGGATTCGGCAACCCCACCCCCTGCGTGACCTATCCGAACACGGTTGCTTCTCTCGCTGACTGCCCGGGAGGCTCACAGCAGCTTACTGTGTTTGCACCGAGCTTCCGCAGTCCATATGTCGAGCAGGCGAATCTGGCGATAGAACGTCGCTTGGGAACGAACACAGCGCTCACCGTGGCCTACGTCTACAGCCACGGTGTGGCATTGCTGGGAAATGGAAACGGAGTCACGCGCCAAGCGAGTCCCAATGGCAGTTTCAGCTTTGACCTGAACATGGTGCCACCGGAGCTGCAGCCCCAGTTTGGTGGAATGTTCAGCACCGTCACAGTCGATATGCCAAACGGCCGGTCGTATGTGGTGCCAGAGTCGGAGGCAATCGACGGATTCATCAATCCGCACTATGCCGCCATCAACGCGGTCGATAATTCGGGCACGTCCCTCTATCACGGATTGCAAGTGTCGTTGCGGCACTCCTCGCAGCAGTTCTCGGGCGCGCTGGCCTATACGTTCTCCAAGACCATTGACCAGGGCACTGGTTATTACAACCAGTTCGACCAAAACTCCCAGCGCGGACCTTCGGCACTCGATCAAACGCATCGGCTGGTTTTGAGTGGAGCTTGGTTTCCGCGACTGCGCCCTTTGAACAACTTCATTCTGGCCAGTGTCGCGAATCTCGCGAGCGGACGTCCGTACACCGCAGTGTTCGACAATACGGCGCCGAATTTTTCAATGGTGCCGGCTGAGGGCTTCAATTCGTTTCGAGGCCCAGGGGTGCGGGACGTTGATTTCAGCGTTGCACGCAATGTGAAGGTAGGCGAGCGCGTGGTGTTGCGGTTCAAAGCGGAGGCATTCAACCTATTCAACCATCCGAACTATCAGCAGTCGGTCATCGACAATGTGCAATATTCGGTTACCCAAGAAAATGATGCAAGCGGAGCGCCACTTCCCGTCTGGGCAGTGACTGGCAGCAATGGCGATTTCGGGAAACCACAAGCGATCGCGCCAAAGTACGGCTCGCGAAATTTCCAGTTCTCGGCGCGGATTAGCTTTTAGAAGTAATAGGCACAAGATGGTCCAACGGACGGCATCGCATGGGCCGACGTTTCGGTTGCAAATGTCACCGAGCGAGAGGCGCAGCCCTTGCGAGATGCGGCTGTACTGCAGAATGATGAAATCGGCCCGAGCGACCTAACCCATCCGTACGATCGCAACTATTTTAAGAGGCTCACGGAAAAGGCTTTGCTCGTTCGTGTCGGGCGCGGCCGTGTCCTGCGCATCGCTCCAAGCACGGGCGATCTCATCGGTGAGCCTGCGGCCCGCCGCCAGACCGAAATCCTTCGCCTGCTGCCCAAGTCCGGCTTCTTCGTTAGCGATGCTGTCGAGGATGTCGTAGGGGATCAGACCGCCTTCCGATCCTCAGCGATCACCCAAAACCGGGTCTTCCGCACTTTTGGTGAAGGCAGTCCACTCCTGCGCAACGCGCGTGCGCGAGACGGGCTCGGTCAAGCCGCGTTCAGTACGCAAATCCGCAGCAAGTCGAGTTTGGCTCTTCCGTACATCTGGCGTTTGATGAGCTTCAGCCGATGAATCTGCCCTTCGACGACTCCCGTGCTCCAGGGCAACGTGAGCGCGGCCCGAACGGCGGCTTCATCGCGTTGCAGTTGCGTGGCGAAGGAATGAAGGGGAGATTGACAAGCTGCCGAGCGCCACGACTGCCACGCCGAGGCATCACGTTCCTGCATCATGCGGTGCAACTGTCGGGCCAGTTCTACACTGAGAGCGATCGGAGGAGAAAGGGCGCAGCGGGTTTCGGCGAAACTTTGTTGTAATGGACTGAGGTTGGGAACGAGACCGAGCAAGAGCGCACTGCATTGCCGCGGACTGGGGCGCTTCTGGGGTGGGGCATGCGAAACCTGTGAAGGACGCCCGCGCACTCCCAAACGGACGCGGAACCAGCGGCGCAAGGTGACGGCGGCAAAGTCCGCTCCTTGGGATCCCAGTTCCCGCCAGAGCTGGCTGCGATTGTGACAACCTTCCGCCCAGCGCTGTTCCAGGTACGAGAGCCATCGGTCCACGGAGGAGCGTCGTTGCGGGACTTGGCGCTCGGGAAATTGGCCGGCACGCAACCAGTGGCGGGACCGTCTTCCGCTCCAGCCCCAGTTGCCGGGCAATGGCTCGTTTGGAGAGACCACGCTGCTGTAATGCCATCACCTGCTGGTAGCGTTCCAGTCGTCTCTGTCGCCGCTCGCGGCTGAGTTGCGGGGAACGGGTCAAGGACGGAGTGGGCGGAATCGGCGGGGGAGGAGGAACCATAGGAGCCGGAGTGGATTGCAGGAAGGCTTGTTCGATCACCGCCGTGTGGCGTGTTAAGACATGCTCCAACGCTTCGCGAAGATTGCGCACCAGGTGGAACCGATCCGCCACTTGCACCGCTCGGGGTGCGCCTCGGTGAGCTGCTTCGGCATAGGCTCCGGCGCGATCCCGGCTGATCACCTCGGGAGGAGCATGATCGCGCAGCCACGCTGTGACTGTGCTGGATTGCCGGGCAGGAAGAAGATCCACCACTCGGTGCCGTTCCAGATCGCACAGGATGGTGCCGTAACGCTGCCCTTTGCGCCAAGCCCAATCGTCCATGCCCAAGACGCGTGGCGCTGTTGCAGTCGGTGTCCGAGGCAGGCGACGAAGGTGCCGCAGCAAAGTATCGCCGCTCGCCACCAGGCCCAGCCTTTGCGCGGTGCGCGCCCCGGCTGCACCGCCTAGCGCCAGTCCCAACCAGCGCAGGGCTTGTTCCATACGGAGGGTGCGGCGGGCATGCGTACTGGCCGTCTCCGGCAGGCGTTCGGTGAAGATCTGCCGGGCGCAGCCATCGCCGTCGCAGAAAAAGCGGCGCGTTCGCAGGCAAATCCTCACCGGGATTCCGTTCCACGGCAGATCCGCCAGTCGCCGCTCGTAATAACTATGGATGCGGTGGGAGGGTTGGGCACAGTCAGGGCATCGAACCTTCTGACGCACCGTCCGCACCACTACGATGATGTGGTCGGCGTGAGCAATCAGCCGGTCCACCTCAACCTCTGCAGGACACGGGGGTCACCCAAATCCAGCCATGTAGGGTCACTTGAAAACCGGCCATATAGAACACCCAGGACGTTGACTCTGACGAGAAGCTTTGTAGCTTCCGTCGGCATGGCCAATGTCTTGAGCGAGGATAAGAAACAACAAGTCATTACGTTGGGACGCCTGGGGTGGTCCCTGCGGCGGATCGAGCGGGAGACCGGCATCCGTCGGGAGACAGCGGGACTGTATTTGCGGGTCGCCGGGGTAGCAGTACGGCCGGCTGGCTGGGGAGGAAAGCCGCCAGCAAAACCGGCCATAGAGGTGCCCACCGACTCTGGGCCGGAAAAAGCGGCCATTTCGGCGCCCGCCGGGGCTGATCGGGCAAAACCGGCCATGCCGGTGACCACCGACTCCGCGGCCTCGTGCAGCAGCGAGCCGGCGCCCGAACCCGCCTCTGATTGCGCGATTCGCCCCCAGAGGAGCCCGTCAGCGAGTGCCTGCGAGCCCTACCGGGAGTTGATCGAGCTGAGCCTCGGCCGGGGTCGCAATGCCATGGCCATCTGGCAGGACCTGGTTTCCTTCCATGGTTTCGCCAGCGGCTATCAGAGTGTCAAGCGCTTCGTCCGCCAACTGCGCGGCGCGCCGACTCCCGCCGCCCGCGCGGTGATCGTCACCGCTCCCGGCGAAGAGTCGCAGGTCGATTACGGCACCGGGCCGATGGTGCGCGATCCGCTCAGCGGCAAGTACCGTCGCACCCGGCTGTTCGTAATGACGCTGGCTTACTGCTGCAAGGCCGTACGTCTGCTCACCTTCCGCTCCAGCAGCCGCATCTGGGCCGAACTGCACGAGCAAGCCTTCCGCCGCCTCGGTGGGGCGACCCGCATCGTGGTCCTGGATAATCTCCGCGAAGGCGTGCTGGTCCCCGATGTTTACGATCCCACGCTGAATTCCCTCTATCGCGATGTGCTCGCCCACTACAGCGCCGTCGCCATGCCCTGTCGCGTGCGCGATGCCGATCGCAAAGGCAAAGTCGAGTCGGGCGTGGGCCACGCGCAGAGGACGCCGCTGAAAGGACTGCGCTTCGAAAGCCTGGAAGAAGCACAAGCCTATCTCGACCACTGGGAGCAACACTGGGCCGACACCCGCATTCACGGCACCACCAAACGACAAGTGGCCGCCATGTTTGCCGAGGAGCGTCCTGCGCTGCTGCCGCTGCCGCTGGAACCGTTCCGCTATTACCAGTTCGGCGAGCGCACCGTGCACCTGGACGGCTGTGTCGAGGTCGAGTCCGCCTACTACGGCGCACCACCGGGCTGGATCGGACGCCAGGTGAAAGTGCAGTGGAACCAAGTCTACGTTCGCTTGCTGGACCCCAAGACGGGACAGCTCCTGCGTGAGCACTTCCGCCAGAAGCCGGGCGTGCATG